>Ga0181518_10000660_pt1 | contig 37230 bp, 29 predicted proteins | sample PEATcosm2014_Bin_28_FD_119751 | JGI IMG/M metagenome (GOLD analysis project Ga0181518, IMG submission 119751) | Peatland microbial communities from MTU Mesocosm Facility, Houghton, MI, USA - PEATcosm2014_Bin01_60_metaG | ecosystem: Environmental > Terrestrial > Soil > Wetlands > Peat | place...
CAGGTTCTTCTTCGCCAGTGCCTTGGTGATCGCTGCCGTCAACGTGGTCTTCCCATGATCCACGTGCCCGATCGTCCCTACGTTCAGGTGCGGCTTGTTTCGTATGAACTTTTCTTTGGCCATCGTCTGATCTCCGAAAGAACGCTTTTCTGTTTAGCCCGTGTCCAGCAGCTACCGTGCAGAGCCCACGACCAGAGTTGAACTGGTGACCTCGTCCTTACCAAGGACGCGCTCTAACCAACTGAGCTACGTGGGCAGCATGGACCCGGTTGTGTACCCTAGTTCTGTTGTCTGATCCTCTTTCTTCTTGGTGATTCGCCACGACCATCAGCGGGTCACCCCTGGAGCGGGAGACGGGGTTCGAACCCGCGACGTCCAGCTTGGAAGGCTGGAGCTCTACCAACTGAGCTACTCCCGCGTGTGGCAATGCTTGCGCAATTCCCGTCGCTGATTCGATCCATTCTCGCTTTCTGTGGAGGGGGAAGGATTCGAACCTTCGAAGCCAGTGGCGACAGATTTACAGTCTGTTCCCTTTGACCGCTCGGGAACCCCTCCGTGATGGAAATGCCACACGCGTCGATCGAACAACGCGTGCGCAGCGAAACTGCTTTGCTCATGCCGCGTGTCGCTGGAATGGCAGAGCTGGCGATGGGAATCGAACCCGCAACCTGCTGATTACAAATCAGCTGCTCTGCCATTGAGCTACGCCAGCGCCGGGTTTTCATCAGATATCCTGCGATTTCGCCTAGTTAGGTGGTCTCGGTCACGGGGTACAACTATCTCCCCCGCAGTCAGAGGGGCGAACGTATATTTCGGGATCTGAGGCGTGTCAAGCAGAATCCGGGCCGTTCTCGATAGCGCTGCGTTATAGCCGGGAGGCCGGATGGCCGGCAGCCGGAGCCGGGACCGCGATGTTGGCACGAATCTGTGGGCCAGGTGTGGGCAGACGCCGCCGTCAACTCGGCCGGCTAGCCACGAACTCTCGGGAGGCGGCCCTACAGAACCTGTCGCCCTACGACGTCGGAATCGGCAGGAGGCGTTCGTTCCGGGACGTCTCCGCGATGCGGCGGTGCAGGTGGGGTGGGCGGAGGAATCACGGCCGGTGATTTCTCGGGCGCCACAGCAGGTGCAGCGGGCTCCTCCGGGGCACCTGGAATCTTCGGCTCCAACAGCTTGAGCAGCTTGGCGTAAGCCAGCTTGCTCTTCTCGGCCCAATCCGTGTTGACTCCCAGGCGTTCTATCATGAGCAGGTTCTCGCGTTGCCAGCGCATCGACTTCTCGAGCAGCACGCGGATCTTCTTGTGCAATTCCTCCTGGTACACCTCCCGCGCTTCGCCCTGAAGCTCCGGTGGAATCGGGGCACGCATGAAGGCATCGTAGAGCTGTTCGTAGAGCGAGCCCACCTGGAAGCCGGCGGCGGACGCCCAGGCCGGGTTGCCGTACTTGATGGTTTCGATGTACGCGCGTTGCGCTTGAAGGAGCAGGCTCGCCTTCTGGTCGAGATCCTTGTCCATCTGTGCTTCGGGCAGGCGCAACTCGACCGCCTGGAAGCGCTGGTGCGAGATCTGTGCGAGATGGTACTGCGAGAAGGCCAGGTAGAAGTCCGTGGCCAGCCGTTCCTCATTCTCGATCTTCTGGCGATACGACAGGACGGCACGGAAGGTCTTTTCGGCGGTGTCGAGGTCGCCCAGGTTGAATTGCGCAAACCCCCGCCGCGCAAGAGCCTCGATGCGATCGTCGGCCGACAAGTCTGACCGCTCGAGTATGCGCGCGAACACTTCGGCCGACGCGGGCCAGTTCGCCTGCTCGGCGTAGCACGCGCCCAGTTGGAAAGATGCGTCCTTCGCGTCGGGGTGGTTCGGGTACTTGTCAATGAGTCCCTTGAAGGCGGCGACGGCCTCTGCCCAGTTCTTGCTGCCAATATGGGCCAGACCCATGTTGTACAGCGACGCACGCGCGTAGGGAGAATCAGCGAAGCCTTTGAGCAGCTTGGCGTAGAGCTTGGCCGCCACATCGAATCGCCTATCGGACAGAGCTACCCCGGCTTGCTCGAACAGTTCCGGCGCGTCATAGGCCTCGATTTGCATTCCGGCAGGCCCCGTGGTGGCGTCGATTCGGATGGGGTCCATCTCGTACTTGACCACCGACCCTGATTCGGGACCGGCCGCCGGCGGATGGGCGCCCGACGTCGCACATGCGCCTAGAGTCACCGCACAGGCGGCGGCCCAGCCAGGAATCAACCAGGAACACAAGGGAGTTGAGAGTTGCATGGCTTTCTTTCCCGATGGACAACTCATCTGGCGCCTCGGTTCCCAGTGCGTGTGATATGAAGTTAATGATACCGTTCGCAAGGAAGCCGTGCAGCCACTTCCACTCATCTCGGCCCAAGACATTGCTGCACGCGTGGCGGCCCTTGGCAGCGAGATCGCCGCTCAGCTTCCTGACGAAACGCTGACCGCGGTCGGCGTCCTGTGCGGTGCGTTTGTTTTCATGGCGGACCTCGTGCGAGCGATCCCGCGCGATGTGCGTTGCGACTTTCTGGGCGTGCGCAGCTACGGCGCTGCCACCGAAACCTCCGGGGTTGTCCAGATCACGAGCGACCTGAACCTGCCCCTCGCTGGCCAGCACGTCCTGCTGGTGGAGGACATCGTGGATACAGGACTCACTTTGCGCTACCTGCTCGACCTCTTGGAGGCGCGCGGGCCCGCCAGCCTCCACGTCTGCACCTTGCTCAACAAGCCGTCGCGGCGTCGAGTCTCAGTGCCACTGGACTTCGTGGGTTTCGATATTCCTGATCGATTCGTGGTGGGCTACGGACTGGATGCGGGGCAAAAGTATCGCAACTTGCCCTACGTTGCGGCCATCGACGAGCAGCAGCCGCCTACTTCTTCTCGTTGAGAACGGCCTCGAGTTGCTGCTGCAGACGCTGGCAACGCTGCAGGATCTCCAGATACTGCGTCTGGAAAATCTTGACGTGACGCCGCTCGCGAGCCTTCCTGAGCAAGGCATCGCGCACATCAGAGAGCTGAGCCACAAGGTCGGATGCGTTCCTGAAGCGCGGGATCAAGGTGTGCAGGCGACTCTGGTCGACCATCTTGACCTCGCCTTCCTTTTCTTCCGTGGGGGGCACGAACAACATGGCGACCAGGCTGGGCACACTCGCCTTGATGGTCTTGACCACCATGCTTCCCGTCAAATCGGGTAGCGATTCCTTGGCCACCAGAACTTGCGGAGGAGTCTGGGTCGCGCTGTCGAGTGCCTCTCCTCCGCTTTGCGCGTGCTGCAGGTGCCAGCCTTTGTCCGCGGGCAAGGCCTTCTCCAGCGCCGTAACCAGGTCGGGTTGGTCATCAACCACCAAGAGGTGAAGCGCGCCCAGCCGGCTGGCGGCCGACGATGGCTCCCTGTCACTGGCCAGCAGTTTGTCCTCCAACTCGGTGGCCCGCCCGGACAACTCCATCAGCTTGCGCACGAGCTCGTCGTTGAGGTCAGCGAATTCAGCCAGGAGTTGATCGCGCCCCAGCGCCGTCTTGACCTCCCCGGCTGCCTTCAGCACCCGGTCACGCAGCGCGAGGACGGAGTGACGGTTCTCCGCCATCACGTCTGCCGCGCCAGCGCGAAACGCCGGCGCCACCACATCGAAGGTAGTCCGCCGGCTCATGGCAATCACCGCGGTCAAGGGGGACTTGTCGCGAACGAATCGTATGAATTCGATGGCTCCGTCGAGCGATGGCGTATCGAGATCACAAAGCACGACGGAGAAGAAGCGATTCACGACCTGGTCGGACGCGCGCTCGGGCGAAACCAGGGCCGTGACGGTGAGGCCAGCCTCAAGCAGCACACTCTCGACCGCCCTCAGCACGTTGACCTCGGCGTCGAGGACGAGTACCTCCTGGGCCGAAGATGTCTTGACCTCCTGAACAGTCACTCCTATGACCCTAGGTGAGACGCGGGCAAAGGTCAAAAACTCCCATATCAAAGCGCGAAATGGGGGTGGGCGTGGTAATGTGAAGGAATGGCAGATTGTCGTCTGGGCTCGTCTCGCAAGATGTCGATCGATCGGTAACAAAGATGGTGAGCGTCCTCGACAGGGTACTGCAGGCCGCCCGACAGCTAGGCGCGTCCGATGTCCACTTGAAGGTGGGCTTGCCGCCCATCTTCCGCGTCAAGGGTGACCTACGCACGGTGGCCAATGTGCCACCCTTGACCAAGGAGGCGGTGGAGGAGTTCGGGGCGAGCATGATGAATCCGCGCCAGCGAGAGCTGTTCGAGAAGAATTGGGACGTCGACCTTGCTTATGCCACCGCCGACGGCTTCCGCTACCGGGTCAACATCCTGCAACAGCGCGGATTCATGGGCGTCGTTATGCGTCTCATCCCGCCCAATGTTCCGCCATTCGAACGCTTGAATCTGCCGCACAAGGTGCTGGAGCTGGCCGATGAAGAGCGCGGACTCCTCTTGGTGACCGGGATTACTGGGTCGGGTAAGTCTACCACCCTGGCAGCGATGGTCGACTACATCAACACCAGCCGGGCCGCCCACATCGTGACCATCGAAGACCCCATCGAGTACGCGTTCAAGGATCGGCGCAGCGTGATCAACCAGCGCGAAGTCGGGTTCGACACGACGTCGTTCGCGCGGGCACTGCGCGCGTCCTTGCGCCAGGACCCCGACGTCATTCTGGTCGGCGAAATGCGCGACCTGGAAACCACCGAGATCGCGCTCACCGCGGCCGAAACAGGGCACCTGGTGCTCTCGACTTTGCATACCGTAGATGCGGTCGAGACCATCAACCGCATCGTGTCCATCTATCCGCCCCACCAGCAAGCTCAGGCGCGCCTGCAGCTTTGCTCGGTCATCAAGGGCGTGATCTCACAGCGACTGGTGGCGCGGGCCGACGGCATGGGCATGGTCCCGGCGGTCGAGATTCTCGTCAGCACGGCCCGCGTGCGCGAGTTGATTGCCGATGTGAATCGTACGCGCGAGATCCACGAGGCCATAGCCACGGGCCGTGACCCCTACGGCATGATCAGCTTCGACCAGTCGCTGACCGAGCTGGTCAAGAACCGCTTCGTCACCTATGAAGACGCCATCTCCGCGTCGACCAACCCCGACGATTTCGCGCTCTTCTTCCGTGGTGTCAGCAAAGGGGGCCAGGTGGGCCAGGATTTCAACGTATCGACCGCCAGCCAGGCCGGCAGCGTCGGGGGCGTGGATCGGTTTGTCAAGGAATAGCGGGGCCTCCCGCAAGACCTACCAGAAGTCGGCAGTCGACTGACGCCGGCACTCACGCTAGTCTCCCCGCCCCATGTCAGACTGGATTTCGCAGAAAGTCCGCCGCACGTTTCTCGACAGCTTTGTGGCCAAGGGCCATGAGGAAGTTCCCAGCTCGTCGCTGGTGCCGGCCAACGACCCGACCCTGCTCTTTACCAACGCCGGGATGAACCAGTTCAAGGACGTCTTCACCGGCAAGGCGCAGCGGTCGCGCTCCCGTGCCTGCAGCTCGCAGAAGTGCGTGCGCGCCGGCGGGAAGCACAACGACCTGGAAAACGTCGGCCGCACCGCCCGACACCACACCTTCTTCGAGATGCTGGGCAATTTTTCTTTTGGCGACTACTTCAAGGCCGACGCCATCGAGTTCGCGCACCACCTTCTGGTCAAGGGCTACGCCATTGACCCCAAGCGTCTGGTGTACACCGTCCATCACAGCGACGACGACGCGCGGCTGTTGTGGAAGAAGGTGGCCGGCGTGGGCGACGACCGGATCCTGGGTCTGGGCGACAAGGACAACTTCTGGGCCATGGGCGAAGTCGGCCCGTGCGGCCCGTGCAGCGAGATCCATTACCACCAGGGTGACGACATTCCCTGTCCCGAGGTGGCGGCTGGACGCGCCTGCCTGGGGCCGGCCTGCGACTGCGACCGCTGGATCGAGATCTGGAACCTGGTGTTCATGCAGTTCGAGCAACTGCCTGATCGCACGCGCCGTCCGCTGCCCAAACCCTCGGTTGACACGGGCATGGGGCTGGAGCGCCTGTGTGCCGTGCTGGGCGGCTTCCGTTCCAACTACGAAACCGACCTGCTTCGGCCGCTGATTGCCGAAGTCGAGAGGCTGACCAGCAAGACCTTCGTGCCCGAAGACTACAGCGATGGCTCGATCGCGGTTTCCATGCGCGCCATGGCGGACCACGCACGCACCGCCGCGTTTCTGATTGCTGATGGTGTGTTCCCCGAAAAGACCGGCCGCGAATACGTCTTGCGCCGAATCATGAGGCGCGCCATCTACCACGGCTGGTTGTTGGGACTTCGCAGCGGCAGTCACTTCCCCAGACTTGCGTGTATGGTCGTCGACATGATGGGGGACGTGTACCCTGAGTTGCGCGATCGCCGCAGCGTCATCGAGGCCATCACTCGCGAGGAGGAAAATGGCTTCCGCGAGGTGTTGACCCGAGGCATGCGTATGCTGGACGACGAGATGGGCAAGCGCCCGGATCGCGTGATTCCCGGTGCGATCGCCTTTCGATTGTACGACACTTACGGGTTTCCCTTCGATTTGACCCGCGTGATTGCCGCCAGCAACCATTTCGCGGTCGACGAAGCCGGCTTCGATGCCAGCATGGAAGAACAGCGCCGCCGTGCCGAATTCGTGGGCTCGGGCGAGTTGGCCGTAGAGGGCGTGTTCCAGAGCATCCTCGACCGGGTCGGCCCCACCAAGTTTCTCGGCTACCAGGAGATGACCGCCAAGAGCGCAATCGTTGCCATCGTGGCCGAGGGGAAGGAAGTCACCAGGGTGACGGCGCCGTACAAGGCTCCGGTGGCGGTCGTGTGCCGTGAAACCCCGTTCTACGGCGAGCAGGGCGGCCAGGTTGGCGACACGGGTACCGCGACCGGACCGCACGGCGCGCTCAGGGTGGTCGACAGCAAGCGGCCCCTCTCATCTCTCGCCGTTCACCTGTGCGAGATCGAGAGCGGGCACATCCAGGTGGGTGACACCCTTGACCTGGTTGTGGACGTCGAACGCCGCAACGCCACCCGGCGCAACCACTCTGCAACTCATCTCCTGCACTGGGCCCTGCGCACGGTGCTGGGCGAACATGTGGCGCAAAAAGGCTCGCTGGTGGCACCGGAGCGCTTGCGTTTCGACTTCTCTCACCTGGCGCCGCTGTCTTCCGAAGAGAAGCAGAAAGTGGAAGACCTGGCCAACACCCGCGTGCTGCACAACCTGCCGGTCACCACCGATGTGTTGCCCATTGCTCAAGCCAAGCAAGCCGGCGCCATCGCCTTCTTCGGCGAGAAATACGGTGACACGGTTCGGGTCATGACCATGGGCGAGTCCAAGGAGTTCTGCGGCGGCACACACGTGCAGCGGACGGGCGACATCGGGCTCATCAAGATCGTCGAGGAAAGCGGCGTGGCCCAGGGTGTGCGGCGTCTGGAAGCCGTGACCGGTCTGGGCTCGCTGGCGCTGGTGAGGCGCATGGAGAACGAACTGGCCGGGGCCGCCGCGATCCTGCGCGCCGGTCCCTTTGAAGTCGCCGCGCGACTGGAAAAACAGCAAGGCGAGTTGCGCGAGCGCGAGAAGGAAATCGGCAAGCTCAAGGCGCAGATTGCGTCCGGCGGCTCGCGCGATCCCCTGGCCAATCGCCAACAAGTCGGCAATTACTGGCTGCTGGTGCACGACGTGGGCGTGGGCGATCCGAAGATCTTGCGCGAAACCGCGGACAAGCTCAAGCCGCGCATGGATCCGGGCGTGCTGGTGTTGGCCGGCGCAGTCGAGGGCAAGCTCGCGATGGTGTGCGCCGTCACGCCGGGCGCGCAGGACAAGCTCCACGCAGGGAAGATTGTGAGCCTGCTCTTGCAGGATCTGGGTGGCAAGGGTGGCGGCCGGCCAGACCTGGCGCAAGGCGGGGCTGCCTCGCCTGCGGACACAACTCTAGGCGATATCGTGCAACGCTGGACCGAAAGGCTGCGGACTCTCATCGAATCCTGAGAACGCGGTCTCTGCTCGACCATGATGGACCCGGCGATCAAGGATGCACTCAAAGCGATCGTCGCGGCCGTGCGCAGGCCGATGCCTGACCCGGCAGGCCTGCCCGACTTCGGCTTCGACCCCGCTTTTCTTGAACGCACGGCCCCTGCCCTCGCATTCCTCTGGTCGCGCTACTTCCGGGTGCGGCTGCTCGGACTGGAAAACGTGCCTGCCAGCGGGGCCGCGCTGCTGGTCGCCAACCACTCTGGCGGCCTGCCCTACGACGGGGCCATGCTCATCCATGCCTGCCACTCGCTTCATCCCGCGCGCAGACCTCTGCGTCCCCTGGTTGCAACTTTCGCGGTTCGATCGCCGTGGATGCGGCCGGTGGTGGCGCGCATCGGTGGCGTGCGCGCGTCGATGCGCAACGCCCTCGACCTCTGCGAGCGCGGCCAACTGGTCGGCGTTTTCCCCGAGGGTCTGCGCGGCGTGGGCAAGCCGTACCGCGAACGCTACCGCTTGACCAACTTTGGACGCGGCGGATTTGTTCGGCTGGCGCGCACGGCCAAGGTGCCGATCATCCCGGTCGCCATCGTGGGCGCCGAGGAAGCCCATCCCGTGGTGGCCAAGCTAACACAATTAGCCAAACCCTTCAGGCTACCCTATATTCCGATCACCCCCACCTTTCCGCTGCTCGGGCCACTCGGCTTGCTCCCGGTGCCAGCAAAATGGAGCATCCAGATCGGCAAAGCCATCGCCCCGATGTCGCAGCCAGACCGCGACACGTTGGAGATCGCAGAGCAGGTTCGAAACGTCGTCGACCGCATGATCGCGGACCTGCTGCTTGAGCGGAGGTCGATTTTCTTTGGCTGAATCGTTCACTTGTACCGTCTAAAGACTGGGGGCGACGTCGACGATTGCCGAAAGAAGCCGTACCCCCTTCACAAGTGGTCGGAACCACGATCGGAGTTGACAACCTCCAGCCCCCAACCTTGACGGACATGTGGAAATCGCCGAAGGTAAGAGTTACGCTGTCTTGGGACTACTAGCGTGGCTTCGCCTGCATCATCACCTTTGATCGCGGTCGGTCAGACGATCGGCAACTACACGATCACGGCCAAGCTGGGCGAAGGCGGGATGGGTGTCGTCTATCTCGCCGAGCATCCGGTCATCGGACGCAAGGTCGCCATGAAGGCCATCCACCCGGAGCTGTCGCGCAATCCGGAGGTGGTGTCTCGTTTCGTGACCGAGGCGAAAGCAGTCAACCAGATCGGCAACGAGCACATCGTCGACATTCACGATTTCGGAACGACTCCTGACGGCGACTTCTACTTCATCATGGAGTTCCTGCAGGGCGAGTCCCTGGCGGATCGGGTGAAGCGCGAGGCTCCCCTCGATCCTGCGCGTGCTCTCGACATTGCGGCTCAGGTCGCCGACGCCCTGGCTGCCTCGCACGCACATGGCATCATCCACCGCGACCTCAAGCCCGAGAACATCTTCCTCATCCACAAGGGCAGCACGAATGACTTCGTGAAGGTGCTTGACTTCGGCCTGGCAAAGCTGACGTTGGGCGCCGACAAGGTTTCGCACAAGACGCGCACTGGCTCGGTGATGGGCACGCCATACTACATGTCGCCCGAGCAATGCGAAGGCCGGCCCAACATCGACCAACGAGCCGACGTCTATTCCCTAGGCATCATCTTGTTCGAGATGATGACCCGCCAGGTGCCCTTCACTGGCGAAGGCTATGGCGAGATCATCGTCAAGCACATCACCATGCCCGTGCCTTCGCCCAAACGCATCAACCCGCGCCTCACTGCTGCCCACGAGGCGATCCTTCTGCGTGCCCTGGCCAAGAACCGCGACGAGCGCTTCCAGGGCATGGAGGATTTCCGCGTGGCGATGCTCGATCCAGAGCGCTATGCGCTCTCGCCGTCAATCGTGCCCACGCCCGGCCCGCTGGCCGGGTATGGCGGGGAAACCATCGCGGCACAGCCGCCGATGGCCAAGAGCAGGCTCGGCGACAACGGGGCGCTCGATGGTGTCACGGAGTTGAGCGCCCGCACGGCACAGCCGGCGTCAACCTTCCGCGACTCGGCGGTTGCGCTTGAAACCGAAGAGGCGATTCCCAAATCGCGGGGCGCATTGCTGGCTGGCATCCTGGTAGCCGCGCTGGCGGTCGGCGGTGTGGCGGCTTTCCTGGTGGTGCGCGCTGGATCGGGCGGAGGGGCGCCAACCGTGCAGCCAGCCGTGAGCAACCCAGCGCCTGCACCGCCAAGGCATCCGGCGGCTGCGCCCTTGCCTGCCAAGGTGATCCTCAAGTTTCGCTCCGAGCCGGTCGGCGCCGCCGTCACCCGCAAGGACACGGGAGAGCAACTGGGCGTGACTCCCTTCGAAATAGAAGTTCCCCAGGGCAACTCTCCCCTGGCCGTGGTCTTCAAGAAGCCGGATTTCAAGGATGTGCCGCTTTCCATCGTTCCCTCGGAGTCCGGGTTTCTAGAGGCGACGCTGGAAGCCGCGACAGCCGATGTCCACGCGACTCCGGAACGGGCAGCCAAGGCCGGCCCGAAGCCCTCAGCTGGCAAGGTCGGCGGCGCCCGGCGTGGTAAGGGCGGCAGACCCATGGACGAGGACGGCGTGTTGGCGCCGTCTTTCTAGAACACAATCAGCCAACCCCTTGACAGAATGCAGGTTTCAGCCTACACGAAACCAACCACGGGCGTTTAACTCAGTGGAAGAGTGTCACCTTCACACGGTGGAAGCCGCAGGTTCAAATCCTGCAACGCCCACAAAATTCAGGAATGAAAACGGTCAGTTGGAGAGCTACCTCCGACTGGCCGTTTTAGTTTCTGCCTCCGTCCACAGTCCGGTCCACAGTTTTGGTGAGCGGAACCAGGCGGACCACCCCCCGCCACCGCCCCTCTCTTCTCGTCCAGTCCCACCGTTGAGTAGTGGGGGATGCATTATTCCAACCCGACTTCGGCGAGGTCTTCTTCCGACATGCCGAAGAAATGCCCGGTCTCGTGCAGGAGGGTGATACGGATCTGTTCGCGCAACTCCTCGACGCTGTGCGCGGCGCGCTCCAAGTTCTTGCGGAACAGCAGGATCTGCGTGAGTTGGGGTTGGCCCCCCATCATGGATGGGTCCGAGTAGGGCGAACCCGCGAACATGCCGAGCAGTCGCGGGTCCAGACCCTGGTCGACCTCGTCACGCGCGGGAAGATCGACGATCAATATGGGCACATGCGCGATCAGCTCGCGCACCCGCCGCGGCAGTTCGCGCAGGGTCGCCTCGGCCACCTCGGCCATCTGCACCTCCGACAGAAGAGACGCGGCCAGCGGCTTCTCGGCGTCAAGCGCAAGAACGCGGAGCCATGCCTGACGTTTCCCGGCCTCGTCGTCTCTGGCCTCGGCACACAGGCCCAATCCGTGCCAGGCGTCGGCATCCCGGCCGTCGGCATCTACCATCGCCTGAAACCGCCGCGTGGCCTCGTCCACATCGCCGACCTCGAGGAACAGATGAGCGAAGTCAAGCGCGAGTGCGGGCGGCACCGCCGCTCCTGCGTGCAGAGGCGGCAGCTCCGCCAGGGTCTTGCGGGCTGCGGTCGGCTTGCCCACATCGATCTCCAGCCCCGCCTTGAGCGCCAATGCCTCAAGGAACTCGTCTTCTTCTTCCGCGCGGTCGAGTGCAGCGGCCGCGTGCTGCAGAGCCTCGCTCCACCGCTCGGGATCCTCAGCCAAGATCTCGGCGATCCAGATCTCGGGCGCAGCCCAATTGAGGTCGGCCTGGGCCGCCTGTTCGAGAAGTTGCAACGCCTCCACAATGGCGCCCGTCTGACGGCAGCAGGCGGCCTGCAGCAGCAGCACATCGGGATGGCCCGGATCGTCGCCGTAAAGTCTTTCCGCCAGTCGCCGGGCAGCCGGTTCGTCTCCCGCTTCCAGCAGGTCCCAGCCGCGCTCCAGCTCGTCGTCGAAACTCATCGCCGGCTGCGCGCCTCTTCCAGCGACTCTGCGATCATGCGGTCGTGCTGCGACGGATCGGCCCAGCGGGCTTGCCCTGAGGGCGGCAGCAGGTGAATGGGATCGAAGTAGCAGAAGAGCTGCCCCGGATGCACCACCGGCGAGACATAGACCGAAATTCCGGTTTCGCGGTTGTAGTGTTCGAAGGAGTGCACGTCGCGCTTGCCACCGCCCGGCGTGTCCACCACCGTCGCCGGCGTGTTGTAGCCAGCGGTCAACCCACGGAGATGTTTTTCCAGTTGCGCTCCGCTCTCCACGGTCGTGCGTAGATCTTCAACGCCCTTCACCATGTCGTGCACGTAGATGTAGTAGGGGTGCACGTTGACGAAACTGAGACGCTTGATGAGCACACCCATGACCGGGGGGCTATCGTTCACCCCGCGAATGAGCACCGTCTGGTTGCGAACCGTGATGCCGCGATCGAAGAGCTTGTTGGTCGCGGCCTGCGTGATGGCGGTGATCTCGTCGGGATGATTGAAGTGGGTGTGAAGCACGACCTCTTTGTGGAGTTGGCGCCCTCTGTCCGCAATGCGTGTGAGGGCGTCGACCCATGCGCTATCGCTGAGCAACTTCTGCGGCATGACCGCCAGCATCTTGGTGGCCCAGCGGATGCGCCGCACATGCGGCACAGCCAAAAAGGCCTCGCCGATGTAGGTCACCTGCTCGTCGCGCAGTTGCGAGACGTCCCCACCCGAGATGAGAATGTCCTCCACCTCCGGTCGCGAAGCCACGTACTCGAAAGCCAGGCGCCAGCGCTCCACATCCACGCCGAACTGCAACTTGGTGACCTCCTCGGTATCTAGCCCCACAGCGTAGCTGCGGGTGCAGAAGCGACAGTAGACCGGGCAGGTATCGAGCGGCAGGAACAGAACCTTGTCGGGATAGCGGTGTGACAGCCCCGGCACCGGCATGTCTTGCCGCTCGTGCAGGGGGTCGAGATCGACCTTGGGATGGTCAGGCAGGCGGCGCGAGGCCAGCGGGATGAACTGGATGCGCAGAGGATCTTCGTAGGGCCGCGACCAGTCGATGAGCGAGAGCAGATAGGGTGAGACCCGCACCGGCATGGGCGCGTGGCGGAAGCCCTCTTCCGCATCACGCATGAAGCTGGCGTCGACCAAACCTTGCAGCGCGGCCAGCAGGCGCGGGACGTTGGTGATGGAGTTCTTCGCCTGCCAGCGGTGGTCGAGAAAATCGGATTCGGGCACATCGGCGTAGGCCCGCAGCCGCTGCCAGAAAGGACCGTCGCGCAGTTGCCGGTGCACCAGGGTCCCCGGATCCGCGGGCGGCTTGAGCGTGGGCGGCAAGACCGGCGCGTGGGCCTTGGGCGAGGCCGAAACTGGATTGGACATGTCCTGCTGGTTGTCTAGCGTAATCTGGGTCCATCGGCCAGCCTTCTGCCGCCTCGGGGCCGGTGGCCGGCAACCGGCAAGGGCGTGCGCGAAGCGCGCGGGGTGGGCAGGGTCGGTGGTGTATCCCGAAGCCCCCGAAAAGGGAATCCGGCCACCGGTCCCGGAACCGGGAATGGCTACCCCAATGTCAGGATCAGTTGATAGCCATCGCGCACGATAACCAGTCGGCCCCCGCCGCCGCGAGCAAGTTTCTGTTCCAGTTGTTTGAGCAACGCGGCCGTGGCGGGCTTGCCCTGCGTGCCCAGCACCACATGGGTGATGACGTCGCCCGGCTGCAAGCTGCCACTGGCCGGGCTGCGCCGGTCTACTGATACGACCTTCATCCCGGCAGACCCGATCTCTTGCGCCTCGGACGGACTGAGCGGGACCACCTGCATGCCCAGCACCTGGGCGCCACGCAGGTCAGCATTCTCCGTGAGACGCACCTGCTCGGTCACGCGCCGGCCGCCGCGCAGATAAACCACGGCCACGGCCTCGCCCGGGGCCCGCGACTGCACGATCCGCTGCAGGCCCGCGCTGCTCTCGGCCCGGCGGCCGGCAACCTCGACGATCACGTCATTGGGACGCAAACCAGCGGCCTCGGCCGGCGATCCAGGGTGCACGACATTAACCAGGGCGCCCGCCTCGAACGGGATGCCGATGCGCTTCGCCTTGTCGGGCGTGAGGTCTTCGCTTCCGACTCCAAGATAACCGCGCGCCACGCTGCCGCTGCGCTGGATCTGATCGGCGATCTGCCGCGCCAAATTGATGGGGATGGCAAACCCAACGTTCATGGCCATGGCGGGATTCAGGATGGCGGAGTTTATGCCGATGACCTCGCCGCGAAAGTTGAAGAGAGGCCCGCCCGAATTGCCCTGGTTGATGGCCGCGTCGGTCTGGATGAAGTCTTCGTACTGCGTGATCCGGCCGCCCAGCATGCGGTTCTTGGCCGACACGATACCCATGGTCACGGTCTGGCCCAGCCCCAGCGGGTTGCCGATGGCCAGCACATAGTCTCCCACCCGCACTTGCTCCGAGTTGCCCAGCGCGGCCGGCTTCATGTCGCCCGGTGGTCGGTTGAGCTTGACCACCGCCACATCCGTGGCCGGGTCGCTGCCCACCACCCGCGCCTCGAAACGCCGCTGGTCGCCGAGTTGCACCCACACCTCGTCGGCCCCAGCGACCACGTGGTTGTTGGTCAGGATGATACCGGCCTTGTTGACGATGAAGCCGGAGCCCAACCCCATTTGGGTCTCGCGCCGGCTGGGAGCATCGCCCAGGCCGAAGCGTTCGCGAAAATACTGCGAGAAAGGATCTTCACGCATGACTCGGGGAATGACCTTCATGCTCTGGATGGTCACCACCGAGGCCTTCACGCGCTCGACCAGAGGAGCCACCGAGGCACCCATTTCGGGTGGCGTTGGCGCCGCAGCTTGGGCCGTGGTCAGAACGCTTGTGAGAGCGAATGAAAGTGACGCCAGTGTCATAGCGCCTATCTTACAATGCCCAGAGCGACTCGCCCGCCCTGCCCTGCTGGGACCGGGGCCGGAACCGGATGCGGTGGCCGGAGCCGGATCCGGCAGCCGGAACCGGCCACCGGTTCCCCCGTCGGGGACTTCGGGACCCGCCACCACCCTACCCACACCGAGCGCTTCGCGCGCGCCCTCGCCGCCGCTGCCAACCAGGCCGCTCAACCAGCTACCAACCTACGACCGGCGGAACTAGCCCCGATACACGACGATTCCGCGCGTCGGATCGTATGGGGTCAACGCGACCGTGACCTTGTCGCCCAGCACGATGCGGATGCGGTGCTTGCGCAGCTTGCCGCCGAGATGGGCGAGCACCTGATGGCCGTTCTCCAACTCGATTTTGAAATTGCCCGCAGGCAAGACCTCGATCACGCGGCCCTGGAATTCTATGTGTTCTTCTCGACCCATCGTGGCGGCACAGAAGTTACCCGCTAGTCTCCCTCGGGTCAAATCATGAAAACGGTTGGACTTCAGATAGACTGTTTCGCTGCTGCTGTGGCGCTGCCTCCGCTCTTCCACTTTTCGCTGGTTTCGCCGGCTGCGGCCGCACCTGGCGACACCTTGGCGTACATCGAAGACCTGGACGATCTGACAGCGGGGAACGCCGTACGCCTGCTGCGCAATGGAGATCAGGCATTTCCCATCTGGCTGGACGCGATCGACGCGGCCCGTACGCGCGTATCTATGGAGATGTACATTTTCGACGACGACCGGATCGGTCGGCGCTTCGCCGATGCTCTGTGCTGTGCCGCTCGTCGCGGCGTCTCGGTTCGCCTGCTTTACGACTTCATCGGGTGCCGTCACGACTCGCCCGAGTTCTTCGCCAACATGCGGCGGGCGGGCGTCTTCACCTTCCCCTACCACCCCTACCGGATCTGGCGCCCGCGCTTCTGGACCCTCCTCCGGCGCAACCACCGCAAGACACTGGTTTGTGACGGCCAGGTGGCTTTCGTGGGTGGCATCAACGTCGCCGACGCATGGTTGCCCGAAACCGGCGATGGAACCGGCTGGCACGACGTCGCCGTGGAGGTGAAGGGCCCAGCAGTCCAAGCCATCGAGCAGACGTTTCTGCGCACATGGAACTGGAGGGCCAAGCGACGCTTGCGCTTCAAGCGCAGCCGCGTGCACCGGCCCGCCCCCGCGGGTGACGTCGCCCTGGCCGTGATCGCCAACGGTGAGCTGGTTGATCGCTTCTCCATCCGCCGGGCGGCCCTGCACGCCATCCGGGCCAGCCGCGAACGCGCCTATCTGGTCAGCCCTTACTTCATGCCCGACGTCGGCTTCATGAACGGGCTGGCACGCGCCGTGACCCGCGGCGTGGACGTGCGGGTGCTCGTGCCCGTCGCCAGCGACAACCTGCTGGCCGATCTGGCTTCACGGGCCAGCTTCGCGCGCCTGCTCAAGGCTGGCATCCGGCTTTTCCAGCACAACCCAGTGGCTCACAGCAAGGCCCTGCTGGTGGACCGCGAGTTCGTATCCATCGGCAGCTACAACTTCGACCATCGATCCTTGGTCTACAACCTGGAACTGGTCGTCAATGCACTCGATCGCGAATGCAACGAGGCTCTGGCAGCCACGTTGCTAGAAGACATGGCGGCCGGGACCGAAATCCGTTGGGAAGATTTCAGCCGGCGGCCGTTGCTCGAGCGCATTCTAGAGCGACTGGCGTATGGGTTGCGGCATTGGTTGTAGGGGGCGCTCGGCGCTGGCGGTCGGACAGGAGCGCTCCTCGGGGGACGGAGGTCAACGGCCGCGCTGCGCGCGTCCATGACCTCCTCGATCGTCGCCTGGCATCCGAGCCTCGCAGACGAGGCTCGGAGCGGCTCCTTACGCCCCCTGCCGCCCGCTCTCGCGCCTCGCTTACTTCTGGATGGGACTGATTGAGGCGTCTGGCCGCGCACGCGGTCGCGCCGAACGGGTTGAACGTCGATTGAAGTCCTGGCTTCTTGCGGCCGTCCACTCACGGAGCCATCTCTCAGTGTCTTGGTTATTCTTCTGTACGACCCACAGACCCGTGAGATGCAGTCCAAAGAACAGAATCAACGAACAAGACATGCGGATGCGCGCCCGGCCAACCGCGGCGCGACCTTGCGCGGTCGAGGGTGCTTCAGTTATTGAGAGGCCAATCGCCAGAGCCAACCGTTTCCGAGGCCGAGGATGGCGGAGTACGCCGACGTTCAGGGCTGCTCGCACCCAGAGTGCCACCAGCGCCACCGCAACACACCCCACCACGCGCGGGATGGTTTGCGCAATAATCCAATTGATAGTTCATGAGCTGCTCAGGGGCTGAGAAATCAGCATCAACCTGCAGCACTCAGGAAGTCTTCGGCGCCTCCCCTGCAGCATGGAGGAGAGTCTACGCCAACGCGCTTTGGCGGGGGTCGCGATTCGGCGAGAAGGCCAAACTTGGAGGGTCGCCTAGTTCACCGCGAACCGCCGGTCAGCACGCGCCCTCGTCACAGATCAGCAAACTCCGCGACCACTGGCGCGTGATCCGAGGGCGTCTGACCCTTGCGTGCGTCGCGATCGATGACCACGGATCGGCAGCGCGCGGCCATCGCTTCGGTGCACAGGATGTGATCGATGCGCAGCCCCCGATCCTTGGGAAAGCTGAGCTGGCGGTAGTCCCACCAAGTGTACTGACCCGGCTCAGGATGAAGCTGGCGGAACGCGTCCACCAGGCCCCAGCGACGGATCTCGGCCAAGGCGGCCCGCTCGTCGGGATGGCACATCACCCGATCGCGCCAAGCATCGGGATCGTGAACGTCCCGGTCCTCCGGCGCGACATTGAGATCGCCGCAAAGGACCAGCGACTGGCTGGCGTCGGCGTTTCTCGCAAGCCAGTCTCGCCAGCGCTGCAGCCATGCGAGCTTGTACGCGAACTTGTCCGTCCCCACCGTCTGCCCGTTGGGCACGTAGAGACTGCCCACGCGAACCGCGCCCACACGAACCATGAGAAAGCGAGCCTGCGCATCCTCGACCCCATCGCCGAAGCCCCGCACGATGTCGGCAAGCGGCTGGCGCGCCAGCACGGCCACGCCGTTGTAGGTCTTCTGGCCGTGCGCTGCCACCCGATAGCCCAGTGACTCCAGTTCCAGCAGGGGAAACTCCTTGTCTTCGACCTTGGTTTCCTGCAGGCAAAGCACCTCGGGCGCCCGCGCGGCCAGCCACGCGCGCAGCCGCTCCTTGCGCGCGCGAATGGAGTTGACGTTCCAGGTTGCGATCTTCATGCTCAACTTGGGATAGCAAGAAAAGAAGGTGCCGTGAAGATCTACACAGGATGCGATCATGCGGGCTTCGCCCTGCGCAACAAGCTGGTCGAGCGAATGCGCAACCAGGGCCACGAGGTGGTGGATTTCGGCACCAATTCGGAAGCCGCGTGCGACTACCCAGAATTCGCCGCCCTGGTGGCCAATGCCGTACACAGCGATGTCGGGTCGGTCGGGGTGCTGGTGTGTGCCACCGGGCATGGCACCGCCATCGCGGCGGGGAAGGTGCGCGGCATCCGGGCTTTTGCCCCCACCAGCGTCGAGGCCGCGCGCCTTTCGCGTTTCGACAACAACACCAACGTGCTCTGCCTCGGCGGCCGCCTTCTGGCGGAAAGCGATGCCTGCGAGATCGTCGACACATGGCTGTCCACCGGCTTCGCCGGCGGCCGCCACGGTCGTCGCATCGCCAAGATCTCGGCCATGGAGACCGCAGCAGCCCTCAACTTTCTCGTCGAGAGCGAGCAACTTCGTCTGGCTGCCAGGGGCATTCCGGCCAGCATCTGGGCCAAAGATCCCGCCACCTTTGTACCCACTGCGATCTCCGCCCAAGGATCCAGCGACAACCTCGGCTGGCTCGACGCCCCTCGCGACATGGAAGGTGAACTGCCGAGTATCACAGCCTTTGCGGACGAGGTTCGCAAGGCGGGATTCCGGCGTGCCGTGCTGCTGGGCATGGGGGGCAGCGCGCTGCCTGCCGAAGTACTGGCGCGAGTGTTTGGGCCGGTTGCGGGCTGGCTCAACGTGTTCGTTCTCGACTGTACCGATCCAGCCGCCGTGCTGGCGGTCGAAAACTCGCTCGACCTCGATCGCACGCTGTTCCTGGTCGCTTCCAAGTCTGGCAGCACCCCCGAGGTGTGTGCGTTCGAGCGGTACTTCTGGACCAAGCTGTTGCAGCACTGGGGCGGCGACGCCGGTCGGGCTGGCCAGCACTTCGCAGCCATCACCGACGTCGACACCGATCTCGCCAAGCGAGCCTCGGCCAACCATTACCGTCGTCTGTTCAGCAACCCGCCCGACATCAGCAGCCGCTTCTCCGCGCTGGCCGGCTTTGGTCTGGTCCCGGCGGCCCTGATGGGCGTCGACCTGGGCCGGCTGGTGGCGCGCGGTAAGGGTATGGCCGCGGCCTGCCGGGAGCCGACGCAAAACCCCGGTCTGACGCTCGGAACGCTCATGGGCGCGCTGGCCGCCATCGGCCGCGACAAGCTGACCTTGTTCCTGTCGCCCGAGCTGGCGCCGCTGGGCGCGTGGATCGAGCAGCTCGTCGCTGGCGCAACCGGCAAGCAAGGACGCGGTATCGTGCCGGTGGAGGGCGAGCCGCCTTTCGCGCCGTCGGGCTACCGTTCGGATCGCTTCTTTGTCGTGCTGCGGTTGCGCGGTGGAGCGCCGGCTCTGCAGCCCGAACAACTGGAAGCCATCATTACCGCCGGGCATCCGGTCTACGAGATCGATCTGGGCGACAAATACGACCTGGGCGCCGAGTTCTTTCGCTGGGAGTTCGCCACTGCCGTCGCGGCCAGCCTGCTCGAAGTCAATCCTTTTGACGAGCCCGAAGCCGTCGACTCGAGGCAAGCCCTCACCCGCTTGCTCGATGGCTATCGCCAGACGGGCAAGCTGCCCGTCGCGGCCAGCGTGGTGGATGCTGCCGACGCAGCCATCGTGAAGCACCTGGCAGCGGCCAAGCCCGGTGACTACCTCGCCATAGGCGCCTACTTCCAGCCCACCCCTGAGCGTGATGTCTTGCTGGGTACCATCCGAACGCTATGTGGTGAGCGGCTTCGTCTTGCGACCACTGCGGGCTACGGACCGCGCTGTCTCTATGCCGCCGGGCAACTCCACAAAGGCGGCGCGGGCAACGGCGTGTTCCTGCAACTGTGCTCGTCGGTCACGGCCGACTTGCCCGTTGCCGACGAGCCGTTCACCTTCGGCGTTCTGCGCGACGCCCAGTGCCTGTGCGATCTGGAAGCGTTGCAGGCGCATGGCCGCCGCGTGCTACGGGTTGATCTCGGTCCCAATCCCGACGCCGGGCTGGCCCAGCTTGCGCAGACCTTGAGATCTCTCGGCCAGTAGCGCCGTCCACGGCTATGGTCCCCATCATCGATTCGCACTGCCACGTGGATTTCGACCACTTCGCCGAGGATGTGCCTGCGGTCTTGGACCGGGCCCGCCAGGCTGGCCTGATCGCGATGATCTGCGTCGGCTCCGGCTCGGATCTGGCGACGGCACAGCGGGCCGTTGAGCTGGCCGCCCGAGAGCCGGACGTATTCGCGGCGGTTGGAATCCATCCCCATCACGCGGACAAGATCGAAGATGACTGGTGGCCCGTGCTCGACAAGCTGGCCCGCGCCCCGCGAGTGGTCGGTGTTGGCGAAACTGGGCTCGACTACTTCTATGATTGCGCGCCACGCGACAAGCAGGCCGATGTCTTCCGGGGTTTCCTTGCGCTCAGCCGGTCGGCTTGCCGGCCCTTCATCTGCCACGTGCGCGATGCCCATGAGGATGCGCTCGCCATCCTGCGCGCGGAGTCGCTGGGCGAAGCTGGCGGCGTGGTGCACTGCTTTTCCGGCAAGCTAGACCATGCACGTGGCTACCTCGATCTCGGACTGGACCTTTCCTTCTCGGGGATCCTGACTTTCAAGAACGCGGATGAGATCCGCCGTGTGGCTGTCTATGCGCCGCTGGGCTCGATCCTGGTAGAAACCGACGCGCCCTATCTGGCGCCCAGACCGCACCCCGCAAAGCGCAACGAGCCCGCCTTGGTGGTCAAGACATTGGAGACGCTCGCCTCGATTCGCGGGATCCCGTTTTCTCGCGCGGCCGAGGCCACCACCCAGAACGCGCAACGGCGGTTTGCCTTGCCGGATGCCGTGGCCCAGGCGGGCGGGAGCATCCTGGCACCGCCTTCCGGTTGACGGGGTTTCCCATGCCGATCCGGTTGACCGCCTGAGCGCGGGGGCTGATACTCGATTTCCCGTGGCAACGAGCGACCCTTCTCCGTCTCTGGTGCGACTTCACCTGCGCTACCCCGATGTGGACACGTTCGTGGCGCGCTTTGCGCCCAACGTGACCCGCGGTGGAATTTTCCTGGCCAGCCGCAAACCGCGGCCCGTGGGTGAGGTTGTCCGTTTTGAGGTTTCGCTGGCGCAGGGACCTCCCCTCTTGTGGGGTTCAGGTCGCGTGACTTGGGTGCGCGAATTCAATCCAGCGGAGCCGCACCGAGCCCATGGAATGGGCGTGCAATTCACGTTCGTCGATCCCGGATGCCAGCCTCTGCTTGAGCGGCTGCTGGAGAAGAAGACCACCTCACGGCCCAGCCCCTCAAGTGGCGTGCCCATCGTCGTGCCCCGGCAGCCAAGCGGAGAGTCGCCGGCCGCGCGAGGTACGGTGACATCACCCAGCCCCGACGACGTGGACCAATGGGCAGACGACGCATCGGTGCGACGGGCATCGGATCGCGCCCGCATGCTGGCAGGCGGCGCCGAGGAGATAGAGTCCCTCTTGCAGCGAGCCCCCGACGAGCCTGTGACGCTGGAGCAAGCCCTAGCCGAATTGCCCCGCCTCATCTCGAATCGGCGCACGACCGCAGCGATGAGCGTCGCGGATGAAACCAACGGGACCAAAGAGGGGTCGACGTAGTCAGCGAGTTCCTCGTAGCCGAGCGAAAATCCGCTTGGGCAACTCCCACAGCTCGTCCGCGCCGGGCAGGCGCAGCAGCTTCAGGCCAAGACCGTAGCTGACGAATCCTGCGCCGATGGTGGCAAAGAGCAGAAAGGCGTGGGCCAGACGCCGAGTTCCCCAGGGCCACGCGATACCAGCGTGGGCGAGTAACCAAGAACTGCCCCACCAGGCCGCTGCCGCGACGGCCGCAAGTGCGACGTTGCAAAGGACCATCCGGAGAGCTTCATACCAGCGACCCGGACGCGATGCGCGGCCGATAACTTGGCCGAAGCAGAGCCGCAGGACCGCCAGATTGACCAGCGCTCCGATAGTGGTGCCCAGGGCCAGCCCGGCCGCCCCCAGCCGACGGTAGGTGAGCCCGTTGAACAGGAGATTGGCCACCACCGACACCATCGAAGCGACCATGGGGATGCGAGGCCGGTCAACCGTGAAGAACGCCGGCGACAGAACCTTCACCAAGCTGTAGGGCAACACCCCCAGCATGTACGCCTGCACGATGGGCACGGTGGCCGCAGTGTTGGCCGCCACGAACTTGCCACCCTGAAAGAGCAACTCGACGACCGGCCTGGCCAGGACGATGAGCCCCACCGCGCTGGGCAAGGCCAGCAACCACACGCCCCGCGCTCCCTCGGCCACGCGCGCCTGCAACGCCTCGCGATCCCCGCGGGCCGCTTCCTGCGAAGCGCGTGCCGTGGTCACGGTGGCCAGCGCCACACCAAAAAGCCCGACTGGCAGATAGAACAGGCGAAACGCGTTCTGCAAGTAGGTGAGCGGCCCCGACCCCAGGGCTGCGGCGAACTGCGTGTTGACAAAGATGTTGATCTGCACCGCAGCCAGGCCGACCGTGGCCGGCCCCATCAGACGCACGATTCGGATCACGTCGGAGTCGTGCCACAGCCCGACCAAAGTCGGCCGAACGCGGTAGCCCATCCGCCACAGGCTGGGCAGTTGCACCACCGCCTGCACCAGGCCCGAGGCGGCGGTTCCCGCGCTCCACACGATCATGCCGCTGCGATCAGCCGGGTGCACGATGAGCAGAGCCATGCCGCACAGGATGCTGGTCACGTTGAACATGGCCGGCGCATAGGCGGGGGCAAGGTAGTGGTGCTGGGCATTCAACATGCCCATCCACACGGCGCTGACGCTGACCATGGCCAGGATTGGCATCATGATCTGCGCCAGCAGACCGCCCAGAGCGACCTGGGCCGCGTTGCCGCCAAAGCCGCGCGAGATGAGCGACACCAGGTCGTCGGCAAACACGATTCCGGCCAGGGTCAGTCCCCCCGTGACGGCCAGCACACCGCCCAGAACCAGATTGCCGAGTCTGAAGGCGCGTTCTCGTCCGCCCTTGTTCAGCGCATCGGAGAAAGTCGGGACGAACGCGCTCGACAGCGCGCCCTCGGCGAAGAGATCGCGCAGCAGGTTGGGGATGCGAAACGCCGCCACGTAGGCGTCGGTCAGCCCGCTGACACCAAATACTCGCGCAAAGAGGGAATCGCGCACGACGCCCAGCACCCGCGACACAAGGATTGCCACGCTCACATTGGCCGAAGAACGAAGTGCGCTGGACACGCTGCTGCTCTGTGCACGACGTTAGCCGTCCCCAGGGCCAACGTCCATTTCGTTGAAGTCGCCGAGGCGACCGTCGGCCGCCCATTCCACACATCGTGCAGCAGAGCGCAGGTCGCCCCTACGTCCGCCGGCCGTTGCGCAACGAAAGCCGAGCTGTGTCGACGGCGTTCGCATCGACAACCAACGCCAGGCCGAGCTGCTCACGCAGTTCGAGGTGCTGGGTCGTCACACTCCAGCGCGCCAGGCCCAGGATGGCCTCCTCTGGTCGTTCCCGACGCGCGCGCGCCTCCTTCACCAGCTCGCGCGCGGCGGCCACCACGTCACCGCAGGCGAGCAACCCAGCCCGGTTTGCGTTCTCCTCGGCCGCGGCGGCCCATGCGCATAAATCGATGGAAGCCGGGTCGCTCACCAACTGCTCGACCGCCGAGTTCATCGATATCCACTGCGACTGGGGCAAAGCCTTGTGCAGGAAAGCGACGTACTTGCGCACGGCAACCGCATCCGTGCCCGGCAGGTCGAACTCGGGCCGCAACAGCTTGATCGCCGCAGCCAGGATGATGCGCAACTCGGCCTGTGTCGGCACCACCTGCGGCCACAGCAGAAAATGATCAGCACGCAGACCTACCAGTCTCTTCGCGAGGCGGAAAGCCAGTTCGCGATCGGTCCGACCCGATACCAGTCCTGGCCCGAGGACGAACGCCGGAACCACCTGGTTGCCCTCCAGCAGGATCACCAGATCGATCTCGTCTGGCGCGGTCGGCGGAACATAGACCGCGGGCAAGGGCACACCGATGAGTCGGCTGACATATGCCAGAATTTGTGACACCGAGGAGTTGTCACGGGCCAGATCGACCCGCTGACTCACGTCGAGCCCGAAGGCCTGCGCCGGCTTGGCCCGCGACATCGCGACGCCCCCGCTCACGGCGGCCAGTACCTGGGAGATGCGCCGGTCCTGCCGTGGGCTGCACACCCAGCCCTGCCACAGGCCCTCGCTCAATACGGCTTGAGCCAAGGGCACGCCCGGCAACGCGTGCTGGCCGTACAGCGCCTTCTCCTGGGCATTCGCCTTCATCAGGCCGCACAACGCTGCGCAGGCACAGAAGGCGCGATCGTAGCGTCGGTGCTCGCTGTACAGTCGGGCCAAGGCCCGGATCTGCTTGGCGGCTCCCTCGGCATCACTGGCTGCCGCCAGAAGCTGCTCCCGCACCTTGACCGCCCCGGCAAACCCTTCCGCTCCCTGGGCCTCATAGACCTCAACTAACGCCTCGCGCTGGCCTTGATCGTCTGGCGCCAGCGACACGCAGACTTCGTAGGCCGCCGCCGCGGCCGCCATGTCCGCCTGGCGAACCCGGGAGATCTCGGCCAAGCCGCGCCACAGGGCCAACAGCAAGGAGCGCTTGTCGGCCGGCGGGGAAGCGCCCAGACGCTTGATCATGTGCCGGTAGGCGCGCGCCAACTCACCCCAGTCTTGCCGCTTGGTGAGGATGCGCTCGATGCGCTCGAAGCTGCGGCGATCGTCCGGATCCTCGTCGAGGGCCTGATTGTAGAGTGCGACGGCCTCGACCGGGGATTCCAACTCGTAGTTCAGGATGTTGGCCATCGCAACCAGGTAGCGGGCCTTGTCCTTGCCCGACTCGCACGCCACCAGCTGCTCCAGCACATCCACGGCGCGCGTCCACTCTTCTTCGAGCGTGTAGATTTCCATCAGCTCGTGCAGCGTTTCCGGATCATGGGGACGCAGCTCGATCGCTTGCAGGTAGGTCTCGCGGGCGGCCCGCTGATCGTTCAACTCCTCACGTTGAAGCTGGCCGATGCGGCACAGAATCTCGAAGCGCTCGTCGGGTGACGCGGCCCCCGCGAGCAGCACACGTTGCTGCTCGATGAGCGCGGCAGCATCGGCCGGTCCCCGCCCCACCATCTTCGAGTTGGCCTCGGCCAGCGCCTCGCGCAACTCGGGCAGATCGGGCGCCAACTCGATGGCCTTCATGAACTCCGCCGCGGCCGCGCCGGCGTCCCCCAGTTCCATGTGGGCTTGGCCCAGCGCCAGCAGGTGCTCGGCGCGATCGACCGCGGTCAGCTTGGCTTCGCTCTGGGCGAGAACCAAGGGCACCGTAGTGCGGACGTCCTGCCACCACCCCTGGGCCTGCGCGAGTTGCGACCAGCACAGCAGGGTTGGCAGATACCCGGGCTCGGCCACGTATGCGCGCCGGTAGTTGACCCGCGCCCGTTCGACGTCGCCGGTCATCTGAGCTGACCAGCCCGCCCGCTGCCAGAGCCGCGCCCTGGGTTCAAGTGTCTGTTCGGCCGCCTCGGCCAGTGTCTCCAGCAACGGCAACGCCCGAGCCCAATCCTTGCGGCCCCACGCGATGTCAGCCGTCGCGGCAGTGGCTTGAGGATGGCCGGGGGAGAACTCCAGCACACGACCGTACTGTTCCGCAGCCCCATCCAGGTCGTCGAGCCGGTTGCGATAGATCTCCGCGGCTTCAAACGCAAACTGCACGCGCGCCAGCGGATCGGACGTGTTGGCTGAGGCAGAGGCCAGATAGGCCGCCGCGCGGGACCAGTCGCCACGCTGGCCGTGCAGTGCGATCAGTGAACGCAACGCCGCGGGGTTGGCGGGATCGGCCGCTATGGCCGCTTCCAGCGAATGCCCTGCCGCCGCGGTGTCGTCCAGCTCACGCTGGTACCACCCTGCCATGGCAACCAGGATGTCGGCACGCTTGGGCTCCGGCGCAATCTCGGCCGCCAAGCTATTGCACTCGGCCAGCAAGTCCTGCCAGCGGTTGTGGGTGGTGGCCACGCGCGCCAGATCGTCGGCCAGTTCCTGGTTAGAGGGATCCTCCTGAAACGCGGCCAGCAGGGTGATGAACGCGCGATCCGGATCGGCGAGATTGGTTTCGAAGATCTGTGCGGCGCGCCTCAGGTGGCCCGCGCGCTCGGCAGCATCCTCGGTACTCTCGGTACGCTCGATCAGCAGGCCGGCCAGGTCCTCCCAGCGCTCCTCGCGCACGTAGCTGTGCTCGAGCCGATGGAACTCATCGGCTCGACTTGCGTCCTCTGGCATTTCATCATCGAGCGCGTCGCTGCGCATGTCGCCTCCCTGCGAAACGCGACTAAGCGAGACCCTGGCGATAGATGCGAGAGACTATTCGCGCCGGTGGGCAAGGTCAAACACTGTTGTTGGCAGGCCGGGGGCTTTGCCGCCGTGCCCGCCCAGCCGTGTCAGAATTCGGCGCCTACTTGATCCCGAGATTCCGGCGAATTCTGCCCGCCGGCTCCTCGAAGTCCGGCACGAACCCTTTCCCGGTGACCAGCTCATAGAGGGCGATGTAGCGACGGGCCGCCTCGCAACGGACCTCGTCGGCAAGTGGTGGCGGCGGTCCGTCACCGCGGTAGCCCTGATCGGCCAGCACGCGACGCAGATACTCCTTGTCCAGCCCGCGCGGCTCGTCGCCCCGATCGAAGCGAGCCTGGTAGTCGTCGGCGTACCAGTAGCGCGAACTGTCGGGGGTGTGGACCTCGTCGATGAAGCACAGGCTTCCGTCGCGCCGCCGGCCGATCTCGTACTTGGTGTCGACCAAAATGAGTCCGCGCTGGGCCGCAAGGCTCTGGCCGAAGGCGAAGATGCGCGCGCACATCTCGGCCGCGCGGTCGAAGTCGTCGGCTGACAGCACGGCCGAGGCCAGGATCTCCTCGCGCGACACCGACTGGTCGTGGCCGCCCTTGGCCGCCTTGGTGGATGGCGTGAGGATGGGCTTGTCCAGCTTCTGGTTCTTGCGCATGCCATCCGGGAGCTTGTGGCCACAGAACAGGCGCCCGCCCCGCTCGTAGTGGTACCAGATGGAGGTGGTGGTCACGCCGGTCAGATAGGCGCGCATGACGAACTCGACCGGGAGAAGTTCGCACTCGGCCGCCACCATGACCGTCGGGTCAGGCACCGACAGCACGTGATTGGACGCGATCTGCCTGGTGGACTCGAACCAGTAAGCCGCGATCTGGTTGAGCACCTGGCCCTTGAACGGGATGGTACCCAGTACGACGTCGAAGGCACTGATCCGGTCTGTCACCACGATGGTGCGCCGCCCGTCCTTGCTGTAGCAGTCGCGGACCTTGCCGACGTACTTTTCGCCCAGTTCGGGGAAGTCGGTCTTCTCCAGGGTCTTGGCAAGCTGTGCTCGAATCAGTTCATTGGAAACCATGGCGTTCCTCCCTCGGCTGCTAAACGTCTAGGTCTCTCAGCGCGCGATCGATGATGACACTACCCCAGCGCAGGTGGTGCTTGATATCGAACGCCTCATCCAGATCGGCGACGGTCAGCTTGGCAGCAATCTCCGGATCAGCGCTCACACGCTCGCGGAAGCTGGGCGCGCATCCCGGCGGCTGCCCCAGCGTGGCCGAGACAGCCAGAGCGTGCTTCTGCACCAACTCGTAGGCCGTCTGGCGCGCCAGACCCTTGCGCACGAGAGCCAGCATCACGCCCTCACTGAAAAAAAGTCCGCCGGTCAGCTCCAGATTGTGCTGCATGCGTTCCGCATTGACCACCAATCCGTCGATCAAGCTGGCAGCCCGTCGCACCATGAAATCCGCGATGCCCGTGGCGTCGGGGCCAATCACCCGCTCCACCGACGAATGTGAGATGTCGCGTTCGTGCCAGAGAGCCACGTCCTCCAAAGCTGCGCCGGCATAGGCACGCAGCACGCGCGCCAGCCCGCACAGGTTCTCGGAAAGAATCGGATTCTTTTTGTGGGGCATTGCGGACGAGCCCTTCTGTCCCTTGCCAAAGGCTTCCATGGCCTCGCCGACCTCGGTCCGCTGCCAGTGCCGAACCGTGAGCGCCATGCGCTCGACCGCCGTGCCCAGCCGGGCCAGGGCCATGAAGTAGCCGGCGTGGCGATCGCGCGCCACGACCTGGGTGGGAACGACCTCCGGGTGCAGACCCAGGGCGCCCAGCGCACGAATCTCGATCTCCGGGTCCAGGGTCGCATAGGTGCCGACCGCTCCGGCTAGCTTGCCGGCCGAGATCTCCTCGCGCGCCACCACCAACGCGCGTCGCGCGCGGCTGACCTCGCTGAAGAAGCCGGCGAACACCAGTCCCGCCGTGATGGGCTCGGCGTGGATGCCGTGCGAGCGACCGATCATCAGCGTATTGCGATGCTGTTCCGCCTTGCGCGCCAGCGCCTGCATGAGCTGGTCGACGCCGATCACGATTTCATCAGCCGCCTGGCGCAGCAGGATGGCCAGGGACGCATCCAGCACGTCGGAGGACGTCATCCCCAGGTGGAGCCATCGCGCCGGCTCGCCCGCCAACTCCTCAACGTGGGTGAGGAACGCGATGACGTCGTGCTTGGTCCGCTCCTCGATTTCCAGAATTTGTTTGGCATTCAGCTTGCCAGCGGTCTTCTGGCGAACGCTCTCGGCCGTTCCCGCGGGAACGCGGCCCGCGGCTTCCATGGCCTCGCAGGCCGCCAGCTCAACCCGCAGCCAGGTCTCGTAGCGGTGGGCATCAGACCACAGTTCAGCCAGTGCGGGTCGGGTGTAGCGTTCAATCATGGTGCGGTGCCGTGCAGAGCGTGTCCTTCTAGCGGATCAGCACAAACGATTCAACGAACTGCTGGAATTCGGCGTGGCCGAGTGCGGTGTAGATGACAGGGGTTTCGTCAGGATTCCACACGTCATTGACGACTCGCAACCCGCGCACCTTCAGGTTCCCATAGGCGCACGGCCGCCGGGCTGTCACATAAGCGTTGCATCCGAACCGCATCTACGTGAATGCGGGCTCGGAAGGCGGCTCCCGAGCCGGTTTCCTCGCGCGACTCACGTAGACGGCTACTCCTTTCGTAGCACGCTAGGTGGATGGCTCTGCGCCGCGCGTCTTCAATGTCATCTCCTCGGCAAAGGCGATGAGCAGGTAGAGATTGGGAACCTGATTTGGGATGACCTTCTTCCAAGAGATGCCACGCCCGCCTCCCAGCATCGCTTGGGCAGTGCCCACGATGCGGTCCAAGACACGAGCAATAGGTTCGACAGGGAGACGCGCAGCGCTCGGGGCTCGGCTTCCGGCCCTCTTGCCGTCAGCGTCACCGCTCCTGTCACCCACACCGCCCCCGCCACCGCAGGACGCTCTCCTATCGCAACCCGATCCGAATCGCGCCAAGGCCCACCATGATGGCCAGCGTCCCCACGGTCACGAACACCATGGCCCGGACCGTGGCTCCGTTGAAATAGCGCTGCATCCCACGTTCGCGCGCGCTCCGAGGCCGAGCCAGCGCCTGAGCCACACCGCTCAGGATCAGAATGGCACCGCTTATCGCGAAGAACTTCAGTCCGGCCTGCGCAGGGTTCATGCTTGCGCCTCGACCAGATGGCGATAGAGCACCATCAGCCGCCGGGTCATGGTGCCAGGCTTGCCATCACCCAGCGCCAGCCCATCGACCCGGCAAACAGGCAACACGCTGCGAACCGAGCTGGTCAAGAAAGCCTCGTCTGCCCGCCGGAACTCGTCGGGACTCATGAACGGAACCTCCTGACACGAGATACCATTCGTGCGCGCCAGCGCCAGGATCTTCCCGCGGGTCACGCCATCCAGAATCCCAACCTCGAGCGCTGGCGTGCGAAGTTGGCCGGCGACGACCGCGAACACGTTGCTCGTCGCTCCTTCAGCCACGCTCCCGCTGGCCGCGCAAAGGATGGCCTCGTGGACCGAGGGACGTCGCCGGCGGGCCTCGCCCATGGCCAGCACGTTGTTCAGGTAGTTGCCCGACTTGACCGCTGGATCGATAGCCCGCGGCGAGTTTCTCGTCACCGACACGATCTCGACCTCGGCGCCCTGCTCATACACCTCTGGCGACGGTGCGCCCAACGGCTGGACGATGACCACCAGGCGCGGCTGACTGGCCGCGGCAGGATCGAGATCCACGATTCCGCTTCCCCGCGTCACCGTGATTCTCACGTGCGATTCGGGATTCTCCGCCGCAGCCAGTGTCTCGCGCACCGCCCGCTCGATCTCGTCACGCGGGGGAAGCTGCAGGAACAGCCGCTCCGCGGAGCGGGCCAGGCGGTCCAGGTGGTCGTCGAGAAAGACCAGCCGTCCACGATTCGTGCCCACAGTTTCATACACGCTGTCGCCGAAAAGAAAGCCCCTGTCGAAGACCGGCACGGCAGCTTCTTCGGGCGGATGGGGCCGGCCGTTGATGTGAATACGGATTGACATCCGGAAAACGCGAAAGCTAGTACAATCATAGTAAGCAAGCCACCATCAGTTACAGACCCCTTCAGGAGGGGGTATGCATTGAACATTCTGCGTGTCCGCTGCAGAAGTGCTGAGGAGTTTCGCAGTTTCTACAATACTGATCATCCCGAAGGCGGGATCTTCTGTCCGACAACCAAGCACCTCGTGCCGGATGACGAGGTGGTGGTCGAGATCATCTGCAAGGCCCTGCCCAACCGGGTCTTCATACGCGGCTCGGTGGTGTCCTGGCGGCCCGCCCTGCCCCGGCTGCGGGTGCGGGCCGGTGCCTTGGTCAAGTTCGCGACCGAAGAAGGGGCCAAGCGCGATTTCGTGCTCCAGACCCTGGACGGACAGCGCAAGCCCGGTCCACGTCGACGGCATACGCGAATTCCCATAGGCTTGCCGGTCAAGCTTCGCCTCGCCAGCGATCCCGAGCCAGCAGACGCCGACCTGCGCGAGATCAGCACCAACGGCGCGCTGCTTTTTGCGAAAGCGGTCCCGTCGCTGGGCACCGATGTCGTCCTCGACATTGTCCCACCTGGCGGCGTGGCCCCCATGGCCATTTCCGGCCGCGTAATCTACCACGCGGGTCCGGGCCAGATCGGTATCCGATTCGTATTTCGCGAGGGTGGAGGTTCGCGCCGCTTGCGTGAGCTGGTACGTCGATTCAGAAGTTCATGATCATGGGAACCCTGAAAGGGTTCCCATACCTCGAACAGCAGCTGCCATTCATATCTGGACATGCGGAGCGCTCGACTTCGCAGCACGGCTCACAGAAATTCCTGTTACTGTCGATAGGGAGATAGCCTGTAATATCAAACTGCCCATGAGCCCTTCCCTTTCCGCAGACATGAAACGCAACAACCAGATCTCGGCGGGCACGCTGGTCGGCGGTCGCTTCCAGATCCAGAGCTTCTTGGGTGAAGAAGGCGGCAGTGAACTCTACCAAGCCCAAGATTCCCAGGGTGGCGCCGCGGTAGCCTTGCGTGTCTTCAGCGCGACGGAAATGACACGAACCGTTGTGGAAACTGACCTGGGCAAGGCTGCTCAGGTGTCACACAAGAACCTGGCGACGCTGGTTGCCTGGGGTCTTGAAGGTGATCGCATCTACGTCGCTACCGAAGCTACCGACGGCCCCAGTCTGCGACAGATCTTGGACGCCAAACGCCGCGAAGGAAGCGTGATTGGCCTGACTCATGCCCATGTCCTGCTGGGGCACGTGGGCAACGCCCTGGATAGGGTGCATTCGACCCTGGTCCATGGCGGCGTCAATCCCTCGGCCATCCGGGTCACGTCTGCCGGACGGGTCAAACTGACCGACTTGGGCCTTTCGCGTGCGTTGCCTGCGCTGGCGCGGCGAGGTGGGGCTGACTTCAACTCGCAGGGCGTCTACCTCGCGCCCGAGGTGGCGGCGGGTGAGGAGCTTTCGCCTTCGGCGGACGTGTACTCGCTTGCGGCGATCTTGTACGAGATGCTCACCGGTCATGCCCCGGCCTCGCCGCTGTGGCCGCCCAGTCAGGTGAACTCGGCGGTTCCGCCCGCGGTGGATGCGGTGGTGGCGCGCGGCATGGCGCCGCTGTCGGAGACACGTTTCTCCAGGCCCAAGGAACTGCTGGACGCGCTCGGGGCGGTTCTCGCCAGCATGGCAGGAGGCGTGCAGCCAGCGGCCGTGCAGCCGAAGGCACCCTCGGCCCGGCTGAGCATGGGCAAGTCCTTCAGTGTCGCGGATGCCGTGCGTCTGACCGAGGAGTACGAGCGCTGGCTCATCCAGAAGGACAAGCTCGATTACGGCCCGTTCTCCCTGGCCCAGGTCATGGCCCAGATGGAAAAGGGCATCTTCAACGGCGACGACATCATCGTCGACGTCGACTCGGGCGACCGGCAGAAGATTCGCGAGAATCCGCAGCTGGTCGAGTTCACGCGCCTCACCGAACGCCGGCTCGAAGCCCAGCGACGGGCGCAGGCCGAGCAGGCGCACGAGCACGTGGAGCGCAAGAAGGGCCGCTGGACGATCTTCATCATCGGCTCGGCGGTGGTGGCGCTTGCCGCGGGCCTGGCCTGGTTCATCCACCAGCGCGTGGCCGCCAAGGATGACGTACTGGCCTCACGCGTGAGCGAAGCCGACGTGGATGCCTTCCTCAAGGACGTCAAGATATCGTTTCCGGAACACCGGCGGGCGGGCGGCGCCAGGCACGGTGGGCCCGGCGGCGGCGTGGCCGGTCGCGCAGAGGACTTCAACAACAGCATGGACCTGGGCGATGTGACCCAGGGGGGTGGCGACGCCATTCTCGACGAGGGCACGATCGACCGAGTCATGCACGCCAACTACCGCCGGCTGGTTCCCTGCATCATGGGCAAGGGCGTGCCGACCATCGAGGTCGACTTCGTGGTTCAGCCCACCGGACGGGTCAAGGCGGTGCGGGTCAACGGCCAGGGCAAGGGACCGCTTCCCATGTGCATCTTGAATCAGATGCAGTCCTTCGGCTTTCCTGCCTACAAGGGCAAGAACACCATCGCGAACTGGTCGATGTCGATCCGCTGATAGCTGTAGCCAAACGGCGCGCGGCTACTTGGCGAAGCCTGCGAGGCGTTCCTTGCCGGGCTTCGCCGCCAGCACGCGCAGGCCCAGGATGAGGTCGTAGCTGAACCAGAAGTGGTCATCCTTGGCCGTGTGCAGGCACAGAACCTTGTCACGCAGCTCGACCCGGACGACCTTGTTCAGCGGCATCACGTCGCCGGGTGCGGCCACGAGGAAAGTCGCCTCGCGCTCCTCAGAAATCGCGAAGGCATCTTGACTGGCCGAAAGGCCCTCGGCCGAAAGCGCAACGATGATGGTGTCCTTGGTCATGGCTAGAGTCTACAACGAGCGCAGCCCTTCCAGGGTGCGCGCGATGGCGTCAGGCAGATCGCCCGCCATGAGATTGTGTGAACCCAGCGTCCGGATGGCGGTCTCCGCCGATTCGCCGTGCACGAACACGCCCGCGCAGGCCGCGTCGGGCGCCGCCAGCCCTTGCCCCAGCAAGGACGCGATGACCCCGGTAAGGACGTCGCCGCTGCCAGCGGTGCCCAGGGCCGGATTGGCAGTCGGGTTGATGTGGGCCGTTCCGTCGGGACGTGCAATCACCGTGCGCGCGCCCTTCAAGACCACCACGGCACGCGATCGCTCGGCTAGCCGGCGCGCGTGGCCCAACCGGTCCTTGCTGATTTCCCCGACGGGCAGCCCGCAGACGCGCGCCATCTCGCCGGGGTGAGGGGTCAGAACGCGGGCGGCGCGGGCCGAAGTCGCCAATGCAGCCGCGTCCTCGCCCAGCAGATTCAAGGCATCGGCGTCAACCACCAGGGGGATGGGCAACTCCCCCACCAGCCGGCGCACCATGGCCGCCATGCCCGGCCCGGTGGGAATGCCCGGTCCCAAAGCCGCCGCCTTCATTCGGCCTGCCAGGGCCAGAATGCGCGCATAGCTCGCCCCATCGGCGTCGTCGCCGTCTGCGTACACAGCTGTCATCTCGGCCACGACCTTGGCATCGAGCGCCGTCTGACCGGCTCTAGTCGTGGCCATGGTGGCGAGGCCCGCGCCGGTGCGCAGAGCCGCCCGCGCCGCCAGCAGGGCTGCGCCGGTCTTGCCAGCCGACCCGGCGATGATCAGGACGTGACCGGCCGTGCCCTTGTGGGCTCCCGGACCAGGTCGGGGCAACATTCGCGCGACGCCTGCGCGTTCCAGCCAGTAACAAAGCGGCCCCTCGGCCCTGGCAGCTTCCAGCGCCGCATCGGGCGGCACGCCCAAATCCACGACCTCGACCCGCCCGACCGGCGCATCGGGATCCAGAACCAAGCCGAGCTTGCGGCAACCCATGGTCGCTGTCACATGGGCCAAGACCGCGCCCCCGCGCACGACGCCTGTGTCCGCGTCCAGCCCCGAGGGGATGTCGACCGCGACGCGTAGGGTGTCGATCGCGTTCATGGCGCGAATGGCAGCCGCGGCCGGACCGATCACGTCGGAACGCAGCCCGGTGCCAAACACCGCATCAACGATCACGTCAGCCCCGGCTAGATACGCGCGCCATGTGGTGGCGTCCTCTTCGAACGAAGCATCGCGCACCAGCGCACCGGGCAGGGCCTCGAATACGCGGGCAAAGACCGCCGCGTCGCCAGCCATCTTCTCGCGCGGCATGGCCAGGAAAACCTGCACCTGAGCGCCCCGGTCGAGGAGGTGACGAGCCACCACGAACCCATCGCCACCGTTCTGGCCGGCGCCGCACACCACGCGCACGTCCAGGTCAGACAGGTGGGACTTCTCCCGGGCAATAATCTCCGCCACTCCGCGACCCGCGTTCTCCATCAGGACCAAGCCCGGCAACCCGAGCTTGTCTATGGCGGCGCGGTCGACCGCTTTCATCTGGGCTGCAGAAAGGACCAGCGCCATGAAAACCCCTACTCAGCATTCCTCGCGCCGGCCGCGATGGCCACGCGCATGTCGCCCACGGCGCGTTCCATGCCGACCAGCACCGCGCGCGCGATGATGCTGTGACCGATGTTCAGCTCCTCCAAGAAAGGCAAAGCCGCTACAGGACCGACGTTGCCGTAGTCGAGGCCGTGCCCCGCAGCCAGGCGCAACCCGGCATCCGCCACCGCCCGTCCCGCCTTCTCCAGCCGGGCCAGCTCGCGGCGTGCGGCTGCGCTGCCGGAAGCGGCATGGCAGTAGTCACCCGTGTGCAACTCGGCGCAGGTGGCGCCCAGATCGGCGCTGGCCCGCGCCGCGTCCTCCTCGGGATCGATGAACAGGCTGACGCCGATGCCGGCGTCGCGCAAGGTGCGCACGGCGCGGCCAATGACCGCCCCCTGCCCGCGTAGATCCAGCCCGCCTTCCGTGGTCCGCTCCTGCCGCTTCTCGGGCACCAGCGTGCAGAAGTCGGGTTTGATCTCCAGGGCAATGTCCACGATCGACGGCACCGCGGCCATTTCCAGATTGAGCACGCCGCGCACCGTCTGGCGCAACAGGCGCACGTCGCGGTCCTGGATGTGGCGCCGGTCCTCGCGCAGGTGCGCGGTGATGCCGTCGGCGCCCGCCAGCTCGCACAGGCCGGCGGCCAGCACCGGGTCAGGATAGATGGTGTCGCGCTGCTGGCGCAGCGTCGCGACGTGGTCGACGTTGACGTGCAAGCGAATCATTGGGCCAGCGCCTTCTGCATGGTGGCCACGATCTCCTCGGCGTAGGCGCGGATGGTGGCCTCGTCGGTGCCCTCGATCATCACGCGCGCCTTGGACTCCGTGCCCGAGTAGCGCACCAGAACGCGACCGTCCTGTCCCAGGGCGTTCTCCACCCGGTGGATGACCGTCTCGACGGCGGTCAGCTCTTGCAGCGGTGTCTTGCGCGCGACCGGGAAGTTGATGAGGACCTGCGGGTAGCGGGTCATGATGGTGGCCAGTTCGGAAAGTGGCCGTTCTTCCTGGGCCATGACCGAAAGGATCTGCAAGGCCGCCAGCAGGCCGTCGCCCGTCGTCGCTTCTTCGAGAAAGACGATGTGCCCCGATTGCTCGCCGCCGAAGATGAAGCCCTTCTCACGCATGGCTTCGACCACATAGCGGTCGCCCACCGAGGCGCGCAGCAGCTTGCCGTTGCGCGCGTCCAGTGCCCGCTCCAGCCCCAGGTTCGACATGGCCGTGGCCACCACGGTGTTCCCCGGCAGCGCCCCGCGCGCCAGCAGCCGCGTGCCCAGGATGGCCATGATCTGGTCGCCGTCGACGATCTCCCCGCGCTCGTCAGTGAGGATCACGCGGTCTGCGTCCCCGTCCAGCGCGACCCCGATCGCGGCGCGCGTGCGGCGCACCTCGGCCGCCACTTTCTCGGGGTGCAAGGCACCGCAGCCGTCGTTGATGTTGCGCCCGTTGGGCTCAGCGGACAGCACGGTCAAGTCGGCTCCCAGCTCTCCGAACACCTGCGGCGCCACCGTATACGCGGCGCCATTGGCGCAGTCGACGACCACGCGCACGCCGTCGAGGGTGCGCGCCTTGGGGAAACTGTGCTTGAGAAACTGCACGTAGCGTCCTTCGGCGTCGTCGATGCGGATGGCCTTGCCAATCTTGGGCTCGGGGCCGGGCGTGAGCGGCTCCGGGTCGGCCATGCGCCGCTCGATGTCCGCCTCCACGTCATCAGGCAGCTTGAACCCGTCGGAGGCGAAGATCTTGATGCCGTTGTCCTGGTAGGGATTGTGCGAGGCGCTGATCACCACGCCTGCGTCGGCCCGCATGCTGGACGTGATGAACGCGATGGCCGGAGTGGGCAAGGGCCCCACCAGCATGACGTCGGCACCGGCCGAGACGATCCCGGCTTCCAGCGCGCTTTCGATCATGTAGCCGGAGAGGCGGGTGTCCTTGCCGATGACGACCCGGCAACGCCGGCCGCCCCTGCGAAACCGTTCCGCCACCGCACGCCCGAGGGCAAGCGCAATCTCCGCCGTCATCGGGTACTGGTTCGCGACACCGCGGATGCCATCGGTGCCGAAAAGTCTACGGGCCTCGTCTGTCTTGCTCATGCGAAGGATTGCATTCTAGTACCGCCTCTCGAAAATGCGTAGCCGGTTGAACGC
>Ga0181518_10000662_pt1 | contig 37208 bp, 28 predicted proteins | sample PEATcosm2014_Bin_28_FD_119751 | JGI IMG/M metagenome (GOLD analysis project Ga0181518, IMG submission 119751) | Peatland microbial communities from MTU Mesocosm Facility, Houghton, MI, USA - PEATcosm2014_Bin01_60_metaG | ecosystem: Environmental > Terrestrial > Soil > Wetlands > Peat | place...
GCTCTCGTTCCGTCGCGTACTGAATCTCGTCCATCTGGTCCGCGCTCTTCTCGATTGCGATGCCATCCCGCTTTCGCAATACCCGATCCAGTTCGGCCTCTTTTCGTTCCAGGATCTCCTGGACCCCGCCCCTCTCGGTAGATATTACCTTCATGACAGTCCTCTTTCGTGCGTTAGGTCGCCTACCGTCCTCTGCACGAGATGGTCCACAACAGAACCCCCGCAGTTGGAGGCTGAGGCCGCTGAGCCAGGGCGACGCCGAAGTGCAATATCTGCACCAGAGTGCGGAATTTGCCGCCACTCATATAGCTCCCACCCCAAGACATCGCACGCAGGCGAGGTGGTCACGAACGTGCCTTTAGCCATGGAGAATAGCTATGCTACCCACAAAAGCAATTCTTCGGCGCCCAGCGGCGCTTGGGCTGTTGTTCCTATTCCTGGCACCAGCCGCCTATTCATACTCCGTTCTAAGCCACGAAGCCATCATCGATTCGACTTGGGACAGCGCGATCAAACCGCTACTGCTCAAACGATTTCCGGCTGCCACCGTGGAGGAGCTGACGCAAGCCCACGCATTCGCCTACGGAGGGTGCATTATTCAGGATTTGGGGTATTATCCGTTCGGCAGCAAGTTTTTCAGCGATTTGACACATTACGTCCGAAGCGGCGATTTCATCCTCAGCCTGATCCGCGAATCCCAAGACCTGAATGAATACGCTTTCGCTTTGGGGGCATTGTCGCACTACGCCGCCGATAATAATGGCCACTCCATGGCCGTTAACCGAACCGTTCCTTTGTTTTACCCGGACCTTGGACGGAAGTTCGGAAAGCTGGTAACGTATGCCGACGATCCGAATTCCCACGCCAAGACGGAGTTTGCTTTTGATGTCTTTCAGGCCGCCAAGGGGCGCTACGCCTCCGCGGCATTCAAAAAATTCATCGGATTTGAAGTGGCAAAACCCTTGCTCGAGCGGGCGTTTCTGGATACCTATGGGATGAGACTGGAAAAAGTATTCCTGGACGTCGATCTCACCATCGGATCGTATCGCCGCGCGGTTGGGACGATTCTTCCGGCTCTTACGAGAGTTGCCTGGCAACTCAAGAAACAGGAAATCATGAAGGAAGCTCCCAGCGTTACGCGTAAGACTTTCCTCTACAATTTATCCCGTTCCAGCTACGAAAAGAACTGGGGATCTACTTATAAGGAACCGGGGGTCCGGTCGAAAATGCTGGCAACTGTGTTCCGCGTCGTACCAAGGGAAGGCCCGCTCCGGCCGCTGTCATTCAAGAGGCTGACACCCGAGATCGAACAAATGTACATGGCCAGCTTCAATTCAACGATTACGCATTATCGCGACCTGCTTTCGGAACAGAACGCGGGCCGTCTTAAGCTGCCGAATTACAATCTTGACGTGGGAGCGTTCACCGCGGCGGGGAAATATACGCTGATGGATGCCGCTTACTCGCAACTACTACATAAGTTGCAGGGCCACTACACGGAAATATCCCAAGGACTCCGAAACGACATTCTCGCTTTCTACCGCGACCCTGGCCTTGCGAATTCGACCAAGACTAGCGCCGACGATTCGGCCAGGGTGTCAAAAGAACTCGAGCAACTGCGGGCCGTGAACGTGGACCTGGCACGCAGCGGGCCGCGCGACACTGAGGTGTCTGCCGGAGTGGGAGTCCGCGCTCGCCAATGAGCGATTCAGCCTGGAGTTCGAGGCTCGTGAGGCACGCCCGTTGGTTCGCCGCTTATGGACTGGCTACCTTGGTGAGCGCATCTCGCTTCAGCGGCCAAAAGCACTTCGCGTCGGACATCGTGGCGGGAGGCGTCATGGGGTGGTTTATCGGCAGGCATGTGTTCGAAACGCAATAGAATATGTATGTACGCCACAGAGAACGGCACCGCACCGGACGCGTCGCCTGGCTGCGCGCGGCGGTATTGGGCGCGAACGACGGGATCCTTTCGACGGCGAGCCTGGTGCTAGGTGTCGCAGCGGCGCATGCGACTCACAGCAACGTAGTGGTCGCGGGCGTCGCCGGCCTGGTCGCCGGGGCGATGTCGATGGCGGCGGGTGAATACGTGTCCGTGCACTCACAGGCCGACACCGAAAAGGCCGACCTCAAGCTGGAACGCGCGGAGCTGAAGACGAACAACGAGGGCGAGCACAAGGAACTGGCGGCCATCTATGTGGCACGCGGGCTCGATCGCACGCTCGCCAAAAAGGTCGCCGACCAACTGATGGCCCATGACGCGCTAGGCGCGCATGCCCGCGACGAACTCGGCATCTCCGCGGCTTTCAGTGCGCGTCCGATTCAAGCTGCGCTGGCGTCGGCCGGCAGTTTCGCCGTCGGAGCGGCCATGCCTCTCCTGGTCGCTGCCATAGCTCCGGAGGCGGGTCTGATCCCCTTTGTCTCTGGAACTTCACTGTTGTTTCTGGCGCTTCTGGGAGGGCTGGCCGCGCGCGTTGGAGGCGCAGGCGTGACGCTGGGCGCAATACGCGTCACGTTTTGGGGCGCTCTAGCAATGGCGCTGACCGCAGGCGTCGGGGCGCTGTTCGGAACGGCCACAACATAAGCCGGTCAGCTATCAGCGGTCAGCCTTCAGCCACGCCGGCGCGGCTGATCGCTGAAAGCTGAAAGCTGAAAGCCGATCGCTGACCGCTGAAATGTCGCCTTTCAGGTAAACGTCGATTCGCTGCTCCATCTCAGCCGGGAACTGCGGCGCAGGGCCTACCAACTTCTTGCCGTACGCGCCGAGCACGATTTCCCGGAACACCGGGAGCGCAACCTTGGCGCCCGTCTCTTTCGCTCCCAGGGAACGGTTGTCGTCAAAGCCTATACGGACGGCCACAGTGATTCCTTCAGGGCCGTAAGTAGACCCCACGAAGAGCGCGTCCCGGAACTCGTTTGTCGTTCCCGTCTTTCCCATAACCGCGAACGGGAGACCGCCGGCGTCCAGTGCATGAGCCGTGCCGCCGGGTATGCGCACGACACCGCGCAGACCTTCCTGAATGAGCGACAGCGCGTCGCCATCGACATCCACCGGAGACGAGCCGTGTCCGCCATCGGCGATGACCTCGCCCGAATCCAGGACGATCTTCCGGATCACGCGAGGCTGGGTGAGAGTGCCCGATGCAATCGTGCCGTACGCATTGGCGAGTTCCAGCAAGGTCACTTCGGACGCCCCCAAGGCCGTTGTCGCGTAAGGGTGCAACGGCGTCTGTATCCCGAGATTGCGAGCCGTCTCCAGGACGCTGGCGATGCCGATCTGTCCTGTGATCCAAACCGCGACGGCATTTCTGGATTCCGCCAGCGCCATGCGGAGGGGGATCATGCCCTTGAATTGACCATCGTAGTTCGAGATCCATTTCGCATCCCGCTCTTCACCGTCGGAAACGCTGATGGGTTCGTCGGGCACCGTGCTCTCCAGATTAAATGTGCCCTTCCGAAAAGCCGCGAGATAGACGATGGGTTTCATGGCGGACCCAGGTTGCCGCAGCGACTTCGTCACGCGGTTGAAGTCGCTGTATACGCTGGAGCGGTCTCTGTAGGACTGGCGGCCGCCCGTCTCGGCGAGGATACTCGCATCGCGGTTTCTCAGCACGACCACCGAGCCCTGGATCAGGCCGCTGGCCCTGGGGTGCCGCTTCTCATAGAACAAGAGCCCGTGTTCCAGTGCCTGGTTCGCGATTTGCTGCACGCGGGTGTCCACCGTCGAGTAAACCTGGATATGTCCCTGCAACAGGTCCTTTTCGCTGAGATCGGCACGCAGGCTTTTGAGTTCGTCGATAATACTGTCGACCACCGCGGACGCCCCGATCGTCTTGTCCTTGTGCTGCGCGACCGTCTCAATCGGGCGCCGCCTGGCTCCGCTGGCCTGGTCCGAAGAAATGAACCCGCGCGCCGCCATAAGCGCCAGTATCTGATTCCTGCGCTCGAAGACTCTCTGGGTTCGGCTCGCGTTGGGCGCGTAGTAACGAGCCGATTTTGCGGTGCCTGCCAGGAGCGCTGCCTTGTCCGCATCATCCGCCGTGAACGTGGCGAGCGGCCGGCCAAAATAATATTCCGCTCCCCTCGCAAACCCGTACTGACCGTTTCCCATGTAAATCAAGCTTGCGTATCGGGCCAGGATTTCTTCCTTGGCGCGACGTTTCGAACCGAAACGCGCCTGCATCTCTTCTTCGACCCACAACGATAGCCGGATCTCCTCCAGCTTCCGAAACAGCATGTTGACGGTTCGCGCACCGATCACGGACGACAGCGCGCGAGCCACGATCTGGCTGTGGCGGAGCTGATCGCTGTCTTCTTGAGCCGTCATGGTTTTGAGAAAATAACCGCGTACGAGTTGTTGGGTGATGGTCGAGCCGCCCTGCGGGAAGATGGCGGCGCTATTGGCCGAATCTCGCCTCCCCATTTTTGTAAGGCGCCCCAGCAGATTCAGGATCCTGAGTTTGCACACTACGCGAGCAAATCCGAAGTAGTCAATTCCGTTGTGTGAGAAGAAGTTCTTGTCCTCCGCGGCGAGGATGGCGTCGCGAAGAATGGGCGGAATGTCCTCGTACCTGGTGATCTGGCGGTATTCCGAGGCCATCTCAATGAGCGGCTGGCCGTTGATATCGTAGACGTGGCCGATGGTGGGAAGTTCAAACCGGCTGAATGCCTCCAGGTCGGGGAGATTGGTACGGTCAAAATAGATGTAGTGAATTGCGCCTGCAACCAGAGTGCCCGCAATAATTGCCGTGCAGACTAGAAAACGAACGGCGACACGCCGCCAGGGCAGTCTGCGGAGGCGGCTGAGTCCGCGCAGGAAACGGTCCGCGACGCTCATCGCGCCGCCGGAGGCTCCTGGTCGGTGGGAATCCCGACTAGGGAGCGATAGAACGCGACGGCCCGGTTGATCGAGGAAGACTCATGCCCCGTGGCCAGCCGGCTCGCGTTTCGTCCGGTTCGCGCGATGCTGTAATACCGCCAGACGTTGTCCGATTCGCGATCCAGAAAGTAGACCGACTGCATCTCACCCGTGGGGAAGAGCGTCAGAAGGAAATAGCGCATGACACTGACATTCTCGACATCAAAGACCAGCCGGTCTGCCGAAGCCTCTGTAATCTGCATTCGGTAGTTAGCTGCGCCGGAAAGATTATCGGCCTGTTCCAAGTAAAGCACCCTGCCGTCCCTCATCTCATCGGGTGTGAAGTCTTCGCGGCGCTGAGTTAGCTGGGAGCCGGTTAGAGCATGGGCGTTCACAATTAATGTCTGCCATTGCTTGTGAGTCGTCGACCAGTAGCGCATGCCCGCGAGTTCTGAAATAGCCCCGATGCGGCGAAGCAAGCCCTCGGCGCCCGAGCTACACCGAAATCGCGCGACTGTGGTTGTCAACGTAGAGAAGCCCACTTCAACCCAACCGGTGCACGCGGGTGGTCTCCAGTCGCGGCCGAAATCAGACTCGCTCCAGAACTTTACGCTGGGCGAATTCTCCAGCCCGGGATAGGGCGGAACGGGTTCCTCGCCGCATGGCGGCTGCGGTCCCGATTGCGCATAGCTGTGCGCCTGCCAGAGCAGCATCACCGAGAATACAAACCGAATCATTGTTGCTGCCCGGGGCCTGAACTGGGCTGGTTCGAAGCCACATGCCGGCAGCGCCCTTCTACCGGCATGTGGAGTTTACCGTGAAGCGGACCTAGCTCCAGTGTCCTTCGACCAGAACATAGCCGCCGTTTCTGTGAACCCAACGATGGGCCACCCACCGGGCATGCTCCCGCGGTGGCTGTTCCCACCTTCCTGAGACCCACATGTAATGTTGGCCATCCCAATTGTGATATCCCGAAATCCACACATGGTTGCGGCTCGGCCGGGGACCCCGCCTCTCCACTACCATGCGCGGCGGTGCAATGCGAACCACAACATCGGCCGCCACAGCGCTGAAGGCCAGCGCGCCTGCGAAAACCAATCCGATCACTCGCTTAAGAAGCATTTTTAGCACTCTCCGAGCTTGAGCCATGCACGTGCGTGGCCGTATGCAAACAGGTGACACGCCATATGGCGGCTACGCGGGTACCGGCAAAAGCTGCATTCACGTGCATCACTTTTGCCTGTCGGCTCCACGGCACAACACGGCCAAACAGGATTCGGCGAGGCTTGGCGCAGACCAAAGCCGTCGAGCCGGTTTGGTCCCAAAGCTGCTCTAAGGTTGAAAGGAGATCGACGACGATGTTGATACTATTAGTTGTCATTTTGCTGTTGGTTTTGGGCGGCGGTGGCGGGTACTACGGCCATAGCCGTTGGGGTTACGGTGGCGGTGCGGGCGTGGGGATAGGCACCATACTGCTCGTTCTACTCTTGGTCTACATGCTTGGGATTATCCACTAACAGGATGCTGAAGAAGGCTGAGAGCCGCTTGCCGACGCGCGGCTGGGAAACGCGGCTGCGTGTTTGCAGGTGCCGGCAAGCGTGAAAAGGAAACTGCCATGTCGTTCGGGATTTACATTGTCGGCTTCCTGATATTAATCGGGGGGCTAATCTATGGAGCCGTGATACTGCATATTGCCGCGCATTGGATCGCAGTGGGCGCAATTGTACTCTTCGGCCTTGCGGTTCTGAAGGGCGTCCAGGCCACGCGGGGAAAAGACCCGTCGCAATAAAAGGGTGCCGTGTGCCGGCCATAGTGTGCGACTCGTCGTGACTTGCGGGTGTCCCTCAAATGCTGCATTTGCCAAGACAAACGAAACACGCCATGGCTCCCGAGGGGCTCGCTTCACGGCCCGGGCTGCGGGGCGATGCGGGGGCCATTATCCTGTTCGGAACCATCGCGGCACTGTACTTTGCGCGCGAGATCTTCATCCCTTTAGCGTTTGCTCTCATTCTGACGTTTCTATTGACTCCAGTGGCCGCGCTTCTCCAGAGGCGGCACGCTGGCCGCGTAGCGTCCGTTCTCGCGACCGTCCTGGTTGCGGTTTTGGTGGCTGGAGGCATCGGCTGGATCATCGCGAACCAGTTGGTTGACATGGCCAATGAGCTTCCTCTATACCGCCAGAACATTCACGCCAAGATTGAAGCATTTCATTTCCCGGTCACGGGGCAGCTAGGGCTAGCTGCCAAGAGCGTGCAGGAGATCGCGCAGGAACTCACCAGTTCGGGCGAGCCATCCGCGGCCTTGCCTGCACAGAGTCCGACTCAGAGGCGGTCTAAGGCGCCGCCTGCGCCCCCGTCTCCTGTTCCCGTTCGAATCGTCCCAAGCGCGACCAGCGGATGGACGGAGCTTCGAGATCTGGGCATGCCGGTTCTTGCGCCGCTAGGACGAGCGGGATTTGTCCTCATCTTTGCGGTCTTCATGCTGTTCAAAAGAGAAGACCTGAGGAACCGTTTTCTGCGGCTGGCCGGGCTCGGCCGCTTGAACGTCATGACGCAAGCGCTCGACGACGCGTCAGGCCGGGTCAGCCGATACCTGCTTATGCAGGTGCTGGTCAATGCGGGCTTTGGAACTCTGTTTGGCGCCGGTCTTTACTTGATCGGCGTGCCCAATCCAGCCCTATGGGGAGTGCTAGCCGGCATCCTGCGAATTGTGCCGTACGTGGGAACGACCATTGCGGCGACGCTACCGATTGCGCTCTCGTTGGCCGTGTTTGATGGATGGCTCAGGCCAATGCTGGTGTTCCTGCTGGTGGCGGGCCTCGAACTGATCATTGCCAACTTTGTCGAACCCTGGCTCTACGGCGCCCGCGTGGGAATCTCTTCCCTGGCGCTGCTTGTGTCCGCCGTCTTTTGGACCGTTCTGTGGGGACCCGCGGGCCTGATCCTGTCCACGCCACTGACGGTATGCCTCGTGGTTCTGGGGCGCTACGTCCCCCAACTCTCATTTCTGCATATCCTGCTGGGAGATGAACCGGTTCTCGCGGCCGAAGCTCAGGTCTACCAGCGGTTACTAGCGATGGATCAAGTGGAAGCACATACCATTGTCGGCGGGTTACTTAAGGGAAGGCCGCTAGTGGAATTGTACGACTCCGTGCTCATCCCGGCGTTGAGCTTGGCCGAACAGGACCGGCACAAAGGAGCAATCGACACAGCCAGGGAAGAATTTCTCTTTCTCAGCATCAACGAAATGATCGTCGAGTTCTCGGAGTATCAACTGGAGAACCGCTCGTTCGAGGACGCCGCGGAGCATCTGAACGCCAGGGTACTCTGTCTTCCGGCCCATGATCGGGCCGATGAGGTCACGGCCGCAATGCTGGCTCAACTCCTGGAGCAAAAGGGGTTCCCGACCCTGTCCTTGCCCATTGCCGGGTCCTCTCCCGATGAATGGCTCGCCTTGCTTAATGCCGGAGGGAGCGACATAATCTGCATCTCAGCGTTGCCTCCTTATGCGTTCGCGCCGGCGCGGGCCCTGTGCAAGCAGATCCGGGCACGGTTTCCAGAACTCAAAGTGGTGGTTTGCATCTGGGGATTCAGCGGCGACACGAACAAAGCCAAGGCTCGTTTCGAGCGAGCTCTACCCGATCGCCTCTGTACCAGCCTAGCGGAGGCCGTGGAGCATGTTCAGGAGATCGTTCGTCCCAAGCCGGAGGCGACGCCCATGGTCGCGTGACCAGCCTAGTCGGCCGGCAGCAGTGCATTCTGGTTTTGGCCTCAAATCTGCTCCAGTAGCGGTTGAACAGAGGAAGGGACGTTAAGATGAACCCGAGCACGAAAGATCAAATCGAAGGCGCGATGCATGAAGTGAAGGGCAAAGCCAAGGAGACGGTCGGCCAAGCCATCGACAATCCCGACTTACAGCTTGAGGGCCAAGCCGAGAATCTCGGCGGTAAGGTCCAAAAGAAAGTGGGCCAGGTTGAACGGTTGTTCGAGAAATAGAGCCGCCAGGCGCGCGGCCAAAGCACTGTGGGCCCGCGGGCTACCTGAGGTTGTCCGCGATTGAGGCCGAGGCCGGCAGAGTGAAATAGAAGGTCGATCCGGCCCCAGGCGTCGATTCCAGCCACATACGGCCGCCATGCCACTCGATGGCCTTCTTGCAGAATGCGAGGCCAAGTCCGTTCCCGGGGTGTTCTTTTCCGTGCAGGCGCTTAAACACTCCGAATATGCGGCCTTGGAATGCGGGGTCTATACCGGGACCGTTATCCGCGACGGAGAATACCCAATCGGAATCCTCCCGTCTGGATGAAATGTGAACGCGCGGAGAAGGCGCGCCGCAGTATTCGATGGCATTGCGAATCAGATGGTGCAGCACCTTGGTCAGTATCTCGAAGTCTCCCGTCACCGCTGGCAAAGGATCATGGGTGACGGTCGCGCTCCGTTCCGTTATCTGCTTGTCCGTCGAGAGGAGCGCCTGGTGAAGGACCGCTTCCATGTCCGTCCGGGAGACCTGCCGGTCGCCGGCAGCCGTAGCCCAATAGTCCACGACGTCGGCGAGCAGTGACTGCATGCTGGCCGCTCCCTCCTGAATACGATCGAGGAATAAGCCGGCATCGGAATCGAGGCGGCCGGCATAGGTCTCGGCCATCAGTTGACTGAATGAGGCTACGTCCCGGAGAGACTCGCGCAGGTTGTGAGCCGCCATCGAGACAAACTCTTCAAACTCCGCTTCGAGCGCCGTGCGTATACGCTCGATTTCAACCTCCGTCTGGTTCTGATCAGAGTTGCCCATTTTCAGTCAACGCGCCGCGCCCCGGACCCTGTGCGGGGGGGGGGTGGAATTGTAAACTTGAACGTAGCGCCGCGCCCGGCTTCCGATTCCACCCAGATCCGTCCACCCTTGCGCTCGACAATCTTCTTACAAAGTGCAAGACCAATGCCGGTCCCGGGAATTTCGTTTCCATGCAGGCGTCTGAACATGCCAAACACCCGGCTGGTGTCTTGCGGATCGATACCGATTCCGTTGTCCCGCACCGCAAAGAGCCACCCTTCCCCTTCTCTCTTCGCCGAGACATGGATTCTCGGTGTCTCCTCGCCTCGGTACTTGATCGAATTGGAAATGAGGTTCTGGAAAAGCTGTATCAGCAGAACCTCTTCGGCTACCACAGTCGGGAGGGGATCGGAGGTTACGATGGCGCCACTCTCCGCGATGGCCGCCTCGAGGTTCAACAGCGCTTTGGCGAGAACCGCGCCGCAATCGATCGAGGCGAAGCTGTCGTGTTCCCGCCCGGAGATCTCCCAGTAGGCAAGCAAGGCTCTCAGCAGGGCCTCTATCCTTAGGGCCCCTTCCACGGAATAGGAGATGAATTTGTCGGCTTCTTCGCCCAGCTTTCCTGCATACTCCCGCCCCAGGAGCTCGGTAAAGTTCACTACCATCCGTAAAGGTTCCTGCAAATCGTGCGTGAGCGCATAGGCAAAATGCTGCAGTTCGGCGTTGGTTGTCTGTAGTTCTTCCTCGGCCTGCTTGCGGTCTGTTACGTCCTCAATCGCCAGAAGGATGGTCCGCGCCTGTGCATTCGGATTGAAGATCTCGGCGGCGTTGAGCAGCATCACTTTCCGTCCGACATGTTCGAATTCGTGGGTCACCTCAAAGTCGCGGAACGTGGAGTGCGCGGGGAGAATGTTCTCCAGCAGCTCGCGCAGTTTCGGGATATTCCATTGTCCGTTCCCGAGGTCGTAGATGAGATGCCCCTCCGTCTCCTCCGGCGCGGCCCGGAACGTTTCGTAGAACGTCTTGTTGGCCTTCATGACCTGCAGGTTCTGGCTTAGGATCACCAGAGGCTCCCGCACGGTTTCCACAATAGCTTCGGCGAAGTCAAGCCCGCGCTTGGCGGCGTCAATATCAATCAACATCAGCACGGCGCCGTCGGTTTTTCCATCCGGCCCCACAGACGGAAGGATGCGCAGCGAATACCAGCGGCCGTTTGAATCGCGGATATCGCGCGGTTTCCGATTGCCGCTCTCCATGGCATCGAGCAGCAACCGCCGCAGGTCGGGTAGTTCCATTTGAGGCTGAAGATCGGTGATCGACCGTCCGACATCGGAGGCGATCAGATTCAACATAGGTTCAATAGCGCGCGTAAAGCGGCGAATGCGCAGATCGCGCCCAACCATGACAAGGGGGATGCTGATGCTTTCGAGAAGATTGGTCAGATCCCGGTTGACTTTGCTGAATTCCACGTTGCTGATCTTCAGCTCTTCGTTGAGCGTGTTCAACTCTTCGTTGGCCGATTCCAGCTCTTCCTGCGCGGTTTCCAGTTCCTCGTTGCCCGCCTGCGCTTCTTCGTTTGCAGCCCTAAGCTCTTCCAGGGTGGTTGCATTGTCCTCGACGATCGATTGCAGATACTCCTTGGTAGCTACCAGCTCGCGCCGCAGCCGGTCGCTTCCCGCGTTGTCCTGCATCGCGGGCTTATGCATCGTCCTAGCGTCACCGTTCGGCCCGGCGTTCTCGAACAGGACCAGGAAATAGCGCTCTTTGGAAGTGGACGAGCCCTTGAATGGGATCACTTTGATGGCGACGTCCTTTAACTGGCCGCCGTCTTCGATCCGAAAGCCGGCCTCCTTGGCGGTGGCGTTCGTTCTTCTGGCAGCTCCGATCGCCTTACCCAAGCCCGCAATCAAGCCTTCGCGCGCCAGTTTCAGAAGATTCTGGGTCGGCTCGCCCGGTGAAAGCTCGAGGTACGGAGCTGTGCGGCCCCGGACCTGGACGATGTTCATCTCATCGTCGATGATGGCGCCGGGGGGGCCATGTTCGGCCAGCACCAACCGATCGGCCTCTCTCAGCACGTCCGGCCCCGCTCGGCCCTCGGCAATTCTCTCCCGGTGATCCACCCGGCCTTCGGCGCGGCGGCCTTCGCTCAGGCGTGGCGCCGGCGGCTTCGCGGCCGGTTGCATGCAATAGATCTTGTGGGTCTTCTCCACTTGATGAAACGACTCGGAAAGCGTGCCGATGCTTTCCGATGGACCGACCACCAGGAAGCCCGTTGGCTTGAGGGAGTAGTGCAGGATCGACAACACCTTGCGTTGTAATACGGCTCCCAGGTAGATCAGCACGTTACAACAACTGACGAGGTCCAGCTTGGAGAAAGGCGGGTCCTGCGCCACGTTGTGCCGGGCAAAAACGCACACGTCGCGGATGATCTTCGCGATCTGGTACTTGCGTTCCGTCCGGGTGAAGAAGCGCGCCAACCGCTGCGGCGAGACATGGGCCAGCTCGGAGTCCTTGTATGTGCCGGCGCGGGCTTTTTCGATGGCCGTTTCGCTGATATCGGTGGCGAAAACCTCGAACCGAACCGTGACTTTCGCGTCTTCCAGGTATTCCATCAAGCAGATGGCAATCGAATAGGCCTCCTCGCCCGTGGCGCACCCAGGCACCCAGATCCGGATGGGATCCTCGGGCTTTCTATTCTCAACCAGGGCCGGGAACACCTTCTTCTTCAGCTCCTCGAAGACCGCTGGTTCCCGGAAGAACCCAGTGACAGTGATTAAACAGTTCTCGCACAACGCGGTTGCTTCCTCGCGATTCTGCTCGAGATCCCGGCTGTAGTCTTCCAGGTTCTCGAATCCGCGGAGGGTCATGCGCCGCTTGATGCGTCGCGCGAGGGTGCTGTGCTTATAGTGCGTGAAGTCCACTCCGGTGGCGCTCCGCACCAGCCGGAGTATCTTGCCCAGTTCCGCATCTCCCTCCGGTTCAATCGCCTCCCGAGGCTCGATCGGGACCTGAGAATCGCGGGCGATGGCCGCCAGTCGCCACGCGATGCCGGCCGGAGGCAGCACAAAATCCGCCGCACCGGCGGCGATGGCGCTTCGCGGCATGCTGTCGAACTTCGCGGTTCGCACTTCCTGAGCGAAGGTGATACCGCCCGCGGCCTTGATCGCTTGCAGGCCCAGCGTCCCATCCGATGCGGTTCCCGACAGAACAACGCCGAGGGCCTGGCTGCCGCGGCCTACCGCCAGGGCGCGGAAGAAAGCATCGATCGGCATATTGTGGCCACTGACTGGCCGGGGCGGGGTATGAAGGACTCCATCGGAAATGCCCAGATTGCATCGCGGCGGAATTACGTAAACATGATTGGCTCGCGCGCGAGTCTCGCCCTTCACTTCAGAGACAGGCATCTTGCTAGCCTTGGAAAGCAACTCCGCCAGATGGCTCTCGTGATTCGGATCGAGGTGCTGAATCAGCACGAATGCCATGCCGGTATCGTCCGGCAGATGGCTGAGCAGCTCGGTGAATGCCTCCAGCCCGCCGGCGGAGGCTCCTATGCCAACGACCAAGGGGAGTGCACCGGCTTCGCCCGGTTCCTCGGCGGCTGGCCGCACGACAGTGCTTGGCCGGCGCTTACCGGTCCTCTTTACCACGCGCCACCATTACCTTTCTCGCCGGACCAACAATGCACGTGTCGTGCCACTCTGGCGGCCAGCCAACTGACTGAAATTGTAGCGCCTTCAGCCGGCTCTGGGACCTGCGAGCAGATCCTTGATAGTTTTGCCGATCTCCATGAATTGATCCAGGCCGGAAGGCTTGGTGATGAATTGGGAAACGCCGAGGTCCTTGAGCAGAGACTTATCTCGCCGGGACTGAGAAGAAGTCCACACGCAAACCGGGACGCCGGCCAGGTGTTTCGCTGCCCGAATCTCGCGTAAGATATCTTCGCCCGTGTACTTGGAGAGGTTCAAGTCCATCAGGATCAAGTCTGGAATGGCCGCCTCGGCATAAGCCCCCTGCCGGCGAATAAAGGCGAGGGCTTCGCCTCCGTTCAGCAGGTGAATCAGCTCAAATCGGAAATCCTGCTTCTTCAGCGCCCGATCGAGAAGGAAGACGTCCGAGGCATTGTCTTCAATAACAAGAATCCGGGCTCCGGAAGCAACCGAAGCGTCTTTCAAGGTCACGTCTAAAGCGCCCATGTTATCGTACCACCTGTCTGGCCCTTACGATCCACCGCTTGGGCGCCGGCCCTACGTAATAGAAAGGGTAACAGGTCACCAGCGTCAGCACGTTTTCGCCTGACGGAGCGAGTACCCCTACATTGTCGGGATCCACCACCCTTAGCGACTCCACTTCGTACGTGAAATTGCCTTGTAGCGTCGAGAGTTGAACCTCGTCCTTGATTTTCAAATCCTTCAACGGGCGGAAGAACGTGTCCCGGTGCCCGGCGAGGCCCACGTTGCCGGAATGTCCCGGCAGCGCCGTGCCGGGGATATGGCCGACCGCGCGCCGGAGAGTGGTTTTGTCGACCCCTTCGACGACCACCGCGGAAAGAAGGAGCCGCGGGATCTCAATGCGGCCGATCAGACCGTCCGCGGCGGCGGGCGCGCTCTTCGGGGCCGTGGAGGACTCCGTCTGAGCCGTGCCCTGGCTGGCCACGTGCCGATCGCGCATCAGGCGGTCGAGCTCCCGGCTCTCGCGCCTCTGGAAGATCCAGGCGTCCACCAGGGCGAATCCGCAATAGCCCAGAAGCAAGACGGCGCAAGCAAAAAGCCCACGCTGGGCCCACTTCAGAAACCGCTTGAGTACTTCCTTCTTAAATACAAGCCTCATTGGGCGTTCTTATCGTCAGGTTGCGGTTCGCCGCTCGCCATGTAGCCGGTGCGCGTGCGCACGGACAGTTTGTGGCCCTGGGCCCGCGCCAGTACCCGAATGGCATGATAGGCGCCGTCATGAGCCAGGTTGATGGGAACGTATCCGATGGTGTATTGATGGCGAATGTCCCGGGCGATGCGCTCGCAGATGGCCAACACTTCGCCGATCCGGCCGGGGAAAAAGGCTTCGCCGCCCGTGGCCTGTGCCAGGTGCTTGAGCACACCAGGGTTCCGGTCCGGATCTTCTTCTTCGAATATACCCACGGTGTAGATGACGGCGCTGGATTGCCCGGCCAGTTTCATGACTTCGGCCAGGCTGTGCGCACTCACGTTGTCGCCGCCATCACTGACGGCGATCAGCACTTTCTTATCCCGGCTGCCGGCTTGCAATTCGTCTAGCCCTTTGGCGATCGCGTCGTAAAGAGCCGTCTGGCCTCCGGTAGGTGCGGCCGCGATTGCGTCTCCCAGTTCGGCGGTGCTATCGGTGAATCGGATCGCGCCGGGCAGGCCCAGCGACACCCTCTCGTTGAAGTTGACGACGAACATCTCGTCGTCCCGATTGCTAGACCGCACGAACGCGCGGGCCGCCGCGGTCACCTCCGCAAGTTTCGGCCCCATGCTGGTGCTGTGGTCGACCACCAGTCCCACGGTGACCGGAACATCTTCGTTGCTGAAGAGCCGTATGGATTGCGGCACACCGTCCTCATAAACCTCAAAATCCCGCTCGCCCAGATCGGAAACAAAGCCGCCTTGCCGGTCGGACACCGTAGCGTGCAACACCACCAGGGCAACGTCCACCGAGATTCGGAGAGGTCCCGAGTCGCGATCTTGTGGCGCTGGTGGAGTCTGATGTCCGGCGTAGCCCATCAGGACGATCAAAAGAAGGGTCGGGAGAGCGATGGCTTTCGCCGCGCCGCGCCCTCCCGCCCTCGATGGCCCTCTTCTCATAACTGCTCTCCGGCCGCGGGCGCGCCCAAAGAAAGGCGCGCCAGGTAGTGGATTCAACCTGTCACAGAATGCGCTTTTGCACCATTCGGAAGGCCAAACCCAGGCCCAAAGCCAGGAGTCCGAGCATTGCGATCAATGGCAGCAGGCTCGATGTTTGCGGGAGCACCGCCGCTATCTCCGTCGGCCCGACGTCGGGCTTGAGTTCCACGGCGGGCGGCGGGGTGACCACCGCGGCGACTTCCACTTCTTCTCCGGTGGGTTGAATCGCCTTAATGGGCACCTGCTTCAATTGCACTACCTCCGGTGCGGTCACCGGCAACAGAGGCTCTGTGACCTCCAGGGGCAAATCGACTATCGCGTAGAGAACCGGCGTGTTAGTCGTCCGGGCCAACTCCATTGCTTTCGCTTTGGGGTATACGAATTCCTCGCCCCAGTTCCGGCCGGGATAAAACCAAGCCCGGAGTGCCTCCGGCTCACCTGCCGGCCGCTCCCGGAAAGTAACTACGGTCTTGTCAGTCGCCCTGAGGCGATAGTTCGGGATGGCCAGGATGGTGGCGTAGATCTGCGTTTCGCTTTCGTTGAAAATCTGGACGATGTGGCGGTCGGAATACGAGTCCATAATTTTGAACACGTAGGTGCCGGCTGGCAACACCCCCCACCCCTTGAGGTGGACTCCCGGAATCTCCACAGGCCCGCTGAAAGTTATCGTGGTCTTATGGTTCCATGCGTCCGCCTTTGCGGCTGGTGAAAACACTGCGCCCATCAGCGCCAGGCAAAACGCGGTTGTCGTCGCTTTTCTCAAAATACTCATCTGCTTCTGCTCCTTATGCTTTCGAATCCGTGCGCCCGGCCCGAAGATCTGTCTGACACTATGCCTTCGAGACTTCTGCCGGCTGGTCGCACACGGTGAAGGAGGAGCATTCCGAGGTCCATCGCACGCACTGTCGTTCCAGGGCCGTGCTTGCAGCACTTTGAGGGACACACGGCGCAGCGCGATGCGTGCAGTTATTGCCGCGCGGAATGCAGAAACTGCCGCGCGCGCCCAAAGAAAAACCGCACCGGAGCAGCTCGTGGACCAGCAAGAACTGCTGCCGATGCGGCTCGCCCGGGTTCGGGCTGGGATCCGGCGTCGGGTCGGTTCTGGAGTGTTGCGCTAAGTCGTGCCTGGAAAGGTCCGCGTCCCATTCGTCCTTCGCCAGAAACGCCAGACGGCTACCGCAACCGTGATCCCGGGAAAGGCCATTATGAAAACACCCCACAAAGAAACCCCTCTGCGGCAACAAACAAGGAAAAGTCAAGTGAGCGGCGATAAGAACTCGAACAACCGGCTCCCGCAAACACGCCGTTGCTACAGTCCACTTTTCTTCCCCCTCGCCAGTTGTAGCAGAGGGCAAGTTGGAAAGGTGACTTCACCAATTCGACTGATGCATAGCAATCCGATGGCCACGTGTCAACCGCCGTTTTAGGGAGCCCGCCAATCTTTCTCTATGCGATCTTGAGACGATTGAACACGGGGACTTTGGCAAAGTCCACAATGAATGCAAAGACCGCTGCCGCCACGAGCATTCCTCCAACCGCCAATATAGGCAGAGGAGTCATGACGATTCCGCAGGTCGCCAGCGTTGAGGCGATCAGCAGATCGACTACAGACGACCCGATGAGCCACGGGCTTGGGCGGGAGGACCCCATGCGCCGGCGTTCACGATTCGTATACGTCGTCGCTTGATTGCCGGATACTACGACCACGAAGGCCAAGGTTCTTAGCGTTTCGATTCCAAGACCCAAGCGGAATTTGGCGATGGCCAGGACGGCGGTGCAAAAGACCAGCTCGGAGATTCCCATGAAGACGCCCGCGATCGTCAATTGGCCGATTCGCCAGCGATTGGGCATCGGGGACGGCCGCACGTTGTCCGTGGTCAAGGACATACCGAGGAGGTCGCCCGTGAGCATGATAATGACCATCAGCATGGGAGTCAGGATCGCGTGTCCGGTCATGACCAGACCCACCGCCAGGAAGAGCACCTGCACAATTTTCTTGTTAACCGAGTTTAACGCATAAGTCAGGATGCGCTGGAAGGTCACGCGGCCTTCCTTTACCGAAGCGACGATACCGCCGAGTCCTGGTTTGGTAAGCACGATGCCGGCCGCCGACTTGGCAACATCGGTGGCAGTGGACACGGCGATTCCCATCTGCGCCTGGCGCAGCGCCGGCGCGTCGTTGGCGCCGTCGCCGCACATACCAACAGTATGGCCGCTCTTCTGGAACGCCTTGACGAGGTTGTACTTTCCCTCGGGAAGGACGCCTGCGAAGACCGCGAATTCCTCGGGGCGCACACGGTCGGGGATTGGTCCGGGTGGACAAACAGCTCCATCCAGACCTACCGCGCGCGCTACGATCGCCGCCGTCGCCGGGGCATCGCCCGTTATCATTACGGTGCGAACGCCCAGCGTGTGCAACTCCGCAATGAGCGCCGCCGAATCCGTTCGCGGCGGATCGCTGAGAGCGATAATTCCCGCGAGCTTCAGCGCTTCCGGCGGACCCACCGCGACGGCCAGCACCCGGAAGCCCTGGGCCTCGAGTTCATTGGCCGCCGTGAGCGAATCCGGCATGGATGGCGTGAGGCCCATGACTGCGGCAAAGGCTCCCTTTACGACGCGCACTGTGGCGCCGTTCGGATCCACAGCCGTGGCCTCGGACATCTTCGTGGCGGAATCGAAAGGCACAAATTTACTCAGTTTTGGCAGGTCGGAGGCGCCGGCATGCGAGGCGGCGGAGCGAATGGCGGCGTCTACGGGATCCTGCCCGCCATCCGAGCTGGCGAGGGCGGCCATTCCCAGGACGTGCGATTCGTCAAAGCCGGGCATGGGGCGTACGGCAGTCACCTTCAGCTCGTTGCGCGTCAACGTGCCCGTCTTGTCCGCGCACAGCACGTCGATGCTGGCCGCTTCATCCACGGCGGAGAGCCGCGTCGGAAGGACGCCCAGATGCGCCAGAGCCCGCGCGCCAAGCGCCGCCGCAAGGGTAAAGGTGGCCGGCAGCGCCACGGGGATGGACGCCAGAACCGCCGTGAGCACCAGGGGAACGATCTCACCAGGCGGCAGCTTGAGAGCGCAGGCATACCCCACCAGCATAGCGATGATGACGCCGTTGAAGATGGCGAGATTGCGCACCACGCGCAGAACGGCCTTCTGCTGGGAGCTTTCGACGTGCGCGGTGCGAACCAGCTCCGCGGTGCGTCCAAACTTCGTGCGCGCTCCAGTCGCCGTAACTTCCGCCACGGCTTCGCCGCGCCGCACCAGCGCCCCCGCATATGTTTGCATGCCTGGTCCGGCTTCGATGGGTATCGATTCGCCGGTGAGCATGGACTGGTCGAGCAGGATCTGGCCTTCGATCAGACGCACGTCGGCGGCAACTACAGCGCCGAGCGATAACTTCACAATATCGCCGGGCACCAGTCCGGCAGCGGGAACGGTCGCCCAAACATTATCGCGACGGACCGACGCGTTCAGCGCGAGCCGCGACTTCAGCGCGGCAAGAGTCGCCTGCGCGCGCCCTTCCTGGAAGAACAGGAGAGCGGCGTTGAAGGCCAGAAGAACCGCGATGATGGCCGCCTCGACGTACTTGCCGAGGGCCATCTCGAGCAGGATCGCGGCCTCGAGCATCCATGGAACCGGCGCCCAGAACTTGGTCAGCGCCCTGCGTAATGGATGGAGCGCCGTGTCGGGAATTGAGTTTGGACCGAACTTGTCGAGCCGGCGGCGGGCTTCATCGCTGGTGAGGCCGGTCGAGAGCGGGACACCCTTAGCGGAGGGTTGCGGAGCGATCGGGTAATCCATTCCTCATCCGGATACGCGATTTCCAAAGGCGAGTGGCACCTTCGATTTGGTCCCAATTCATAGTTCTCTCCTCGCCCTTCCGGTTTCCCGGCGGAGCTTAGCTGGGGCACGTTTGCCGCCGTTTGAATTCAAGAGGTTTATGAGGCGAGGATGCCGTGAGTCGCGCCATCCGGCCTCTTCGCCGCGGCTAAACTTGCATCACCAAAGGCAGATTCTGCACCTAGGCGTGCGTTGGACTTGCGCTCACGGTCGTCAGCTGACGAGCATTACTGATGTTTCTCGACGATCACGAAGGTGATGTCGTCGGTTTGCGGCATGCCTTGCGTGAATTCCTCAATGGCTTGCAAGAACGTCTGCTCAAGGGCTTGACTTCCCGAGGGCGCCTCTTGCCGAATGAGCTTGAGTAGTCTTTTCTTTCCAAACATTTCCGCCTGCTGGTTTTCCGCGTCGGTAAGGCCGTCGGAATAAACCACCAGAATGTCTCCTTTATCGAGACGGAAGGCGCGGGATTCATAAGAAGCGAAATCGAACATCCCCAGGAAGTAGGAGTCGGAGGCCAGCTCTTCGATCTTTCCCGTGGCCGAACGGAACAAATAGGCCGGATTATGTCCCGCGCTGATGAATCGCCCCGTGCCATGCGGGTCCAGGAGAAAGAGAAAAAGCGTAACGAACTGGTAGGGCAGGGATTTTTCGCAAAGGAGCCGGTTCACCCGGTTCAAAACCTCCTGCGGTTGGGTTCCGGAGTGAAACTCCATGCTGAGAGCGCCCAGCACCATCGAACTTAACAGGGCCGCGGATATCCCCTTGCCGGAGACATCGGCCAGAACGCCCATCCATTCCCCCGAAACCAGTTGGAGGAAGTCGTAGAAATCCCCTCCCACATAGCGTGTGGGACTGTTGAATGCATGGATGCTAAAATTCTCAAACTGGGGCAGGAAACGGGGCAGCAGGCTTTCCTGAGTTTCCTGCGCCAAGGCTAATTCCCGCTCGCTCGCCTTTCGCTCCTCCAGGGTTTTCAGGCGGATCACCTCGCGGCTGGCTTCGAGTTCCCGGACCGTCTCCTCCAGCACTCTACTGTAGTTTCTCGTCTCCAGGTGCAACAGGCGCACTTCCAGAATATTGTGAACGCGCGCGCGCAGCTCCGCCAGATCGAACGGTTTGCTGACGAAATCTTTAGCGCCGGCTTCGAGAGCGCGCAGCTTGTGAGCCGGCTGCGCGGTGATCACGAGGACCGGAAGGTATCCGTCCTCTTCGATCTCCTTCAGGCCTTCCATCACCTGGAATCCGTCCATGCCGGGCATCTGGAGATCGAGCAGGATCAGGGAGTAGCGGTTCTGGCGGTGAAGTTCGCAGACCTCGTTCGGATGAGTCGTAGACTCGACGGAAGTATAGCCGGCGATGCGCAGCATGCCCTTAAGCAGAAGGACATTGGCCTCCAGATCGTCAACCACCAGGATTCTGGCGTTCAGAATGTCGGCTGGGCTGACCATGACCCTCGTTCCGGCTTATTTGGCAAGACCAGCCTGCTGCCGGGCGAATTCCAAGGCGACGTCCAGCGTCTGCATGAACTCATTGACCTTGATTGGTTTGGTGAGATACCGGAAGAATCCCGCCTCCAGGCCCTTCTCGATGTCGCGCGGCATGGCGTTGGCACTGAGGGCCACCACGGGAATGTGCGCCGTGGCCGAGTCTTCGCGCAGGATTCTCAGGGCTTCGATGCCACTGATACCCGGCAGGTTGATGTCCATCAGGATCACTTCCGGCTGGTTGGCGCGCGCCAGTTGGATACCCAGATTTCCGTCTCTCGCACTCAGCAGGCGCATATCCGGGCGGCGCGCGACGAGTTGCTCGATCAACATCAGGTTAGCCGGGTTGTCCTCGACGTAGAGCAGCGTGCGCAGTGGCGCGCCGTGCCGAACCTGCGCTTGCGGCTTGGCTGCGGGCTCGGCTTTGTCCGCTGCCAGTTGTGGCGCGGCGGCCGAGTTCAGCTCGAACCAGAACACACTGCCCAACCCGACCGTGCTCTCGACGCCGATCTCGCCTCCCATCAGTTCCACCAGCCGCTTGCTCATCACCAGGCCAATGCCCGTGCCTTCCTCACTGTTCCTCTCTTGTCCGAGACGGTTGAATGGCTGAAAAAGCTGCATCAGCATGTCCGGAGGCAAGCCCGCGCCGGTGTCCTTGACGCTGACGCGAGTGCGTTCCCTGGCGCGGTCCACGCCTACCACCACCGTTCCGTTCGGCTGGTTGTATTTGATGGCGTTGGAAAGAAGGTTGATGAGAACCTGCTTCAACCGGGTGCGATCGGCATCGACAAAGCAAGGGAGGTCGAACTGGGGAAAAGCCATACTGATGCCGCGCTTTTGCCCCTGCGGCTCGATCATGGCCTGGCATTCCAGCATGACTTCGGCCAGCGACGTGGGTTCGAGCGAGAGCGCCAGCCTTCCGGACTCGATCTGCGCAAGATCGAGGATTTCGTTGATCAGCTCCAGCAGGTACCATCCCGCGTGGAGAATCTGATCGATGCTGGCCGTCTGGGAGGGCGTGGGCGGAGGGGAATCGGAATTGATGAGCTGGGCGAAGCCGAGGATGGCATTGAGCGGCGAGCGAAGCTCATGGCTCATGCTGGAAAGGAAGGCCGATTTCGCGAGGTTGGCTTTTTCCGCCGCGGCCCGGGCTCTCTTCAACTCGACGTTCTGCTCCTCGATCGCCTGGTCGAGACGTTTGCGCTCGGTGACGTCGCGCGCGGCGGCGAACACGCCTTGCAGCTTCCGGTCGCGGTCGTAGAAGGTGGTCGCGTTGTAGGACACCACGGTTGTCTTGCCGTCCCGGGCGCGAGCGGTCAGCTCGTAGTTGGTGATCTTCTTCTCGCGCAGCACCTGCTTGATGCCCGCCTCGGCCCGCCCCGGATCGGTGAAGTAGCCCTTGAACGGCGCGCCGATCAGCTCGTCGCGCGTGCAGCCGGTGAGCGCCTCCATCTGCTTGTTGACGTCGGTGATGATGCCGGCCGGATCGGTGGTCATGATGGCGTCGATGTTGGATTCGATCAGAGAGCGCGTGTAGAACTGCTGGTCGCGCAGGCGCTGATCGAGCTTCATCTGCTCCGCTTCGACCTGCTTGCGCGCGGAATTATCGGTGCCGATCAACAGGAAGCCGATGACTGAACCTTGGTCGTCGCGCAGCGCCGTGACCGACACGACCGCCGGAAAGCGGCTGCCGTCCTTGCGGATGTAGGTCAATTCGTAGATGTCTTCGATGCCGCGCGAGGCCTTGAAGACCAATGCCTGGAAGCCCGGCGTAATGGTGGTTGCGAGCTCGGCGCTCAATGCCACCGCGCGAGCTATCAGCTCCTGCGGATCGGAGATATCGGCCGGGGTGATCTTGTTCACCACGTCGGCAGCGGCGTAGCCCAGCATGCGTTCGGCGCCGACATTGAATATTTGAATGACGCCCTTCTCGTCGGTGGCGATGCTCGAGAAGTTGGCGCTATTGAAAATCGCGCTCTGCAGGGCCCCCGTCTTAAGCAGCGCCTCTTCGCGGCGGACCTCGGTGATGACATCCACCATGCCGGCGGCATCCTCGGCGAGGGCCGCTATCGCCAGTCCGTTGGCCATGTGGTTTACCTTTCTGAATGCTGCCTTGCCGCGCAGCTACCCCAATAATCCGTGCACGCGTGATGCCAACAGTTCAAAGGAGCGCATGCCGGCGATAGAACCAGGTCTTGACGGCCTGCACCAGAATCAGGTAAGTCAGGGCAAGTAGCGAGATCGCACCCAGCAATGACAGCGGTATGGGGGTAAACCCGAGCAATCCGCCGAGGGGCGTGTACGGCAGCACGGCGCCGGCAAGGGAGACTGCAACTACTGCCATCACCAACCGCCCGCTGGGACGGCTCTTGAACGGGTTGCCGACCGTCCGGATCACGAACACCACCAGCGTCTGCGTGGCGAGGGATTCCACGAACCATCCGGTTCGGAACAGCGGAGCATTCGTGGCAGCGTGGAACAACCAGAGAAGCACCCCGAAAGTGAGGAAATCGTAGATGGAGCTAATGGGGCCGATAATCATCATAAACTGGCGAATGAACTCTATGTGCCACCGCTTGGGCTTGTGCACCAGGACCGGATCGACATTATCGCCGGGGACGGCGATCTGCGAAGTGTCGTAAAGAAAGTTGTTCAGCAGGATTTGAGTCGGCAACATGGGCAGGAATTTCAGGAAAAGCGATGCCGCGGCCATGCTGAACATATTGCCGAAGTTGGAGCTGGTGCCCATGATGATGTATTTCATGATGTTGGCGAAGCACCGCCGCCCTTCCATTACGCCATCGTTCAATACCGCCAGGTCCTTCTCCAGCAGGATGATCTTGGCGGCGTCTTTCGCCACATCCACGCCGTTCATAACGGAAATGCCGACGTCCGCGGTGTGCAGCGACGGAGCATCGTTGATGCCGTCGCCGATGTACCCGACGACGTGCCCGCGCGCCTTCAGACCGAGGATTACCCGGTTCTTTTGTTCCGGAGACACACGGGCGAAGATGGCGCCGTGCTCCGCCTGGTAAGCCAGGGCGGCATCGTCCATGGTGTCCACCTGGTCGCCGGTGACCATGCGGTCGGTAGCGAGGCCGACATCGTGGGCCACCTTCTGCGTCACGTACTGATTGTCGCCGGTCATGATGACCACGGAAACGCCGTCCTTCTTCAGCGCTTCGAGAACCGCAACAATCCCCTCCTTGGGCGGGTCGAGGAATGCCGCAAACCCGGCCAGCGTCATCTCCCGCTCGGCCGCCAGCGCATAACCATCCTGCTTCTCTACCTTCCGGACTGCGACCCCCAGGGTGCGGTACCCGTCGGCACTCAGCTTTTTGAAGGTCTCCGCCGCCTGGGCGCGCCGGCTTTCGTCGAACGGTTGGGAAGCGCCGTCAATGGTGACGGTCCCGCAGATGGCAAAGACGCTCTCCGCCTCGCCCTTGGTAATGAGGAGGTACTCGCCGCCACGGCGCACCACCACGGAAAGGCGCTTGCGGTTGAAGTCGAAAGGGATCTCGTCCACCTTCTCAAACTCCGCAATGGCAGGGTGCTCGTGCTTCAGAATCGCGTCGTCCAGCGGGCTTTTGATGCCGGATTGGAAGTAACTGTTCAGGTAGACGAACCGGAGAACGTCGGCGTTATCCTGACCGTGAATGTCCACGTGCCGGTCCAGCTCGATCTCGCCTTCGGTCAGCGTCCCGGTTTTATCGCTGCAAAGAATCTCGATGCTGCCGAAATCCTCGATCGCCGCAAGCTGCTTGACCAGAACCTTTTTCCTGGCCATCCGGCGCGCGCCCTGCGCCAGCGCGATGGTGATGATCATCGGCATCATCTCCGGCGTCATCCCGACGGCCAGCGCGACTGAGAACAAGAACGATTCCAGCAGTGGACGATGCAAGACGATGTTCACCAGCAGGACGAAGAGCACAGCCAGCATCATCACGCGCGTGATCATCAACCCGAAGTGGCGTATGCCGCGGCCGAATTCGGTCTCCGGCGGCCGCATGGCCAGCCGTTGAGCGATCTCGCCGAAGGCGGTGTCCTTGCCCGTGCGAACGATGACCGCGGTGCCGATTCCCGTCTGCACGGCAGTCCCCAGGAAAATGCTGTTGCTGGCGTCGGCAATGCTGTGTTGCCCCGCCGCAAGATCACCCGCCGCCTTGTCGACGGGCAAAGATTCCCCCGTCAGCGCGGACTCGCGCACGTGCAGGTCTTTGCTGTCCAATAGACGGCTGTCGGCCGGCGCCAGGTCCCCGGCATTGAGCCGGACGATATCCCCAGGAACCAGCTCAGCGACCGGCACCTCCAGTTCGTGTCCGTCGCGCAACACCGCGGCGGTTGTAGCCACCTGCTTCCGAATGTCCTCCACGGCATGTCGAGCCTGAAACTCCACGTAGAAGTTGACGACGACGCTGAGCAGGACTATGGCGATGATGATGGCGCCGCCGACCGGATCGCCCAGCACGATCGAAATGGCGCTGGCCGCCAGAAGAATGAGGACCAGGGGATTGGCAAAAAAGCGCAGAAATCCGATCAGAGGAGCAAAGCGGGACTCCCCTACCAGGCTGTTCGGGCCGTGGAGACGCAGTCGCTGTCTCGCCTCGGCGGAAGTCAGCCCGGCTGGAGTTGCTTCGAGCAGGATCAGGAGGTCCCGCTGGGGCATATCCCAGAAGCGCTCCAACGTCTTGTCCGGTTTGCTCATGCTCAGCCTCCCCCTTGAATTCTACATGCTGTTTGGGCTTGACACCCCCACGCGCGCCGCGAGGTTCCGACCTGCAGCAACTGCCGGTCTCGGTGCAGATTCTGCACCCTGCGCCAGTGGAACTTCCGATCCGGCAGTGCGCCGGTTGACCCGCAGTCCCCATGTAGCTCAACTCGCCTCGCTTTGGACCCGCACTTGCACTTCATGCATCGCGAAGGAGAAAAACGATGCTTTGGACAATCTGTATAATTCTGCTGGTGCTGTGGGCGTTGGGAATGGCCACCTCTTACACCGCCGGCGGGCTGATTCACATCCTGCTGGTCGTGGGTTTGATAGTGCTGGTATTCCGCCTGATTCAGGGACGCAGGGTTTTTGATTAATACAGTTCACGCCATCCGCGGGCGAGTGGGCAGTGGATTGCTACTTCACAAATAGGAGAGTGAAAGAAAATGCCTTTAGCCGGTATACCCTTGGTAAACATCGTCATTGTGCTGGTCGTGGTGGGTTTGGTATTGTGGCTGATCAATAACTTCATCCCCATGGCCTCCAGCATCAAGACGATTCTGAATGTAGTGGTTGTGGTTTTTGTCGCGGTTTGGGTTCTTCAGGCGGTCGGACTGTGGGGCCGCATAACCAGTTACAGATTCACGCAATGAGTCAGTGCGGTTTTGCCCGGCGGCCCAATGGCGCCAAGGAAGGAGCTCGATCCATGCGTTCGATACTCGTCATCGGCATAGTCCTGGCGATTCCCCTAACGGGACTCGCTCAGTCTCAGTCGTACATGCCGCTGGATGTGAACGACAAACTCGACTACCAAATCAAGCAGTCCCTTGGTCCGTTGGCGATCCTCGAGGACGCGGCGTACGCCGGAATCCTTCAGGGAATCGATACCCCGAAGGAATGGGGACAGGGCGGGTCGGCTTACAGTAGGCGCTTAGCGTCGACCGCCGCCAGCTCCGGGATCCACAGTGCTCTCGCTTTTGGTTTGGATTCAACCCTGCACGAGGATCCCCGCTATTTCCGTTCCGGCAGCGGCAGCTTCCTGCGCCGCGCGGGACATGCCTTCCGCGGCACCATTCTCACGCATACGGACCATGGCACCGAGACGCTGTCCTTTTGGCGCTTCGGCAGTGCCTATGGAGCGGCCTATCTTTCGAACCAGTGGTATCCGGCCCGGCTCAACACGGTGGGCCTCGGATTTTCGGAGGGTTCTCTCCGGCTCGGGTTCGATCTGGCCAGCAACCTGGCATCGGAGTTCTGGCCGGATATCAAACGGATGGTATTCCGCCGCAAATGATGGCTCCGCCGGCCCGTTCCGCCAAGGCTTGGTAAGATGGAGAGCGATGCCCCGACTGCCTGCGGTTTCGGGCCGGATCCTCATCGTCGACGATGACGAGCGTCAGCGTAGCGCCTTGGCCGCCATGCTTTCCGGCGGCGACTTTGACATTCAGCTCGCGGCCGACGGGCAGGAAGCTCTGGAACGGCTCACTACCTTCAACGCCGACGTCATCGTTTCGGATTTGGTCATGCCGCGCATGGACGGCTTCGAGCTGCTCCGGCGCCTGAAGGAACAAGGCGACCTCACCCCGGCGATCGTGCTCACCGGCTTCGGCAGCATGGAAAAGGCGCTGTCCGCGGTGCATGACCTCAAGGCATTCTGGTTCCTGGAGAAGCCGGTGGAACCGCGCGCCTTCAAGACCCTTTTGGAGCGTGCGATTCGTTACAAGAGAAGTCTGCAGAAAACCGACGAGCTTAAGCGCGATCTGAGCCTTCGCGGCGTACTCGGCGACCTGGTAGGAACCTCCCCGGCGATGCAGGAGGTTTTCTCGATAATCAGACAGGTGGCGCCCACTTCAGCCCCCGTATTGATCTTTGGAGAGAGTGGCACTGGGAAGGAGTTGGTGGCACGGGAAATCCATAAGTGCAGCCCCCGCTGTGATGGGCCTTTCGTCGCGATCAATGCGGCCGCCTTACCCGAGACTCTGGTTGAGAGCGAGTTGTTCGGCCACGAGAAGGGCGCGTTTACGGGAGCCATGGAGCGTTCGGCCGGCTGCTTTGAGCAGGCTCACGGCGGCACTTTGCTGCTCGACGAGATTGGCGAAATGCCGCCCGCTACGCAGCCAAAGCTGCTGCGCGTTATCGAGGACTTGCGAGTGCGGCGCCTTGGCGGCAAGCACGAAATCGCGGTGGACGCTCGAATCCTTGCCGCGACCAGTCAGGAACTCGGAACGCATTTGCGCGAAGAACTTTACTATCGGTTGAGCGTATTCCAGATCTTAGTTCCGCCGCTGCGCGAACATAAGGAAGATATCCCGTTGATCGCCGATGCCATTTTGCAGAATTTGAACAAGAAATACGGCGCGCGCGTTACGGGGGTCGATGCCGAAGTGCTGGATCTTTTTCATGGGTATGATTGGCCCGGTAATGTTCGGGAGCTGCGCAATGTTCTGGAGCGAGCCACCATCACGGCGGGCGAGGGTTTGATCCGGCTGATGGACCTTCCTTCTCCGGCGCTCGGTGTAACCCCCGGCCCGTACTCCCGGCGATCGCCTGGCCATGAGGGTCCAATCATGCTTCGGCCTGGCCAGCCACTCATGAAACTCGAGGAGGCTTACATCAAACTCACCCTCGAGCACGTGGGTGGTAATCGCAAACGCGCCGCCGAAATGTTGGGGATCAGCCTGCGGACGCTGCAGAACCGGATCGCCACATTGCGCGACGAGGAGAAGATGGCAACTCCTGGTTCGTGAGCCACGGCAAGTCCTCGTGGCTTCCGCTCAAGGCGCTGCCGCGAGTGTTCAGGCAGGCATCGAGCGAATGGTACGACGATAACGCTCCGCGCCTCGGCGCTTCCGTCGCATTCTATACCCTGCTGTCGCTGGCTCCCGTCATTGTGATAGCCGTCGCATTGGCCGCGGTCGTTTATGGGCAGGAGGCTGCCCAAGGCCGGCTGGCGTCGGAGATCCAAGACATGGCCGGGCCTGAAGTGGCACGGACCATTCAGGATTTCATCCGCGGCGTCTACCAACCCCGGACAGGCGTGATTGCGACTGTGCTCGGTCTGGCGGCCTTGGTATTTGGCGCCTCTTCCATCTTTGTGGAGTTGCACGAGGCGCTGAACACCATCTGGCACGTTTCGCCTCCTCCCGACCAAACCAATTCCGCCACTGTCATCCACCTCATCAGGGATCGCTTCTATTCGTTCGCGACAGTGGCCGGCATAGGTTTCCTGCTGCTGGCCTCTCTGGTGTTGACCGCCTGGATCGATGCCATGAAGATCGCTGTGCCGCGGGCTGCCACGTTTATGATTCTATATCTCGTGACCGCGGTGCTGTTTGCGGCCCTCTACAAGATTGTCCCGGACGTCAGACTGGAGTGGAGCGACGTGGCCCTCGGCGCCATGATCACCGCATTCCTGTTTGTGATTGGCAAGCAGTCCATGGCGTTGTACTTCGCCCATGCCACCTTCGGGACGTATAGCGCCGCCGGCTCGCCGATTGTCGTGTTGCTATGGGTATACTGCTCGGCGCAGTTGTTCTTTTGGGGCGCTGAGTTCAGTAAGGTATACCAGAAGACCGTAGGATCCCAAGGCGAGCCGCAGCGTTGAAGGCGCCCGAGCGGACAGGATCTTCGAGCATGGCGTCGCCGATCCGCTTGCAGCTATGTGCTTTGAGACGCTTTGCCGCACGAGTGCGTCACTCGGCTCAGGGCGGATCCGGCTAGAAAGCCGATCGCCACCGCAGCTACCAGAGAGCCTGTCAGATGCCGGCGAGCAAATTTTTTCAAGCTGGTGAATACATCCCCCAGGTCATGATCTTCGATGTAGGATGCCGTGGCATCCAATCGATCCGCTGCGCGGGTAGAGCAGTCGTCGATTGCCGCGGAACCCTGGCGTCCCGTTCTGCGAACGGAGGAGGCAGCCGAATGGAGTGCATCCCCTGTCTCATCTCGCGCCTCATCCAGTTTCTTGCCGGCGGACCGGCCCAATTCCTCGATTGACTCTTTGGCCTCTTTGCCGAGCTCCGACGCCGTTTCCGATAATGTCCTTAAAGTTGTCAAGCTGTTCCTCCCAAAGATATGAGAATGGTCTCCCTGTTCATGCTCCGACCGGAAAATCCGTGCACGTTTGCCTCCATTGCGATCAAGAGGCGGACAAGTACAGCACGGGGTTCGGATGCAGCTCGGGTTGGCCGGACGCGTGCTACGTGCTCATCTCGGAGTGTACAAAGAACTTCCAGCAAATTCCGCACCTCCATGTGCAGTTTTTGCACTCTTCCCGGGCGAGTTCCCACCGTGTCACGCCGTTGGTACAGCCCGGGCGCACATGGCCCGTCTCGTGCTTGAGATCGATTAGCGGTCTTCATATATGCTCGATAGCCCAAGGACGCTGACAGAACCGTCTACTGAAACTGTCACCCCCGCTCCCACCCAGAGCGCTCAACCTGGGAAGCCCAAGCCTTCCCGCCGGCGCTGGCTGTGGCTGTCGCTATGCGTTCTTCTGGCGCTGGGTTTAATCGCGTATCTTCTGTGTTCGAGAATTGCCGCTGCGAACGCCGCTAGCGCGGCGAAGATCGCCGCCAAAGGTCCGCCGCCCATACCAGTGGTGGCCGCGACGTCCCACAAGGGGGACATCGGCGTCTATTATTCGGGCCTTGGCGCCGTTACGCCCCTTGCCACGGTGACGGTTAAGAGCCGGGTCGACGGGCAATTGGTGAGCATTCGCTATCGCGAAGGCGACACGGTTCACAAGGGCGATCTGTTGGTGGAAATCGACGACGGCCCCTATCAGGCGGCATTGACCCAGGCCGAAGGGGAACTGATCCGGGACCAAGCCGCCCTGGAAAACGCGCGCATCGACCTGGTCCGCTATCAACAGTTGGTTCCGCAGAAAGCCATCCCGGAGCAACAACTTGCCACCCAGCAGGCAACCGTGCACCAGGACGAGGGAGTGGTGAAACTCGATGAGGGTCAAATCGAAAGCGCCAAGGTCAATCTGGCCTACTGCAAGATCGCGGCGCCGGCCACTGGACGCATTGGGTTGCGGCTGGTCGACCCCGGAAATATCGTTCAGGCTGCCGACACCAACGGATTGGTGGTCATCACACAGATGGATCCCATTAGCGCCATCTTTACGATTTCCGAAGATCAGCTTCAGGTCGTGCTCAAGAAGATGGCCGCCGGGCAGGCGCTTGAAGTGGATGCCTACGACCGCGGAGGCAAGGCGAAGCTCGCACAAGGGTCGTTGACAACGCTCGATAATCAGATCGATCCGACCACCGGCACGCTCAAGCTGAGAGCGACATTCGAGAACGCGAAAGGCACGCTGTTTCCCAATCAGTTCGTAAACGCGAAATTGCGGGTCCAGGAAAAGCGCGGAGTGACCCTGGTGCCCACCGCTGCGGTACAACGTAACTCTCAAGCGACCTATGTGTACGTGGTGAAGGCGGATTCAACGGTGACCGTGCGTTCGATCGCCATCGGCACTACGGAAGGCGACGACTCCGAAGTTACTTCGGGGCTGGTGCCGGGAGAAGTCGTGGTTATGACCGGCGTCGACAAACTGCAGGAAGGGACCAAGGTCACCGCTCAGATCCCCTCCGCCGCCCCCCCGGTCAGCAAGTCCGTAAGCCCCCCGGTCAGCCCCTCGGCGAACTCGCCCTCGCCCGTCAAGAAGGGCGGCAAGGCCTGAAAGGGAAGTTTAGATGATCCCGTCTCCGAACTTCCCGGTCACAACGCTCCTCGCCCTGCTGCTGGTTTCGGCCGGGTGCGCGGTGGGGCCCAATTACAAACGGCCTTCAGCCGCCGCACCTCCGGCGTTCAAAGAGCAGCCGCCCGTCAACTTCAAGGAAGCGGAAGCGGCCGGATGGAAGCAATCGCAGCCTGGCGACGCCTACTCGAAAGGCCGATGGTGGGAACTGTACAACGATGCGGCTCTGAATGCGCTCGAGGAGCAGGTGAGCGTTTCGAACCAGAATGTGCTGCAAGCTGAGGCGCAGTACCGGCAAGCCAAGGCTGCGGTAAGCGTGGCCCGCGCCGCGTTGCTGCCGGTGGCGGCCACTGCTCCGGCGGCTACGGTCGGGGGACCCGGCGACCGAAAAAGTTTCAATCTGCCGTTCAACGTTGCGTGGGAGCCGGATCTGTGGGGAAACATCCGCCGCGGTGTGACGGCCAGCGCCGCCACCGCGCAGTCTCTGGCGGCCAGCGTGGGAAATGCCCGGTTGCTCTACCAGGCCGAACTCGCGCAAGACTACTTCGGTCTTCACGGCAACGACGGAGAAGCGGAGTTGCTCACTCGCACGGAGGCGTCCTATAAGGAGTACCTCACGCTGACGCAGAACCGGTTCTCCGCCGGAATAGCGTCCGACCTCGACGTGGCCCAGGCAGACACGCAACTCTACGCCGTGCAGTCGCAATTGATGGACCTTGGCGTCGACCGCGCGGCGTTTGAACACGCCATCGCCATCCTGATCGGCAAAGCCCCCGCGGACCTCGCTATTCCGCCCGTCGCATTGGCCACTTCCCCGCCGCCGGTGCCGCTGGGGGTTCCGTCGGAACTGATGGAACGAAGGCCGGACATCGCCGGCGCGGAGCGGCAGGTGGCCGCGGCCAACGAGCAGATTGGGATCGCCATTGCGGCCTTCTATCCCAACCTGAGCCTGACGGGGAGTGCCGGTGTGGAAAGTTCCAGCCTGGCAAAATGGTTCACCTGGCCGAGCCGCTTTTGGTCGGTCGGGCCCCAACTGGCGCAAACGCTTTTCGATGCGGGCCGCCGCCGCGGGGTGGTGGCGGAACAGCGGGCCGCCTATGATGCCACCGTGGCTGCCTATCGGGAGACTGTGCTGACGGCCATGCAGCAGGTGGAAGACAACCTGGCCGCGTTACGAATCCTAGCTGGGGAAGCGGACAAAGTGCAGCAGACAGTTGAAGCAGCCCATCGCGCTCTCGATATATCGTCCGCGCAGTACCTCTCAGGAACGGCGGGTTATCTCACGGTCATCACCTCACAGGCAACGCTGCTCAGCGCCGACGTGACGGCAGTGACTCTGTTGACCCGCCGTCTGACAGCCAGCGTGCTGCTGATCGAAGCATTGGGCGGAGGCTGGAATGCGTCGCAGTTGCCCACTAAGCAGGATGTTATGGCCCAACAACGGCAACCGGAGGTCTCCGATAAGTAGATGAACCCGTCCCGGATCTTCATACTCCGGCCGGTGGCCACCACCATGCTGATGGTGGGCATCCTGCTCGCAGGTGCGGTCGGGTACACGCAGTTGCCCGTTTCGGCGTTGCCGGAGGTGGATTACCCGATCATTCAAATCATCACGTTCTATCCCGGCGCCAGCCCGGACGTGATGGCGTCTTCAGTGACCGCGCCGCTCGAACGTCAGTTCGGACAAGTGCCCGGACTCCAGCAAATGACTTCCACCAGTTCCGACGGGAGCTCGGTGATCACGCTGCAATTCAACCTCAGCCTGAGTATCGATGTGGCCGAACAAGAAGTGCAGCAATCCATCAATGCCTCGGGTACTTACCTCCCAGCCGACCTGCCGGCTCCTCCCATCTACAGCAAGACCAATCCAGCCGACACCCCCATCCTGACGCTCGCCCTGACTTCCACGGATCTTCCGCTGTCGAAGGTCGAGGATCTTGCCGACACCAGGCTGGCGCCTAAGATTTCGCAGTTGCCGGGAGTCGGCCTCGTCAGCATAAGTGGCGGACAGAAACCGGCTGTCCGGATTCAGGCGAATCCCACGGCGATGGCCTCCTACAGTCTCAACCTTGAGGATCTGCGCACCGCCATCGTCGCCGCCAACGTCAATCAGGCCAAGGGAAACTTCGACGGAGCGCAGCAGGCGTACCAAATTGGAGCCAACGACCAGTTGCTCTCCAGCAGCGACTACGCACCGCTCATCATCGCATACAAGAACGGCGCCCCCATCAAATTAACCGACGTTGCTACCATCCTGGACGACACCGAGAATGTCCGGCAGGCCGCCTGGATGAACCAGACTCCCGCGGTGATCTTGAACATTCAACGGCAGCCTGGAGCGAATATCATCTCGGTCGTCGATCGAATCAAACAGCTCTTGCCTCAACTGACGTCGTCGCTGCCCGCATCCATCCGCGTCACCATCCTGACCGACAGGACCACTACCATTCGGGCCTCCGTGACCGACGTGCAATTCACGCTGATGCTTACGGTGGGGCTGGTGGTGATGGTCATGTTCCTCTTCCTGCGCAACATTGCCGCGACCATCATTCCCGGTATCGCCGTTCCGCTGTCGCTCGTCGCCACCTTCGGTGTGATGTATCTGCTCGGCTATAGCTTGAACAACCTGACTTTGATGGCCCTGACCATTTCCACCGGCTTCGTGGTGGACGATGCCATTGTCATGATCGAGAACATCTCCCGCTACATCGAAGCGGGCGATGCACCCCTCGAAGCCGCGCTCAAAGGCTCCGCACAGATTGGCTTTACAATCGTCTCGCTGACTGTCTCGCTGATTGCCGTTCTAATCCCTTTGCTCTTCATGAGCGATATCGTGGGCCGCCTGTTTCGCGAGTTTGCCGTTACGCTGAGCGTGACCATTCTGGCCTCGGCCGTGGTTTCGCTCACCCTGACTCCGATGATGTGCTCCAAACTGTTGAAGCACAAATCCGAGGCGAAACAAGGACGGTTCTACAAGGCCTCAGAGCGCGCATTCAATTCGGTCATCGCCTTCTATGGTAGGACGTTAAAGTGGGTGCTTGGCTGGCAGGTCGCGACCCTGCTGGTCGCGGCCGCGACTCTCGGTGTGACTATCTTCCTGTTCTTCGTAATTCCCAAAGGATTCTTCCCCATTCAAGATACGGGCGTCATCCAGGGGGTTTCCGAAGCATCCCAGTCGATCTCCTTTCGGGAAATGTCCAGGCAGCAGCAGCAGTTGAGCAAGGTCATTCTGCAAGATCCGGCTGTCGATAATCTGTCCTCTTTCATCGGAGTCGACGGGACCAATACAACCTTGAATAGCGGACGCATTCTCATCGGCTTGAAACCCCTCGCCGCGCGAAAGATCAGCGCCAGCGATGTGATTCGCCGCTTGCAGCCGGAACTGGCGAAGGTGGCGGGCATCACGCTCTACATGCAGCCGGTACAGGATCTCTCGGTCGAAGACCGGGTGAGCCGCACGGAATTCCAGTACACGCTGGAAGATCCCAACGCCGACGAGCTGAATAGCTTCGCGCCGCGGATGCTCGCCGAGCTGCAGAAGCTGCCGCAATTGAGCGACGCGGCCAGCGATCAACAGATCCTTGGTCTGGGGGCGAAACTGGTGTTCGATCGGGCCACCGCCTCGCGCTTGGGGATCAGCACATCGGCCATCGACCAAACGTTATACGACGCTTACGGGCAGCGGGAAGTGTCGACCATGTTCACGCAGTTGAACCAATATCACGTGGTGCTGGAAGTGAAGCCCGGATTCGAGAAGAATCCTTCCAACCTGAGCGATTTGTTTATCCAAGCCGGCGCAGTTGTTTCCGGCGCTCCTTCGATTCAATCCTCCTCGGCGTTTCCGAACGAAGGCCAGATCCCGCTCGGCAGCTTTTCCCGGATGGAGATGACAACCGTTCCCATCACGGTGAACCACCAAGGTCAGTTTCCCGTGGTGACCCTCTCTTTCAATTTGTCTCCCAGCGCATCTTTGGGTGACGCCGTCACGGCCGTAAACAAAGTGCACGACGAGATGGGCATGCCGCCGAGCGTTCAGGCCGCCTATCAGGGAACGGCCCAGGCGTTCCAGGCCTCCCTGGCAAACGAGCCGGTGCTGATTGCCGCCGCGCTGATTACGGTGTATCTAGTCCTGGGCGTCCTCTATGAAAGCTACATTCATCCGTTGACGATCCTCTCGGCGCTGCCTTCCGCGGGCGTCGGCGCCCTGCTCGCTCTGATCCTCTTCCACAACGATTTCAGCGTGATCGCTCTAATCGGCATCGTCCTGCTGATCGGGATCGTGAAGAAGAACGCCATTATGATGATCGATTTCGCCCTGGCGGCCGAGCGCAAGGAGGGCATGAAACCGGAAGACGCCATCTACCAGGCATGCCTTCTGCGCTTCCGTCCCATCATGATGACAACCATGGCGGCTCTGCTCGGCGCGGTGCCGTTGGCCGTGGGTTCCGGCAGCGGCTCGGAATTGCGCCGGCCCTTGGGAATTACGATTATCGGCGGCCTGCTCATCAGCCAACTGTTGACGCTCTACACCACGCCGGTGATCTACATTTGGTTCGACCGCCTGGCACAGCGCATCTCGCCACGGCCCGTGGCCGGCAAAATCCCTGCCGGCGCGGTGCCGGCTCCCGCGGTGTAATTCATGAATATTTCCGAGCCCTTCATCCGGAGGCCCGTCGCCACCACACTGCTGGTGGTCGCGATTACATTGGCCGGCGCCGCGGCGTACCGGCTGCTCCCGGTGTCGCCGCTGCCTCAGGTGGAGTTCCCGACCATCTCGGTGAGCGCCGGCCTGCCTGGGGCCAGTCCTGAGACGATGGCTTCATCCGTGGCGACGCCGCTCGAGCGCCAGTTCGGCCGGATCGCGGGGGTCACTGAGATGACCTCGTCGAGCGCCCTCGGCTCTACCGGTATCACGCTGCAATTCGCTCTGGATCGAGACATCGACGCGGCCGCCCGCGACGTGCAAGCCGCCATCAACGCCGCCCGCGGCAATCTGCCATCCAATCTTCCCAACAATCCTTCGTACCGCAAAGTGAATCCGGCCGATTCTCCCATCTTCATGCTGGCTCTCACCTCGGCCGTCCTCACCAGGGGCCAGATGTACGATGCCGCCTCCACCATCATGGCGCAGAAGCTGGCCCAGGTGGCCGGCGTGGGACAGGTGACCGTGGGAGGAAGCTCGCTTCCGGGGGTTCGCATCGAGTTGAATCCCACGGCTCTGAACAAGTATGGCATCGGCCTGGAGCAGGTTCGGACAGCGTTGAGCGGCGCCAATGCCAATACGCCCAAGGGACATTTTTCGGATGACCTTCGCATGTGGGAAGTGGACGCCAACGATCAGATCTTCCAGGCCAGCGACTATGAACCGTTAGTGGTGGCTTACCGCGGCGGATCGGCCGTGCGAATCTCCGATATCGGCCAGGCGCAGGATTCCGTGGAGGACATTCGTAATTCGGGCTATGCCAACGGCAAGCCATCCGTTCTGGTCATCATCTACCGCCAACCCGGCGCCAACATCATCGATACGGTGGACAATGTCCGGGCCGTGCTTCCGCTGATTCAATCTTCGATTCCGCATTCCATCGATGTGCAGGTGGCCATGGACCAGACGGTCACCATCCGCGCCTCCGTGCACGACACGGAGAAGACCTTGACCATCTCGGTGATGCTAGTGATTCTGGTCGTTTTCGTTTTCCTGAGGAGCGGGCGGACGACCTTCATTCCCAGCGTCGCCGTCCCCGTATCGCTGGTGGGAACCTTCGGAGTGATGTATCTGCTGGGCTACAGCCTCGACAATCTTTCGCTGATGGCGCTGACCATTTCGACCGGTTTTGTGGTGGACGACGCCATTGTCGTGATCGAGAACATCACGCGCTATCTGGAACAGGGCATGCATCCTTTGGAAGCCGCGCTGAAAGGCGCGCAGGAAGTCGGCTCTACCGTCTTTACCATCAGCGTTTCCCTGATTGCGGTGTTCATTCCCCTGCTTCTGATGGGA
>Ga0181518_10000667_pt1 | contig 36980 bp, 31 predicted proteins | sample PEATcosm2014_Bin_28_FD_119751 | JGI IMG/M metagenome (GOLD analysis project Ga0181518, IMG submission 119751) | Peatland microbial communities from MTU Mesocosm Facility, Houghton, MI, USA - PEATcosm2014_Bin01_60_metaG | ecosystem: Environmental > Terrestrial > Soil > Wetlands > Peat | place...
CAGAACGCCTGGCTCCCACACGGACCGCAACAAATCGAGCGCAGCCTCAGGCGTCTTCGCCATCGTGTCGGCGAGGCGGAAATGGGCGAAGCTCTCATAGCCAAGCAGGCGCGCGCGCTCGGCGCGCAGAGTGACCATCTCGGCGGCGATGGCGCGATTATCAGTTGGTCCACCGTTTTCCCCCCGCGCAATCCAGGCGCGGAAGGCTTTTTCGCGCAGATCCCGCCGCGACGAGAATTGCAGGAAAGGCTCGATGCTGGAGCGCGAAAGCGTGACGCCATATTTGCCGGGATGGCCCCGCTCCGTCGCGGTGCGCGCGGCCCCCTTGACGAGGAAGTCCGGCAGCCCCTCAAGGTCGCCCGCCTCCAGCAGCATGAGAAAGGATTTCTCATCCGCCAGCACATTCTGGCCGAATTGCGCGCCAAGGCTCGCGAGGCGCTCCGCGATTTCGGCGAGGCGCGCCTTGCTCGCCGCCGGGAGCCCGGCGCCGGTTCGCGTGAAGTTCAGATGATAGCGTTCGAGCACGCGGGCCTGTTCTTCATCGAGGCCAAGCTTCGCCTCATCGGCCTTCAGGGCCTCGACACGGGCGAACAAGGCCTCGTTGAAATAGGTCTCGCTGCGGTGACGCGACAGGATCGGCGCCATCTCGCGCTCGATTGCCTCAAGCTCGTCATTGGTGGCGGCGCCCGCGAGATTGTAGAAGACATTGGCAACCCTATTGAGGCTGCGCCCGCCGCGCTCCAGCGCCTCGATGGTGTTGGCGAATGTCGGCGGCGCGGGGTCTTGCGCGATGGCGTCGATCTCGGCCCGCGCATCTTTAAGGGTGATCTCGAAAGCCGGCCGGAAATGCGCCGGCTCGATGCGCTCGAAAGGCGGCGCCTCGAACGGCCCGGTCCAGGGCGCGAGAAGCGGATTCTTTTCTTTGTCGCAGAACTGTTCCAACAATATCGCCTTTTCAGAACCCGACCATGGCGGGCAACCGCCCGACCTCACCTTGCATGATAGGCGGCGCCAGGGCATCGAGACAAGATGCATGAAAATTGCGTCAGCCCCGTCATGGCGCTCTGATGCACGAAGGCGATAGAAAAGAGGGACTGTTTGATCGCAAGGCCCCGCGCGTGCGCAACGGCTTTGCCGCTCTTGATCTCGCCGCGAAGGGTTCTGGTCCGTTCTGGAGTTAGCTGATGAGTGCGCGCAAAAATGAATTCCGACTCGATGGCGGAGAGGCGACTGAGGCGAACTCAATCGCGGGCGGCGGATCAGACCGTCCGCAGTCCATGGGCCCGCGTCAAGTTCTGGAGATTTGCATTCTGTTGGCGATCGCGACCGTCGCGATTTTCCTGATCTTTTTCAAGTTCACGCCTGACGCGGGTTTCATATATTTCTATAATATGGTCAACGGGACCAAGCTCGAGTCGGATTTCGTGAGCGTCGACCAATTCAGGCACCATTTCCTCAGCCCCGACTCTGTCAACTATCCGCGTTTCCTCGGAAATATCATCGTCTATGAACTCTCGAAGTTCATGGGCTCGATCGTCAAATCGACCGACCCTCGCCTCAGTCCACTGCGATTATCAGCGGCTCTCGTGGCCTGTGCGTCCCTCTATATCGCCACGCTGGCGCCGCTCGTGAACAGGCGCCTGTTGGATTGGCGGACCTTCTTTTGCCTGTTCTCGTTCGTGACCCTGATCGGCCAGTATGTCTACTATCCAGGCGACATGACGAGCCTGGCGTTTCTGAGCTTGAGCCTGTTCTTTATTCTTCGAGAGAAATTCGTTTGGGCGGCTGTGTTCATGGGCGTGACTGGCCTGTTTCGCGAAAGCGCCTTTCACGTCGTCTATTTCATGCTGATCTGGTCGATTTGCGACAGGCGAACGGAGTTAGCGAAACGCGCGGCGATCGTGCTCGGCTTCGCCGTGCTGTTCTTTCTGGAATATAGGCTCATAAGGGTTTTCTACCCCGGGCCTATTTCGGCCGTGTCCAACCAATACGGGATGGAAACGTCAATCGCGGCGATCTTTTTTGAAAAAGGGTTGTGGTCGCTGACGACAGTCGCAACGATCGCTCTGCAATTTCTCTTGGGCGCCTATTACCTCATAACGCGTGACCGCGAAAAGCCGGCTTCCTGGCGCGACCGGTTTTTTCTCTTGAACTGCCTGTCGCTGCCGTTGTGGATTTTGTTTTATCGCATGTTGGGCGGCAACATAAGCGAATTTCGATTACTGTTTCCCGCCTTGCTCCCGATCGTCTACGGCGTCGCTTATAACGCCCGCAGCGCAGCGACGCCTGCGCCATAGCGGGAACGAACCGGAAGCCTCGGCGCAGTGGGAGTTGCATCCCTCGCGCTACCGCCCCTCGCCCGCCTCGAACAGCGCCTCAAGCCCGGCCCGATAGTTCGGATAGGCGAGATCGCCGCGCAGCTCCTCTTTCAGCTTGCGGTTCGCGACGCGCTTGTTTTCGGCGTAGAAGCTGCGCGTCATCGGCGAAACGCCTTCGGCGAAGGCGACATTCCGCCGCCGGCCATGGCGGGCTTGACCGGCGTCGAGTCTAAAGTCTATCTTTTCCATAGACAAAATATATTTTGTCTATGGAGCGGCGTTCACCGTATCCGCAACCATCCTCAAAAAGGGGAATCTGCCAATGTTCCGATTTTCATCCTCTCTCTCCGCAGGGGGCTCGCAACGATGGCGGCGGCGCATCGCCGGCGCGGCGGCGCTGGCCGGCTCGGCGGCGGCGCTGGTCGGCTCGGCCTTCGCGGCCGATCTTCCCTCACGCGCACCGCCGCCGCCGCCTGTCTCGATCCTCACCTCCAGCCCGTTCGTGGGCCGAGGCGACTTCTTCATCTCGCCTTACGGCAACCAGACCACGTACGCCAACGGCGCCGAGATCCTCGACCCCAGCGGCAACGTGGTGTGGTTCCATGCCGTTCCGCAGGGCCAGGAGGCGAGCGACTTCCGCGCGCAGCGCTACCGGGGCAAGCCCGTCCTGACCTGGTGGCAGGGAACCGGCTTAGGCGGCCTCTCCAACGGCGTCGACTACATCTACGACGACAAATACCAGCAGATCGCGACGGTCAACGCCGGCAACGGGCTTAGCGCGGACGGCCACGAGTTCCTGATCACCCCGTGGAACACCGCGCTGATCCTCGCCTACACCTCGGCGACCGTGGACCTCTCGTCGATCGGCGGTCCAACCGACCAGACGGTCATCAACGGCGTCGTGCAGGAGATCGACATCGCCACCGGCAATGTGCTGTTCCAGTGGAACAGCGCGGACCACGTTCCGTTCAGCCAGAGCGAGCAGCCGCTGCCCGCATCTGCGAGCACGCCGTGGGACTGGTTCCACGCAAACGCCGTCAAGCTCGACACCGACGGCGAGCTGCTGATCGACGCCCGCGACACGTGGACGACCTACAAAGTAAGCCGCTCTACAGGCAAGATCATCTGGCAGCTCGGCGGCAAAAACTCCAGCTTCAAGCTGCAGGCCGCGCCCGGCCAGATCCTCGACAACGCCGGGAAGCTGTTCGCGTGGCAGCATGACCCGCAGGCGCTCGGCGACGACACCTACACCTTCTTCGACAATGAGTCCGCCGGAGCCGGCAACACGGGAACCGGCTCGACGGCCGAGCTTGCCTACAGCCGCGCCATCACGGTGAAGCTGAATCAATGGGACCACACCGCGACGCTGATCAAATCCGACAACCAGCCCGAGGGTCTGACCGCGCCGTCGCAGGGCAACGCCCAGACGACCGAACGGGGCGACCTCGTCGTGGGCTGGGGATCGCTGCCATATTTTTCTGAGTTCAACCGGTCGGGACAACTCATCTTCAACGCGCAGTTCCCCGCCGGGATCAACAGCTACCGCGCCTATCTGCTGCCGTGGCCAAGCGTCCCGCAGCCGTGGGACCGGGACGGGCCAACATTTGACGGTCACTAATCACCCCTTGATCTGCGCCATTTAGAAAGGCGCGAGCCTGCCTGATCGCAACAAGCGAGCTCGCCCCTCACCGCCCCTCGCCGGCCTCAAACAGCGCCTCAAGCCCGGCCCGATAGTTCGGATAGGCGAGATCGACGCGCAGCTCCTCTTTCAGCTTGCGGTTGGAGACGCGCTTGTTTTCGGCGTAGAAGCTGCGCGTCATCGGCGAGACGCCTTCGGCCGTGTCGATATCCTCCTCGGGCGGCGGCTCGACGCCCATCAGCTTGGCCGCAAAGGCGACGACGTCCTGCGGCGGCGTCGGGGCATCATCCGAAACGTTCCACACGCCCCCCGGCCCGACATGGGCGATCGCGGCGGCGATGGCGCGGCTGATGTCCTCGACATGGACGCGGTTGAACACCTGATCCTTCTTGACGTAGCGGTGCGCGGCGCCGTCTTTCAGATTGACGAGCGCGTTGCGGCCCGGACCATAGATGCCGGCGAGCCGCAGAATATGCACCGTCTTGTCCGGGCCCCTGCCGATCGCGGCCCATGATTTTTCCGCCTGCAGCCGGGTGACGGAGCGCGGCGAGAGGGGCGCCGGGAGGCGCGTCTCATCGACCCATTCGCCCTTCGAATCGCCATAGACGCCGATCGTCGACAGATAGATGATGATCTGCGGCGCGCGCAGGTTCGCGATGCGATGGCCAAAGCGGGCCAGCACCGGATCGACCGAAACGCCGGGCGGTATCGAGATCAGCAGCACATCGGCGGCGAGGGCCTTTTCGGCGAGCCCGGGGTCTTCGCGCTCCGGACCGAAGACGAAGGTCTCGATCCTCTCGCTCGCCAGAGCCGCCGCCTTGTCGGCGTTGCGCGCGGTGCCGGCGATCGACTCGAAGAGATCGCCAAAGCGCGCGATGAAATCCAGCGCGCAATAGCCAAGACCAAACGCAAAAAGCTTCATGAAATCCGGCCTTCTTCTCTTTTTACCGCGCAGTCGCGCGCGTGTTGTTCATCCGCATTTTCGTTGCGTCCGGCCGCGCCGAAACGCGCCTCGGCCGCCGCCCATTCCCGCAGCACGTCGGCGTCGTCCTCGCCGGCGCGAAAAGCCGGCGCCAGCGCCGCGAGCCTTGACGACGCGAGCCGCCCCAGCGCCCAGACCGCCATGGCCCGCACGAGAGGCGAGGCGCAGCTCAACTTTTCGGCGACAATCTCCGCAAGCGAGCCATCGCCCGAATTTCCCGCCGCGATCAGAACATTGCGCATGAATCGCGAGGCGCCGATCCGCTTCACGGGGTTGCCCGCAAACAAGGCCCTAAAGCCGGGCTCATTAAGGCGAAGCAGCGTTTCGAGCCGCGGCGCACAGAATTCTTCGCGCGGCAGGAGCTTCAGTTCCCGCGCGGTGCTGGCGAATTTGTTCCACGGGCAGACCGCGAGGCAATCGTCGCAGCCATAAATGCGGTTGCCGATGGCCGCGCGGAATTCTTCGGCGATATGGCCCTTGTGCTCGATGGTGAGGTAGGAGATGCAGCGCCGCGCGTCGAGCACGTAAGGCTGCGGGAACGCCTTTGTCGGGCAGATGTCGAGGCACGCCCGGCAGGCGCCGCAATGATCGCTCTCCGGCGCGTCGCGCGGCAGCGGGAGCGTCGTGAAGATGGAGCCGAGAAACAGCCACGAGCCGAAGTCGCGCGAGACGAGATTGGTGTGCTTGCCCTGCCAGCCGAGGCCCGCGCCTTGAGCCAGCGGCTTCTCCATGACCGGCGCCGTATCGACGAACACCTTGACCTCGGGCGCGTCAAAGCCCTGATCCCGGGCGGCGGCCGCGAGCTGGCCCGCAAGCTGCTTCAGGCGGCCTTTGACGACCTCGTGATAATCGCGGTTGCGGGCGTAGACCGAGATATTGCCGGCGCTTTTGTCGGCGAGCCCGGCCAGCGGATCGCCGGGCGGCGCGTAATTCGCCCCGAGCATCACGATGCTGACCGCCTCCGGCCAGAGTTTGCCGGGATCCGCGCGTCGCGCCTCCGTCGAAGCAAGCCAGTCCATGTCTCCGGCCGCGCCCGTGGCGAGCCAGGCGGAAAGGCGTTCGCCGGCGCCTTCGATGGCGGCCGGAGAGGTGATCCTGCAAACGTCGAAACCGAGCTCCCGCGCCTTCGCCTGAAGCGCGCTCAGAAGTCGAGATCCGCGTAGACCGGCGCGGGGGTGAGGCCCGGCATCCGGTCGGCGAGAAGCGGGCGGAACGAGGGGCGCGACTTCACCCTGGCGTACCAGTGTTTCGCCGTTTCGTACTCTTCCCATGGCACATCGCCCAGAAAATCGACGCAGGACAATTGCGCCGCCGCAGCGAGATCGGCATGCGAAAGCTGGTCTCCGCCAAGCCATTTCCGCGACCCGGCGAGATAGCCGATATAGCGCAGATGGGTGCGGATATTGGCCCGCGCCGCGCGGACCAGCTCCATATCCGGCGCGCCGCCGCCCCGCTCGCGCGGCATGGTCCGCTTATAAACCTTTTCGGTGACGAGCCAATCGGTGACTTCGCGGAAGAATTTCTGGCCGAACCAGTCCATCAGGCGGCGCACCTCGACCCGGCGCAGCGGATCGTCCGGCAGCAGCCTGTGCTTGCCGAGGGCGAGGCCGCGCGTTTCGTCGAAATATTCCGCGATCACATTCGCGCCCGGGATGACGACGCCGGGATCCTCGACGAGAAGCGGCGTCTGCCCCGCCGGGTCGAGGATCAGAAAATCGCGGCGCCGCTCGAAGGTATTTTCTTCGATGAGCTGCGGTTCGATCCCGTATTCCCCGAGAAGGAGCCTGACGAAACGCGAGTGGGCGCAGAGCGGATGATGATAGAGCGTTATCATTCAGCTTCGGGTTCGGGAAAAGATTGGAAGCGAGGGAACAGGCGATCGCGGAGCGCTGATGCGATGCGGCCATGAAGGCTTCCCAAGTCGGGGTGAATAATTCGTTAAGACCAGTTCTCGAAGAAAGTTGACGGGGGGTTGGATTGTGAGTACAAAACAAGAACACACTTCGCTCGGAGCGCTGAAAATGACTTCTCAGAGAGACCTTGCCACGAGAGCGGATCTGGACCCGAGCTATACTCGTGCTCGTTTCGTTGCAGCGCTAAGCGGAGTAGCTTCTGGAATGCGTCTGAACGATTCCGTCCTAGTTGCGGGTTCAACCGGGAGGAAAACTCAGATTTTCGGCGCTCTCAATGACGCGTTTTTGTATCTCGATGAGAGCTTAATCGCGGAAGATTTAGAGCTTGCCAAATCAGCGCTATCCTTTGCTGGAATATCAGCAACTGAAAATAACATGGGTCGTATCGCCAAGTTGATTCTTGATGCGATGATCCGCGATAGGCAGTGATCGGCTCAAAATTTTCCTGTCTGCGGATTCGATCGGCTTACGCCTCACGCCTCGACCGTCTCCTCGCGGGGGATGACGTCGACCTCTACATCGACGTCCTGCTCCCTTGTCCCGAGGATGATGCCCGCCACGGGCGAAATATCGGCGTAATCGCGCCCTCTCGCGAGCACGATATGATCGTTGCCAATCAGCATGGAGTTGGTCGGATCGAGATCGACCCAGCCGATCTCCGCGCCGCACCAGAGCGAGACCCAGGCGTGCATGGCGTCGGCGCCCTGAAGCCGCTTCTTGCCGGGCGGGGGAATGGTGCGGATGTAGCCCGAGACATAGGCGGCCGGAAGACCGAGCCCGCGCAGGCCCGCGATCATGATATGGGCGAAGTCCTGGCAGACGCCGCGGCGCTTCTGGAAGGCTTCGGAAATGGGCGTCGAAACCTGGGTGGCCTTGGTGTCGTATTTGAAGTCGGCGCGGATGCGCCGCATCAGCTCGATCGCGCCTTCAAGCACCGGGCGCCCGGGCGAAAAACTTGTCCGCGCATAGTCGGCGGCGGGGGCAAAGCGCGGCACGTAGCGGCTCGGATGCAGAAAATGGGCGGGCGAATCCTTGTCGAGCGAAGCGCTGTCGAAGGCCTCCTCGCGCACCGCCTCGAAGGGCGCCGTCGCGTCCGCCTGCGGCGCCGGGCCGCGATCGACGTCGATCGCCGTGTCGACTGTGACGATCAGATCGGAATGTTCGGTCGCGATGGTGATCGAGGTCACCCGATTGCCGAAAAAGCAGACGCGTTCAACCGATTGGGCCGGCTCCGGGTCGATCGTCATCGCGGTTTCGAGAACGGTCTGTCCCGGCATATCGATCGGCGAGAGCCGCAAGGCGCAATGCGCGAATTTGACGGGCGATCCGTATTCGTAGGTCGTGACGTGGTGAATGTCGTAGATCACGCGAGGCCGCTCCAGCGGTCCGCGCGCGCATTGTGCGGACCTTGCAGAAAATAGCGCGCCGCGACGGCTTCCGCCAGATCGAGAAGGCTTTTCTCGAAACTCAGGATCCTGTCGGTCTCGAGGTCCGCGGCGACGGCGGTGGTGACTTCGGCGGTGAGCTTGACGATCTGCCGGTGGGGCTTCTCCGGCATGCCGTCATCGCTCAGCACCGGCAGGCTTTCCAGATGTTCGCCGAGCCGCTCCAGCTGGAACGCGACGGAGCGCGGATTGAAGGGATCGAGCACGACCATATCGCGGACGGTCCAGAGTTCGACCCCCATCAGGTAGCGCGAGCGATAGGTGATCTGCGAGTCGGCGAGATCGAGCAGCACCTCAAGATCGTCGGACGGCGCCGTCGGGCCGGCGAACTGGCGCGCGAAGCGGCAGGAATTGATCGCGCGCTCGACGCGCCGGCCGATGTCGAACAGGCGCCAGCCGGCGCCGCGGTTCATGTTCTCCTGCGCGAGGCCGGAGATCGCGGCGATGGTGCGCAGCGCCGCGTCGACCTGGTCATAGGCGTCGGCTTCGCTGAGCAGCGGCTTCTGGTCGGCGCCGAGAGTCTGGTCGAGTTCGCCGATCAGCCGCCAGGTGTCGGCCGAAAGCCGCTCGCGGATGACCGAGGCGGCGCGGCGCGCGTCGCGAACGAGCGACAGGGCGGATCCGTAATTTTCCTCGCTGTGCAGCGCGATGGCGCAAAGCGCCAGCGGGTCGCCGGCGGCCGTCTTCGGCGCCGCATGCCATGCGATCAGGAGGCCGATGACCTTGGAGACCGTCCAGCCGGTGGTTCCGGTTTCGGCGTCGGTGTTGATCATCCGGCCGGCGAGACAGCGGATCAACCGCAAGGTGGCCTCGACCCGTTCGAGATAGCGCCCGAGCCAGAACAGATTGTCGGCGGCCCGGCTCGGCAGATTGCCCATGAGGCGTCGGATCCGCGCCGTCTCGTTGGTCGGCAGCAGCGTGATCATTTCGACGGGCTTGTCGGCGAGCACCCAGACGTCCGCCGACTGCACGCCCGCGCCCATCGACACGGCGCGCGCGTCGGCGCGATCGGAAATGCGGCAGAAGCCGCCCGGCATGATGGTCCAGCCGTTTTGCGTTCGCGCCGCATAGACGCGCAGCACGAAGGGGCGCGGCGTCAGGCGGTCGTCGTTCCAGACAGGCGTCGTCGACAGATTGACGACCTCCTGACCGACATAGTCGATCCCGCGCTCGCCGATGGCGGCGATCAGCCGCGCCTTCTCATCGGCAGTGAGCAGCCCCGCGATGACCGGCTGATGCTGCGGAAAGCGCAGCACGGGATTGCCGAAGGCGCCGCCGATGGCGAGATTGTCCATGTCGGCAATCACGGAGGCGCGCTCGGCCTGCTGGCCGCACCACCAGGTCGCGATATTGGGCAGGCGCAGATCCTCGCCCATCAGCTTGCGGCAGAGCTTCGGCATGAAGCTCATCATGGCGGGGGCTTCGAGCACGCCCGAGCCCAGCGCATTGGCGAGCGCGACGCCGCCCTCGCGGACCGCCTCAACGAGGCCGGCGACGCCAAGACGCGACTGCCCGTTGAGTTCGAGCGGATCGGCGAAATCGCTGTCGATGCGCCGCCAGATCACATCGGCGCGCTTCAGCCCTGCGATGGTGCGCACATGCACCTTGCCCTCGCGCACGGTAAGATCGCCGCCCTCGACCAGAATGAAGCCGAGATAGCGGGCGAGATAGGCCTGTTCGAAATAGGTTTCGTTGAGCGGGCCGGGCGTCCAGAGGCAGATGCGCGGATCCGAGCGATCGGCGAGCGCGGTGAGGCCGGAGCGGAACGCCTGGAAGAAAGGCGCCAGCCGTTCGACGTTCATGTCGCGGTAGAGCGCCGGAAACGCGCGGGAGAGCACCAACCGGTTGGCGAGCGCATAGCCGGCGCCGGAGGGCGCCTGGGCGCGATCGCCGACCACCCACCAACGCCCGTCGGGGCCGCGGCCGAGATCGGCGGCGTAGAAGTGCAGGAATTTGCCGCCCGCCGGCTCCACGCCGTGCAGGGGATGCAGAAAATCGGCGGAGCCGGTGACCGCGGCGGCCGGAAGATCGCCGGCTGCGATCAGCGCGCCGGGGCCATAGATATCGGCGAGGACCCGCTCCATCAGCTCGGCGCGCTGCTCGATCCCTTGCGCGATCTCGCGCCACTCATTGGCCTCGATAAGGAGCGGCAGATGCGACAGCGGCCAGGTGCGCTCGCGCGTATCGCCATAGCTGCGGTAGGAGACGCCGGCCTCGCGGATATGACGGTCGGCCGTGGCGAAGCGGCGGCCGATGTCGTCGGCGCCGAGATCCGTCATCGAATTCAGGTAGCGCAGCCAATAGTCGCGCGGGCGGCCGTCCTCGCCGATGAACTCGTCGGGGACGCCGGCGAGCGGCTTGTAATCGGCGATCAATGCCGCGAGGCGCTCGGCCGCGGTCGCCTCCTCATTCGCCGAGAGGGTGTCGCTGATGCTCATGTCGCGGATTGCTTCGGCCGAAAGGATTTGAGGACGGCGGCGTCGGTGTCGATGAAGGCGGCGCCGATGAGGTCGAGGCAATAGGGCACGGCCGGAAACACCGCGTTGAGGCAGGTCTCGATCGCCGCCGGTTTGCCGGGCAGATTGATGACGAGGCATGGCCCCCGGTGCGCGGCGATCTGGCGCGACAGGATCGCGGTCGGAACGTCTTTGAGGCTCTCCAGGCGCATCAGTTCGCCGAAGCCCGGCAGAACGCGGGGCGCAGCGGCCTGCGTCGCCTCGGGCGTCAGATCGCGCGGCGCGGGGCCGGTGCCCCCCGTGGTCAGGATCAGGTCGCAGCGGGCGGCGTCGGCGAGGTCGATGAGTTCGTCGCGCACCGATTCGAAGCCATCGGGGATGATCCGCCGCACGATGTCGAAGGGGCTCGTCAGGATGCGCGTCAGATAGGCGACGATCGCCGGCCCGCTGCGGTCCTCGTAAGCGCCGATGCTGGCGCGGTCGGAGATCGTGACGACGCCGATTTTGGCCGGCCGCTTGGCTTCATCCGCCATTCTTGAACCTTTATTCGACCACGGCCGGCCGACCTTTGACTTACCCGCCGCCAGTCGCCGGCCACGGCCCTTATAGCGCAAAGCGGGCCAATCGCTTTGGAAAAAAGGCAGGCGCCGCCCCCGCTTGGTCAGCGTGGCGCGAAACGAATTTTATTCAAAATCAATTTCGATGGACTTCCAAAGAGGAGAAGTCGCTCAGGCCGTTACATAGGCGCCCACGTTATCATCACGCCGAATACGGCCCGTTACTGCGCTGATCTGTATGAAGGCGTTTTTTTGGCAGTTTGGCGATTTTTTGCTCAATCTTTCACTTCCTGCTCGGCGCAAATCTCTGATCGCTGAAGGGCGACGTCGACGGCGTCTTGATCTCGATGAAGGGGATCTCCGCCGCCGTATGGCAGGCGTTGCAGGCCGTCGTGAGCCTGGCGAAGATCGCCTCGAGCTTGGCCGCATCCTTCGGCGCCGAATCAGACTTCAGGTCGGCGAGCGGGGCCGTCGCGTTCGTGACGTCCTCGATCGGAATGTTGCGGTAGAGCATCGCCGCCTGGCCGAGGCTTTCGCCGATGAGGGTCGCCTCGAAGCGCACGAGCGGCCAGTTGCGGCCCTGGATCGCCTCCCATAATTTGATGTGGCGAAGCTGCACGTCGGCCATGATGTCGGAGAGCGCGACGGGCGAGCCCCCAATGCCGGGTTGCGCGAAGGGCACGTCATCGCCCCGCGCGGTCGGAACGGCGGCGAGCGCCGCGAAAGCCGCCACAGCCAAACTCGTCAAACGCTTCATGGCTCCACCCTCAAAACGACGCCGCAAGCGCGGGCTCCGCCGCGACAGTCGCACGATGTCCGCCCGGCCGCCCATGACCTGCCGCAAAAAGCTGCGGTTCAAATTCTTGCCCGCGATCGCGCCGCGGCGATTGTCTGGCGCGCCGCCAAGCCCTAACAGAAAAACGCGTCCTCGTGTTGACGGCGAGTCTGGTCTATCTCCGTCCTTTTTCCGCAATGGAGCCGGCCGCATGCAATCGACGAGGCGCGTTTTGGCCGCAATTTTTTGTGTGGCGGGGTTCGGCCTCGTCGCCGGCTCCGCGATCGCTGCGACCTGCCGGGATCCGGGCGGGTTCGGCGCCTTTATCGCCAGCGTCAAGAAGGAAGCCGCCGCGCAGGGCATTTCGGCGTCCGCGATCACCGCCCTCGACAAGGTGAGCTTCGATCAGGGCATCATTTCGCGCGATCACGGCCAGGGGGTCTTTCATCAAAGCTTCGCGCAGTTTTCCGGGCGCCTCATCAATCCCGGCCGCCTGCGCAAAGGCCAGGCCCTGCTCAGGCAAAACGCCGGATTGTTCAGCCGGATCGATGAGGCCTATGGCGTTCCCGGCCCCGTGCTTGTCGCCATATGGGGATTGGAGACCAATTTCGGCGCGGATAACGGCCATTCGCCGACCCTGCAGGCGTTGGCGACGCTCGCCTTCGACTGTCGCCGCACCGACAAGTTTCAGGCCGAACTTCTCGACGCGCTGCGGCTGATCCAGCGCGGCGATCTGCCACTCTCGGCGATGCGCGGCGACTGGGCCGGCGAACTCGGCCAGACGCAATTCCTGCCCTCGTCCTACCTCAAATACGCCGTCGATTTCGGCGGCGGACGCAATCTCATCCGCAGCGTCCCCGACGCGCTCGCCTCAACGGCGAATTATCTGCGCGGATATGGCTGGCAACGCGGGGCGGGCTGGGAGCCGGGCGAGCCGAATTTCGCCGTCATCAAGGAATGGAACGCGGCCGATGTCTACGCGCGGACCATCGCGCTATTCGCGACGAAGCTCGCCGCGACGAACTAGAGCCGGATGAGTCGCATCCCGCTCTAAACTATTGGAATAGATCGCGTTCATGCCTTTGGATCGATTCGATCCAAAGGCCTCGTGATCTAAGGACGCGGATTCGGCCAAGCCGATGGGCCGCTTCAGTGTCCGTCGATTTGCTTGCCCACAATCGCGATGGCCTGCTCATAAACGGTCGCGGCGTTCCAGGCCTGGATCGCGGCGAAATTGGGCTCGCCCGGCTGGTATCCGGCGCCCGCGCTCCAGCCATGGGCCTTGAGGAAATTCGCCGTCGAACTCAGCGCGCCGGCGGCGGTCTCGAGGCTTCCGCCGGTGCCATAATCGAGCATGGTCTTGGGCAGGAATTGCGTCTGGCCGATCTCGCCATGCATGGAGCCGCGCGTGCTCGCCGACAGCCGGCCGTGATCGATCAGCGTCAGAAACGCGTTGAGCTGATCGGAAAAATACTCGGACCGGCGGCAGTCATAGGCGAGCGTGGCCACCGACGACAATGCGTTCTGATTGCCCGAGACGGCGCCGAAACCGGTCTCGAAGCCCCAGATGGCGATCAACGGCCCCGGCGGGACTCCGTAGCGTTGCTCGATCGACGCGAAAAGCGCCGCGTTGGACTGCTTCAGCCCGCGCCCGCGCGAGGCGATCGCCGAGCCGCCGCGCTTGGCGAGAAACTCGTTGAGCGACACATGGAAGCCATGCTGGCCGCGGTCGGCGCCAACGGTCGCCGCGGAATAGCTCGTTCCCTCGAGAGCGGCGATCCCGGCCGGGCCGATGCCCCTCGCCTTCGCTTCGGCCGCGAACTGGGTCTTCCACGCCTCGAAGCCCGCCGCCGAGTTGCCGCACTGCGCGGCGCCCGCTTCGCCCGACATCCCCAGGAGCGCCATCAAGGCTGCGAACGCGACTGTCCTGAACTGACTGCCCTTGGTCATTAACCCCCTCCACGCCTTTGCATCAGACGAGACGCCGACTCACCTCCCCACCCAGGCGCGATCACCGGCACTCGGCGCTTAAAGTGTCGCGCCCTTGATGTCAAAAGCTAACCGCTGTTATCCGGGGCGCGGCGACCGTTCTTCCCCAGCCTAAATGCGCGAGGGCCTCGGCGGGGGGCAGAAGGGCTTGATCGCGTGCGCCGGTCGATGATCGCAGGGTGGCCCCGATGGCAGCATCTCCCCATCCAGCGCATGGTCGACCCGAGCGCATCCTGCCGCCATGCGCTGAATGGATTTTTCCGCGCGGGCGCGCGGCCTCCCCTCTAATCGACGCCCGCTACTGAAAATGATGGTACTGCCGCCAGTAGGGCGTGCGGCGCAGATGCTGATGCCTGTGCGCGTCGACCGGTTCAGGATTGCCGAGCGCATTGGGGCCGAGACTCTGCGGCACGGGCTCGGGGACGAGATGCTGATGCCGGCTGACCGGCGCAGCGCCGCCGCCGCCGATTTCGGCGGTCCCGCCGAGACCTTCGGGGTAAGGCGTCGGGACCAGCGACTGGGCGGCGTCAACGGGCGGAAATGGCGGCAAGACCGCCGCGATAAAAACCGCAACTCCGAATATTGCTTTCCACATAGATATGCCCTGACGTCGAGATGTCGTTGCGAGCGCGCCCGGACCGTCATGGCCGCCCCCGGCATTGACGCGGCGGGACCGCGCTCCGGATCGTCATGGCCGGGCCTGACCCGGCCATCCAGACTCGCAGCGTCGGCGACTGGATGCCCGGATCAAGTCCGGGCATGACGCGATGGGACCACGCTTTGGATCGTCATGGCCGTCCGGATCCCCCGATCAAGTTCGGGGACGGCCATCAGACTCCGCCATGCGGCGCTATGCGTTCAGCCGCTCGTAAAGGTCGTCCCAGTCGGGGTTCAAGTCATGAACGAGCGCGAGCTTCCACACGCGCGGCCAGTGCTTGAGGTTTTTCTCCCGCTGCAACGCATCGCGGATGTCTTCGTACCGTTCATAATAGACCAGCCGTTTCAAGCCATAGCGCTTGGTGAAGCCGTCGATGACGCCTTGTCGATGCTCAAAGGCGCGGCGCGAGAGGTCGCTCGTCACACCGATGTAGAGCGCGCCGTCGCGTCTGTTGGACATGATGTAAACATAGCCGCCCTTCATCGTTGAGGAGGTTAAGCGCTTTTCGGCCTCGCGTCATGGCCGTCCCTCAATCGTCATGGCCGGGCCTGACCCGGCCATCCAAGCGCCCAGCTTCGGCCACTGGATGCCCGGATCATCCCCGGACTTGATCCGGGGACCGGGGCATGGCGAGCGTTGCGAGAGCGCGTCCGATTGTCATGGCCGGGCCCGACCCGGCCATCCAGACTCCCGGCGCTGGCGCGGTTGGATGCCCGGATCAAGTCCGGGCATGACGCCTCAACGGATGGCGCCGGGATGCCGGTCCCCGGATCGGCGGCGGCGGCGCGCATGCGCTTTTCCGCCTCGCGTCATGGCCGGGCCTGACCCGGCCATCCAGACTCCCGGCGTCGGCGACTGGATGCCCGGATCAAATCCGGGCATGACGCGGTGCATGGGCCAAGCCAACCGTGGTCGTCATGGCAAGGCTCGACCTACTAACTCCGCGACTTCCCCTTATACGCCCTTGTTCCACCCTTCCCCGCCGAACTGCGCGGCTTGAACCCCGCCCTCGGCTTGGCCTCGCCGCCGCCGAAATTATGCGGCCCCATCTCGTCGTCGGTCGGCTTGTGCGGGCGGTTCGCCGGCAGGTTGGCGGCGCTTCCGTATTTGCGCGCGCCTTTGTAGGCGCCGGCCTCGGATTCGACCTCGCGCTGGCTGGCGAGGGGATCGTCGGCGATGGCGAGTTCGACCGCCTGCAGGCGCTTTAACTCATCGCGCAGGCGCGCGGCAGTCTCGAAATCGAGATCGGCGGCGGCGGCGCGCATGCGCTTTTCGAGATCGGCGATGGTCGCCTTGAAGTTGTGGCCGACCAGCCCATCGGCCGCCGCGAAGCCGGCGTCGACGGTGACATGATCCTGCTCATAGACGGAGCCGAGAATGTCCTGAATGCCGCGCTTGATTGATTCCGGCGTGATGCCGTGCTCCGTGTTGTAGGCGACCTGCTTGTCGCGGCGGCGGTTGGTTTCGGCGATGGCCCGGCTCATCGAGCCCGTCACCTGATCGGCGTAGAGAATGACCTTACCGTCGACGTTGCGCGCCGCGCGGCCGATGGTCTGCACCAGCGAAGTTTCGCTGCGCAAAAACCCTTCCTTGTCGGCGTCGAGAATGGCGACGAGCGCGCATTCGGGAATGTCGAGCCCTTCGCGCAACAAATTGATGCCGACGAGAACATCGAAGGCGCCAAGGCGCAGATCGCGGATGATCTCGATGCGCTCGATGGTGTCGATGTCGGAATGCATGTAGCGCACGCGAACGCCATGCTCATGCAGATATTCGGTGAGGTCTTCGGCCATGCGCTTGGTCAGCACGGTGACGAGGCTGCGATAGCCCTTGGCCGCGACCTCGCGCACTTCGCCGAGAAGATCATCGACCTGTGAGCGCGCGGGCCGGATCTCGACGGGGGGATCGATAAGGCCGGTCGGGCGGATGACCTGCTCGACGAAGATTCCGCCGGTGCGCTCCATCTCCCAGTGGCCCGGCGTCGCCGAGACATGCACCGTCTGCGGGCGCATCGCCTCCCACTCCTCGAAACGCAACGGCCTGTTGTCGAGGCAGGACGGCAGGCGGAAGCCATATTCGGCGAGCGTCGCCTTGCGCCGGAAGTCGCCCCGATACATGGCGCCGATCTGCGGCACGGTGACGTGCGACTCATCGGCGAACACCAGCGCATTGTCGGGCAGATATTCAAACAGCGTCGGCGGCGGCTCGCCCGGACGCCGGCCGGTCAGATAGCGCGAATAATTCTCGATGCCGGCGCAAGAGCCCGTCGCCTCCAGCATTTCGAGATCGAACAGCGTGCGCTGCTCCAGCCGCTGCGCCTCGAGCAGGCGCCCGCCCGCGTAGAGTTCGACAAGCCGGCCTTTCAGCTCCTCCTTGATGCCCTTGATCGATTGCAGCAGGGTCGGACGCGGCGTCACATAATGGGAGTTGGCGTAGATTTTTACGAATTCGAGATCCTGCGTCTTCTTGCCGGTCAGCGGATCGAATTCGGAGATCGTCTCGATCGAATCGCCGAAGAAATTGATGCGCCAGGCGCGGTCTTCATAGTGGGCCGGGAACAGGTCGATCGTATCGCCGCGCACGCGAAACACGCCGCGCGAAAAATCGCCCGCCGAACGCTTGTATTGCAGCGCGACGAGATCGGCGATGAGCTGGCGCTGGTCAATGCGCTCGCCGGCTTTCACCGAGAAGGTCATCGCCGTGTAGGTTTCGACCGAGCCGATGCCGTAGATGCAGGAGACGGACGCGACGATGATGACGTCGTCGCGCTCTAAAAGCGCGCGCGTCGCCGCGTGGCGCATGCGGTCGATCTGCTCGTTGATCGAGCTTTCCTTCTCGATATAGGTGTCGGAGCGCGGCACATAGGCTTCGGGCTGGTAGTAATCGTAATAGGAGACGAAATACTCGACCGCATTATCGGGAAAGAAGCTCTTGAACTCGCCATAGAGCTGCGCCGCCAGCGTCTTGTTGGGCGCAAGGACAAGGGCCGGCCGGTTGGTCCGCTCGATCACCTGCGCCATGGTGAAGGTCTTGCCCGAGCCGGTGACGCCGAGCAGCACCTGATCGCGCTCATGCGCCGTGAGGCCTTTGACAAGTTCCTCGATCGCGGCCGGCTGGTCGCCCTTCGGCTCGAACTCGGAGGTGATCCTAAACGGGACGCCGCCTTCGCTCTTGTCCGGGCGCATCGGGCGGTGCGGCGTCCAGGGCTTCTTCGCGCGCAGGTTGGGGTCGCCGCGCTCGAGCAGATCCTTCAGCGAATCGACCGTCGCCTGGACGCCGATGACGCCCGGCGGCTGATACAGCGGCGCGGACGGCGCGCGCGCGGCGACATCGTCTAGGCCCAGCGCATCGGCGAGCTTCGCGTCGATGCGCGAGCCGGGGCCGGCCTCATAGGCGGCGCCCGGCGCCTCGGAAAAACCGCTGGAACGATTGGAAATCCCGCTGGAAACGTCGGAAAATTCAGCCGGGCGCTGGTTCAGCGCGGGATTGAGCAGGGCGGCAAGATGTTCGCCCAGCGGATGCACGTCAGGTCGCGACGCTTTCGAGCTCGGCGTTTTCGGCTTTTTTACCGCGGAGCCAGGAGGGCGGGGAGGTTTCGGCATGCCGCCAATATGGGGCGAATCCGGCCGCGATGAAAGGGCGGCGCCACGGGCGGCCAGCCCGGCGCAAGCGTTCCTAGAGCCCGTCGACGACGACGCCCAGAAAGAGGACCACATAGGCCGCGGCCAGCACCCAGAAGCGGTGCGCCGCGACGTAATGGCCGACCACCGGGACTTGCGTATAGAGCGTCGCTATCGCGGACCCCGCAAGGATCAAGGAGATGAGGAAGGCGGGAAGGCCCGGCGGCGACAGTCTGAAACGCATGGCTTTGGTCCCGAATCGCGAAATGAGCTGAAGCTTACCTCTTGGCGAGCGATTCCGGCGAATTCCGGGTTTCGCGAGCGAATGGCGCTCAAATCACCGCGGTCGCCGCGAGCGCGCCGCAGACGGCCGCCGCGAAGAGAGCGAAATCATGCAGAGCGAGCAGCGAGCGCGGCGCGCCATGGGCGTGAATCCATTGCGTCGCTCCCAACGTCGCAAGCGACCAGCCGCAGCCGCCGACGATCAGCGCGAGATCGAAACCGGCCGCGCTCGTCTGGCTGCGCGCCGCGAGGCAGCCGACGGCCAGCAGCCCGAGCCCGGCAGCTGTCGTCATCGCCGCCGGCGGGCGCCATCCGGCCGCGCCGATCGCGGCGGCCGGCGCGTACATGGCGAGGACATGCCAGGCGATCCCCCCTGACGCCGCGCCAAGGCCAAGCCCGCAACCCGCCATCGCCAGCGGCGCGCCGGCCATCAGCGCCATCATGCCGAACCAGGCGAGCGCCGCCGCCGCGGTGACGGCGGCGAAACCCCAAGCGTCAAAATGACGGCTCCCCTCCAGCTGCGAAAGCTCGATCGCCGCCGGCAGCGGCGCGGCCAGCATGAGGACGCATAATTGCGCGAGCCCCGCGCCGATCAAGGCGCCAGCTGGCGCGAGCGGCCCCGCCAGCGCCTGCGCGACGCCGACAATTGCGGGCGCGGCGAAGGCGGCGAGACTCGCCGCGCCGAGCACGATGGCGACTGCGCGGGCGCTGGCGCCGACGGCGTGGCGGTAGAAGAGGCCAAACCCCTGCGCGACGCCAAGCCAGAATGCGCCAAGGCAAAGCCCCGCGAATTGCCCGGAGGCCAGTCCCCATGCGGCGAACAAGGCGCCGGCGACGCCGAGACTGGCGCCGAGCGCGAAGGCCGAGCGGCGGCCGAAAAGACCGCTGAGGAACGCGGCCGGAAAGGTCGCGGTCGCCGCGCCCGCCAGCATCAGCACAACGGGAGCCGTCGCCGCGCGCGGCGTTGGCGAAAGCACCGCTCCGGCGATCGGCAGGGCCGCGAAAGCAAGCGCCTGCGCAAGCACGGAAAAGGCGAAGCCGGCGGCGATCAGCGCGAGGGATGCGCGGCCGGCCCGATCAGCGGTCGCATCATCTGGAAGATCGAAATCGCAAGCGCAGCTTAGCAAGCCGGCGCGGCGGCCGCGAACCTCGGTCACGGGGGGAGATCGTCGTCGGACAGCACCCGCATCGCGGCGCCTTCGAGGTCTTCATATTGCCCGTTGCGCAGCGCCCACAGGAAGGCGGCGAGGCCGAGGCCGCCGAGCATCAGGGCGAGAGGCACCAGAATTAGAAGAATCGTCATGGCGTCGCCTCATTGAGGCGCCGCGCGGGCGCCGGCGCCGTGCGTAAGGGCGAAAGCTGCTTCGGCTCGCGGCTGGCGCGCAACGCATTCAGCGTCACGACGATCGACGAACCGGACATGGCGGCGGCGGCGATCAGCGGCGTCGCCAGGCCCGCCACGGCGAGCGGCACGGCGACGAGATTGTAGACGACCGCGAAGAGCAGGTTCTGGCGCATCAGCGAATTGGCGCGGCGGGCGATGTCGATCGCCGCGGCGACCGGGGCGAGCCGTTCGCCAAGGAACAGCGCGTCGGCCGCGGCCTGCGCGAGGCCCGAGGCCGTGATCGGCGAGAGCGAGGCATGCGCAGCGGCGAGCGCGGGCGCGTCGTTCATGCCATCGCCGACCATCATTACTTTGCGCCCTTCGGCCTTGCGCTCCGCGAGCCAGGCAATTTTCTCTTGCGGCCGCATTGCGGCGCGCCATTCGCCGACGCCAAGCGCCTCGGCGCAGGCTCTGACCGCCGGAGCCGCGTCGCCGGAGAGAATGGCGACCGGCAGGCCGCGCGCCTGCAGCGACAGGATGACCGCGCGGGCGTCCGGCCGCAGCTTTTGGCGAACGCGGAAGACGGCGGTCTCCACGCCGCGCCGGAATGCGATGACGGAGGCCTCGGGATGGGCCTGCCGCGCCGCCAGCGCTTCGGCCTCGAGATCACAGAAAGAAGGCGCTCCGAGCCGCGCCTCCTCGCCATCGATTATGGCGCGAACGCCGGCGCCTGCGACCTCCTCGGCGGCATTGAACGGGGTGCGGTCGTCGGCCAGCGCCGCAATCGCCTGCGCCAGCGGGTGATGGCTGGACAGCGCAAGGCGCGCGGCGCATCGGATCGCCGCCGGCGAGGCGCCATCGGCGGCCTCAGAGCCGAGTTCCGGCAAGGTCAGGGTGCCCGTCTTGTCGAAAACGACCATGTCGACGCCGGCGATGCGCTCGATGGCGTCGCCCGCGGCGAGAAGGAGCTTGGCGCGGAATAGCGCGCCCGCGGCTACGACCTGCACGGCGGGAACGGCGAGCGCCAATGCGCAGGGACAGGTGATGATGAGCACGGCGATCGCGGTGATGATCGCATCATGCGGCGATCGACCGGCGAGCATCCAGAAAATCGCCGTCAGGATCGCCATCGAATGGACGACCGGCGCATAGAGCCGCGCCGCCCGGTCGGCGAGGCGCAGATAGCGCGTCTTTTGGGTCAGCGCGCCATCCATCAGCTTTTCGATTTCGTCGAGCAGCGTGCCGGCGCCGGCGGCGCGCACGCTGATGCGGAGCGCGCCGCTGAAATTCAGGGTTCCCGCGAAAACCTCGCACCCTGCGGGGGCGGCGTAAGGAGCTGTCTCGCCGGTGACGAGACTCTGGTCGATCTCCGAGCAGCCGTCGATGACGAGCCCATCGACTGGAATGCGCTCGCCCGGGCGCACCAGCACAGTATCGCCCGCTTTTAAGGCGGCTGCGGGAACGGTCGAAATTTCGCCGCTGGCCTCGACTCGCGCGGCGACCGGCGCTCGGAGGGCGGAGAGATTGGCGGCGTAAGAGCGGGTCTTGCGCCGCATCGCCTGGTCGAGGTAGCGGCCCGCGAGCAGAAAAACGAGCAGCATGATCGCACTGTCGAAATAGGCGTGCTCGGCGTGGCGGGCGGTCTCGACCACCGACATCGTCAGTGCGAGCAGAACGCCAAGCGAAATCGGCACGTCCATATTGAGCGATCGCGCCCTCAACGCGCGGATTGCGCTGCGGAAAAACGGCTGCCCGGCGAAGGCGGCCGCCGGGAGCACGATGAGGCCGGAGAGCCAATGAAAGAAATCGCGCGTCTCCGGCGTGATGTCGCTCACGTTGCCGGCCCAGATCGAAACCGACAGAAGCATGATGTTCATCGCCGCGAAGGCCGCGACGGCGAGGCAGCGCAGCAGCCAGCGCGCCTGCGCCGCCTCGATGTCCTCTTCGCGCGCCTGCGGCGCGAAGGGATGGGCGCGATAGCCGAGCGCGGCGAGGTCGGCGACGATCCGGGCTGGATCCAAGCCGCCCGCGGTCCATTCGACGTGGAGGCGGCGCGCGCTAAAATTGACGCGGGCTTTCGTGAGGCCGGCGAGCTTGCAGAGCGCCGCCTCTATGGCGCGGATCGAGCCGGCATCGACAATGCCCTCGACGGCGAAGTCCATCCACGCCGCGCCGTCGTCCCGGCGCCGGACAAATGAGGAAAGATCGAGCGCCTCGGCCATGGACTTCTTTTGCCTTCCTGTCTCGTCTTCGCGACCTTCTCTGGTCTTAATCGCGGGTCTTGTCTCAGGCCGCCCGCATCCGTGAAGCCTCCCGGAAGCGACCCCTTTGTGGACCCTGCCCTACCGCAAGGCGATGCGATTCTCCGATTTGAAGACGCGGGCCCCACCCTGCGTGGCTTCGATCTCGAAATCCCATGGACCGGGCCGGACAGCCACGCGGCCTGCGTAAAGGCCCGGCGCGGTCTCCGCGAGGGCCGCGCTCGTGTCGAACTTCACATTTTCAGGCGATTCGAGCCGGGCGGTGACGCCGAGCCCCTTTACCGGCGCTCCAGAGGAGTCCTGCATGCGGATCTCGATCGCGGCCGCGCCGCTATCGTCGCGGGCCACATGCCCGGAGACGCTCCAGCCGAGCGCCGCCTGCGCCTTGGCGGCCTCGATGTCCTTCTGATAGGCGAGCCCATGTTCATAGGGTCTTGGTTCGGTTTCGCCGGTGAAGGTCGAGATGGCGCTATAGGCCATGTAGCCGTTGACGGCGAAGATGACGCTGAAACAGGCGGCCGCGATCCCAAGCGTCCTTCGTCCGGTGAGCGGACGTCCTGACGCGTCGTCTAAAGCTTCATAGCCTGACATGCATCGACTCCCTGGTCTCTGGCGTCACGGCGCAAAGAAATTGTCGACGGCCGTCGCCGTCCCGCCGGTCGAAAGATCCGTGACCTTGAACACAAGCTGCTGGCTCGGCGGTGGGCTGGCGCCGGGCGGAATGGTGACGAGCATCCGCAATTCGAGAACCTGATCGGGGCCGACTTCGACGCTCGGCGAACCGTCCAGCGTCTGCTGGTCGCCGACGACGGCGAGGCGGCCATCCTGCGGCTGGTCGAGACGGATTGCAAACCGGCGCGTCGCCGATTGGCGATTGACGATGTGGACTGTCAGGGCGTTGCGAATCGAGCCGTCGGCCGTCTTGACGAACATCGGATTGCGATCGTGCATGACGCTGACGGTCATGTCGTGGCGCCCGATCAGCGCGGCCAGCATGACGCCCCCGACGATGGCGATGACCGCGGCGTAAAGGATGGTCCGGCTGCGGATGGGCTTGAACTGATTCGCCTCGCCGGCGAGGCGGCGCCCGACGTTGACGTCGGTGTCATAGGCGATCAGCCGGGCCGGGCGCTCGATCTTCTTCATCACGGCGTCGCAGGCGTCGATGCAGAGACCGCATTGGATGCAGCCGAGACTTGGTCCCTCGCGAATGTCGACGCCGGTCGGACAGACAGCGACGCATTGGCCGCAATCGATGCAATCGCCCGCTCTCTCGCCATGCGCGCGCAAAACGGCGGATTTCTTATAGGATGTTCGCGGTTCGCCGCGATCATACCGATAAGTCACGTTCAGCGCGTTCTCGTCCGTCAGCGCCGCCTGAATGCGCGGCCACGGACACATGTAGACGCAGACCTGCTCGCGCATGAAGCCGGCGAGGATATAGGTCGTGGTGGTGAGTATGGCGATCCAGATCAGCGCCGCCGGAGCGCCCTGGAAGGTCGCCAGCTGGCGCACGGTCGTCGGGGCGTCGCTGAAGTACAGGACCCAAGCGCCGCCGGTCCACCACGCGATCAACAGCCAGGTGGCGTGTTTGAGGAATTTCTCCCGCACCCGTTGCACCGTCCAGGGCCCGGCGTCCTTCAGCATGCGCTCGCGCCGATCGCCTTCGAACAGGCGCTCCGTCCAGAAAAAGAGATCGGTCCAGACGGTCTGCGGGCAGAGATAGCCGCACCACACGCGTCCCGCGAGCGCGTTCATGAGGAACAGGATCATCGCGGCGAGGATCAGCAATCCGGTGAGGTAATAGACCTCCTGAGGCCAGATCTCGATGAAAAAGAAATAGAATTTGCGATGCGCGAAGTCGACCAACACGGCCTGGGACGGCGCATCGGGGCCGCGGTTCCACCGCACGAAGGGCAGGAAATAATAGATGCCAAGCGTTACGCACAGGATGATCCATTTGATCCTCCTGTACGTCCCATGCACGCTCTGCGGATAGACCTTCGGCGCGGCTGCGTAGAGCGGCAGGTCATGCGAAAGATCTTGCGCCGCGTTGTTCTGCGTCATCTCATCCGGTCGGTGCGTTCGGAACGGCGCGTTCATCGCGGCTTTCGGCCTATTGGCCGCCGCCGAGGGTGTGAACGTAGACCGCAAGCGCCTTGATCGTGGTCGGATCGAGACGGCCCTGCCAAGCTGGCATAATGCCGCCCCCTCCGTTCTGAATGCGATTCAAGATATCCGCCGTGGTCGGGCCATAGAGCCAGACCTGCGTCGTCAGATTCGGCGCGCCGACATCGATATTGCCCTTGCCGTTCTCGCCGTGACAGGGCGAACAATTGTCGGCGAAAAGCTGCTTGCCCTTGGCGAGATCGGCGGCGGGGTCCGGCGCGTTGCCGGACAGGGTGCGGACATAGCCGGCGACATCCGCCATTTCAGCCTTGTTCAGAAGTCCGTCGCGGCCGAATGACGGCATCATGGTCGCATGCGTATCGGGGTCGCCCGCCCAACGCGCGCCATGAGTGATCGTCGTCTGGATCTGCTCGAGCGTGCCGCCCCAGATCCAGCGATCGGCGTTGAGGTTCGGATAGCCTCGCGATCCCTGCCCGCCCGCGCCATGGCAAGGCGAGCAGTTCTGCGCGAAGGCGGCGCCCCCCTCGGCGCGCGCGAAGGACAGGAGCTCCGGAGTCTTTTCGATCTCCTGAAGCGAGGCCGCGGCGAGCTTATCGTTCATGCCGCTGCGCGCCTCCCTCAAGGCGGCCATTTCGGTCGCGACAGTGCCGCGCGAACTCCAATGCAGGATGCCCGGCGTCGCGCCGCCAAACCACGGCCAGGCGGGGTACAGGATCCAATAACCGATCGCCCAGACGATGCAGGCGTAGAAGGTGTAGAGCCACCAGCGCGGCAGCGGCGTGTTCAGCTCCTGAATGCCATCCCAATCATGGCCTGTCGTCGCCGTTCCCGTCGCCTTGTCGGTGGCGACATGTTTGTGCTCCGCCACGGATCAATCCTCCCTCAACGGAATGCGGGCGGCCTCATCGAACGTCTTGCGCTTCGAGGGCAGCAGCGCGTAAACGACCGCGATGATGAAAATCACACCGAAATAGGCAAGGCCCCACGAGGCCGCAAACTGCTGTAGAACCTCATAAGTGGACATAACCGCGCCTCACCGGATGTTGGCTTTGTTGTCGTAGAGTTTGAAGTCGATCTGCGTCCCAAGCGTTTGCAGATAGGCGATCACCGCGTCGGCTTCCGACAGCGCGTGGTTGTCGGCGCCAAGGTCGCGGGCGATGGCCTTCGGGTAGCGCGCCTGCAGGCCGGCGACGTTTGGATCGTCGGCCGTTCCCTGCGCCTTCAGATCGTCCTGCGCCTTGTCGATCATTTCCTGCGTGTACGGCACCCCGGTCATGGCCAGGGTCTTCATGTTCGCAGCGATGTGCGAGGCGTCGAGCGGCGTTTCTTCAAGAAAGGCGTAGCTCGGCATGATCGAGGCCGGCACCAGCGCGCGCGGATTGCGCAGATGGTCGCGATGCCAATCATCGGAGTATTTCCCGCCGATGCGGGCGAGGTCCGGCCCGTTGCGCTTTGAACCCCACTGGAACGGATGATCGTACATGCTCTCGGCCGCCAGCGAATAATGGCCGTAGCGCTCGACCTCATCGCGGAGCGCGCGGATCATCTGCGAATGGCAGAGGTAGCACCCCTCGCGCACGTAGATGTCGAATCCGGCGAGTTCGAGCGGCGTTTTGGGCCGCACGCCATCGACCTTCTCGATGGTGCTCTTCAGGTAGAACAATGGCACGACTTCAACGAGACCGCCGATCGAGATGGCGATCAGAATACCGAGCACGAGAAGGATCGAGTTTTTCTCGAGGATCGCGTGGCGATCCCACAGAGAGCGGCTTGGATTGGAGGCGGGCATGATTCCTTAGCTCCTATTCAGCCGCAGCGAGACGCGGTCCAGCCGCCGGCCTCGCTTCCGGAACCGCTTCCGAATCGGGAGAAGCGATCGTCATGTAGAGATTATAGGCCATGATCAACGCCCCGGTGAGGTAGAGGAATCCGCCGAACGCGCGGATGACGTACATCGGATGCATCGCCTCGACCGTCTCGATGAAAGAATACTCAAGGAAGCCAAGCGAGGTGTAGGCGCGCCACATCAGGCCCTGCATGATGCCGGCGACCCACATCGAGGAGATATAAAAGACGATGCCGATGGTCGAGATCCAGAAATGCCAATTGACCAGCTTAAGCGAGTACAACCCCTTGCGGTTCCACAGCCATGGAACGATGCAGTAAAGCGCGCCGAATGAAATGTAGCCGACCCAGCCGAGGCTGCCCGAATGCACATGGCCAATGCCCCAATCCGTGTAATGGCTCAGCGAATTGACGACCTTGACCGACATCAAAGGTCCCTCGAAGGTCGACATGCCGTAAAAGGCGATGGAGACGACGAGCATGCGCAAGACGGGATCAGTCCTAAGCTTGTCCCAGGCGCCCGAGAGCGTCAGCATGCCGTTGATCATCCCGCCCCAGGACGGCATCCACAGGATGATCGAAAAGGTCATGCCGAGCGTCTGCGCCCAATCCGGCAGCGCAGTGTAATGCAGATGGTGCGGGCCGGCCCAGATATAGATGAAGATCAGCGCCCAGAAATGGATGATCGACAGGCGATAGGAATAGACCGGACGCTCAGCGCGCTTGGGGATGAAATAATACATCATGCCGAGGAACGAAGCAGTCAGGTAGAAACCGACCGCGTTATGGCCGTACCACCACTGGATCATCGCATCCTGAACACCTGACCAGATGACATAGGATTTCGATGAAAAAATCGAAACCGGGATCGCTGCGTTATTGCCGAGAACCAGAACGGCGATAGTGACGATGAATGCGAGAAAAAACCAGTTGGCGACGTAGATATGCGGTTCGGCGCGCTTCATCAGCGTGCCGATGAAGACGGTGAAATAGGTGAGCCAAACGGCGACGAGAAGAATGTCGGCGTACCATTCGGGCTCGGCGTATTCCTTCGAGTGCGTGATGCCGAGCAGATAGCCCGTGCCCGCGATGACGATGAAGAGATTGTAGCCGAGAACCACGAACCAGGGCGCGAGATCGCCGGCGAGGCGCGCGCGGCTCGTGCGTTGCACGATGTAGAGCGTGGTGGCGAGAAGAACATTGCCGCCGAAAGCGAAGATCACCGCCGAGGTGTGCAGCGGCCGCAATCTGCCGAAGTTGGTCCAGCGGCTGACATTCAGTTCGGGAAAAGCGAGCTCGAGCGCTATAATGAGTCCGACCGTAAATCCCGCGATGCCCCAGATGACGGCGGCGATGGTCGAGAATTTTACCGGGCCGAAATTATAGTTCGGGCGATTGTCGATCGTCTGCGGCGGCGGGTCGGCGTCGCGAACCTTGTAGCGCTGGTAGATGGCGAAGATGCCGAACGCGCTTGCGAAGCAGATCAGCACCATGTGGAAGGCGTAGGCCGGGGTCCAGGCGTTGAGCGCTATGAAAGCCGTTAAAAGCGTCAGGACGCCCAATACGGCGGCGAGGACAAGCTCGCCGAATCTGAAGCTTTTGGCGGGAGAAACCGTCAGTGCCATGAATAGCGCCCCATTCGCTGCGTGCAGAATCGGTCGTGCGCCCAAGCGGCAAGGAGCCCTTGGGTGGACGGCCGCTATCTATGAGAAGGGCGCGCTATGCGGCAATGATGCAAATCAAATTAAAACCGCGCCAAAACGTCGCCTTGGCTGTAGCCCGGACCGCGCAGATGCTTGCCGCGCCGATCGGGATCGCCCCCGGCGCCTCGGGCTCGCCGGCGTTACCGGGCAGTTGCGGCCGACGGCTCGGGCCTCGAGAAATCCGTCGCGGCGAGCAAGCGGATGGCGTCCTTGACATCGGGGTCGAGCCCCACGCCACCTTGCTCCAGATGACTTATGATCTTCGCCCGCATGCGCGGATCCCAGAAATGGGCGAGATGATCGGCGATGCCCTTCGCCGGGTCCGCGTGCTTTTGCGATTCGAAGAATTTGCCGATCTGATTGGCCATATAGACGAGTTTTTTGTCAGGCGACATTGGCGATGACCCGATCGACGATCCGTTCCGGATGGGTGAATATCTCGAAATCCGCGCCGCGCACGACAGCGATTAGCGTCACGCCGCAATCCTCGGCGAGCCGAATCGCGGCTGCGGTCGGCGCGGAAACGGCGGCGATGACCGGGGCGCCCATCCGCGCCGCCTTCTGGATCAACTCTATCGACACCCGGCTGGTCAGAAGCACGAGACCGCCGCTCGCGCAAACGCCGCCGCGACAGAGCGCGCCGGCCAGTTTGTCCAGCGCATTGTGGCGGCCGACATCCTCGCGTAGCGCAATGAGGCCTCCCGCGGGCGTCCAGAAAGCCGCCGCATGCACCGCGTGGGTCTGCGCGTTGAGCGCCTGTCCGGCCTGAATTGAAGCCATCGCCTTGACAATGTCGCCGCGCTCGAAGACGCCTGCGCGGGGCACAGCGGGCGCAAAGCGCATCGCCTCGCTAAGGCTTTCGATGCCGCAAAGCCCGCAACCGGTCGGCCCCGCCATGCTGCGCCGCCGCGCCGAATAGGTTTCGCCGCGGTCCTCCGGCAGCCAGATCCTGACTTCGACCCCGAGTTCGGTCGGGATGATCTCGAGGCTTGAAATGTCGGCCGGCTTCTCGATCAATCCCTCGGTAAGCGCGAACCCCACGCCAAAATCCTCGAGATCGGCGGGCGTCGCCATCATGACGGCGTGCGTGATCCCGTTGAAAGTGAAAGCGATCGCCGTCTCCTCCGGCGCCGCGCGGACGGACCGGACAAGATCTTTCCCGCGCTGCGCGAGACACTCGACGCTCACCGCCGGCGGCGGCGGCGCGGCGACGAAGATCGAGTCGGAGTCAAGATCGCTCATTCGGCCGCTTCGATGTTGGTGAGGATGCGCCGGCTCTGCTCGGCCTGCTTGCGATAGCTTTCCTGCCATTCGCTCGGGCCGTTCGATCGCGAGATCTGCACCGCGGTCACCTTGAATTCCGGACAGTTGGTCGCCCAATCGGAGAATTCCGTCGTAACCACATTAGCCTGCGTCACCGGATGATGGAAGGTCGTATAGACGACGCCCGGCCCGACGCGGTCGGTGATTAGGGCCCGCAGCGTCGTCTCGCCGGCGCGGCTGTGCAGCTTCACCCATTCGCCATCGTTGATTCCGCGCAGTTCGGCGTCGTGCGGATGGATTTCGAGCCGGTCTTCGGGGTGCCAGGCGACATTGGCGGTGCGCCGCGTCTGCGCGCCGACATTGTAATGGCTGAGGATTCGCCCCGTCGTCAGGAGCAGCGGGAAGCGCGGTCCCGTCCGCTCGTCGGTCGCGACATATTCGGTGATGACGAATTTGCCCTTGCCGGCGGCGAAATGGCCGATATGCATCACCGGCGTGCCCTCTGGCGCGGCTGCGTTGCAGGGCCACTGGATCGAGCCAAGCTCATCAAGCCTCGCGAAGGATACGCCGGCGAAGCTTGGCGTCGTCCGCGCCACCTCGTCCATGATTTCGCTCGGATGCGCGTAATGCATGTCAAAGCCCATCGCCTTGGCGAGGAGCAGCGTGATCTCCCAGTCGCCATAGCCGTTTTTCGGGCTCATCACCTTGCGTACGCGCTGAATCCGCCGCTCCGCATTGGTGAAGGTGCCATCCTTTTCGAGGAAGGTCGATCCCGGCAGGAAGACATGGGCGTAATTCGCTGTTTCATTGAGGAAAAGATCCTGCACGACGACGCATTCCATCGCCTTGAGCCCGGCGGCGACATGATGCGTATCGGGATCGGATTGCAAAATATCCTCGCCCTGGATGTAGATGCCGCGGAAGGCGCCCTCGACGGCGGCGTCGAGCATGTTCGGGATGCGAAGGCCCGGCTCGTGATCGATCTCGACGCCCCAGAGGCTCTCGTAGACCTCGCGCGTCGCATCGTCCGACACATGCCGGTAGCCGGCGAATTCATGCGGGAACGAACCCATGTCGCAGGCGCCCTGGACATTATTCTGGCCGCGCAGCGGATTGACGCCGACGCCGGGCCGGCCGAGATTTCCGGTCGCCATGGCGAGGTTGGCGATGGCGAGGACCGTCGTCGAGCCCTGGCTGTGCTCGGTGACGCCGAGCCCGTAGAAGATCGCCGCATTGCCGCCGGTCGCGTAAAGCCGCGCCGCGCCGCGGATGAGATCGGCCGCAACGCCAGAGATTTTCTCGACCTCTTCCGGGCTATTGCGCGGCTCTGAGACGAAGCCAGCCCAATCCTGAAACTCCGACCAGTCGCAGCGCTCGCGCACGAAGGCCTCATTGACGAGGCCCTCCGTCACGATGACATGGGCGAGCGCGGTCAGGACGGCGACATTGGAGCCGGGCTTCAGCGCGAGGTGATAATCGGCCTCGATGTGCGGCGTCCGCACGAGATCGATGCGGCGCGGATCGATCACGATCAGCTTGGCGCCGTCGCGCAGCCGTTTCTTCATGTGCGAGCCGACCACGGGATGCCCGTCGGTCGGATTGACGCCGATCAGCAGCATCACGTCCATATCGTCGATCGAATCGAAATCCTGCGTGCCGGCCGAGGTGCCGAAGGCGGTTTTGAGACCATAGCCAGTCGGCGAATGGCAGACCCGCGCGCAGGTGTCGACATTATTGTTGCCGAAGCCGCCGCGGATCAGCTTCTGCACCAGATAGGTTTCTTCATTCGTGCAGCGCGACGAGGTGATGCCGCCGATCGAGCGCTTGCCGTAAGCCGCCTGGATGCGCTTGAACTCGGACGCCGCATAGCCGATCGCCTCCTCCCAGGAGACCTCGCGCCAGGGCTCGCTGATCGAGGCGCGGATCATCGGCTTCAGGATGCGGTCGCGATGCGTCGCATAGCCCCAGGCGAAACGACCCTTGACGCAGGAATGCCCGTGGTTCGCCTTGCCGTCCTTGTAGGGGACCATGCGGACGAGTTCTTCGCCGCGCATCTCCGCCTTGAAGGTGCAGCCTACACCGCAATAGGCGCAAGTCGTCACCGCCGAATGTTCGGGCAGGCCGATGGAGATCACCGACTTTTCGGTGAGCGTCGCGGTCGGGCAAGCCTGCACGCAAGCGCCGCAGGAGACGCATTCGGAATCAAGAAAAGGTTCATCCTGCCCGGCTGCGACCCGGCTCTCGAAGCCGCGCCCGTCGATCGTCAGCGCGAAGGTGCCCTGCACTTCCTCGCAGGCCCGGACGCAGCGGTTGCAGACGATGCATTTGGCCGGATCATAGGTGAAATAGGGGTTCGACTGGTCTTTGACCTCGTCGAAATGATTGGCGCCCTCATAGCCGTAGCGCACTTCGCGGAGGCCCACGGCTCCGGCTTGCGTCTGCAATTCGCAATCGCCATTGGCGGCGCAAGTCAGGCAATCGAGCGGATGGTCGGAGATGTAAAGCTCCATCACGCCCTTGCGCAGCGCTTTGAGGCGCGGCGTCTGGGTCTTGACGACAATGCCCGGCGCAACCGGCGTCGTGCACGAGGCCGGCGTGCCGTTGCGGCCCTCGATCTCGACGAGGCAGAGGCGGCAGGAGCCGAAGGACTGCAGCGAATCCGTGGCGCAAAGCTTGGGGATTTCGGTGCCCATCTCCATCGCCGCGCGCATGATCGACGTGCCCTCGGGCACGCTGACCGATACCCCATCTATGGTCAGCGTGACGCTTTTTGGGGATTTCGCCGCGGGCGTGCCGTAATCGACTTCTTTGATAAGAGCCATGACAGTCGTCCTTACTCGGCCGCCAGCGCGTGGCGCGGCGAAAAGTCTTCCGGGAAATGGCGAAGCGCGCTGAGCACGGGATAAGGCGCAAGGCCGCCAAGCGCGCAGAGCGAGCCGAATTTCATGGTCTGGCAGAGGTCCTCAAGAAGCGCGATATTCTCGTCGACCTTGACGCCGCCGATGATGCGCTCCATCACCTCGACGCCGCGTGTCGAGCCGATCCGGCAGGGCGTGCATTTGCCGCAACTCTCGATGGCGCAGAACTCCATCGCGAATCGCGCCATCTTCGCCATCTCGACGGTATCGTCGAAGACGACGAGGCCGCCGTGGCCGATCAGCCCGTCGCGGGCGGCGAAGGCTTCGTAGTCGAAGGGCGTATCGAAAAAGGCGGGCGGAAAATAGGCGCCGAGCGGTCCGCCGCATTGCACGGCGCGCACCGGCCGGCCGGACGCGGTCCCGCCGCCGATCTCCTCGACGATCTCGCCAAGCGTCAGGCCGAAAGCGGTCTCGAACAGGCCGCCGAAGCGGATGTTGCCCGCGATCTGCAGCGGCATCGTCCCGCGCGAGCGTCCCACGCCGAAGCCGGCATAGAATTCGCCGCCGCGGTCGAGGATCGTCGGGATCGCGACGAGGGAAAGAACATTGTTGACGACCGTCGGCCGTTCGAAAAGTCCCTTATGGGCCGGCAGCGGGGGCTTCGCCCGGACGACGCCGCGCTTGCCTTCGAGGCTTTCCAGCAGCGAGGTCTCCTCGCCGCAGACGTAAGCGCCGGCGCCGATGCGCAGTTCGATATCGAACGCATGGCCGGAGCCGAGAATGTCGCGCCCGAGATAGCCGGCCGCGCGCGCGACGCCGAGCGCTTCCTCGAATGTGCAGGCGGCGTGCGGATACTCCGAACGCAGATAAACGTAACCTTTGCCGGCCCCGACGGCGATCGCTGCAATGGTCATGCCTTCGATCAGCGCGAAGGGATCGCCCTCCATGATCATGCGATCGGCGAAGGTGCCGCTATCGCCCTCGTCCGCATTGCAGACGACGTAGCGGCGGTCGGCCGGCGCGTCGGCCACGGTCTTCCATTTTATGCCGGTCGGAAAGCCGGCGCCGCCGCGCCCGCGCAGGCCGGACTTCGTCACCTCGGCGATCGTCGCCGCCGGTCCGATCTCGATAGCGCGCTGGAGACCGCGCCAGCCGCCGAGCGCGGCGTAGTCGTCGAGCGAGACGGGGTCGATGATTCCGCAACGGGCGAAGGTGAGGCGGGTCTGGCGGGCGAAGAAGGGATGTTCCTCGGTCTTGCCGATGCCGAGCACATGCGCGCCTCCGGAAAGGAGCCCCGCGTCGAACAAGGCGGCGACGTCGGACGCCTTGACCGGCCCATAGCCGATGCGGCCCCCGGCTGTCTCGACCTCGACCAGCGGCTCCAGAAAGATCATACCGCGCGAGCCGGTGCGGATGATTTCGACCGCCGCGCCGCGCGCCTGCGCTTCCGCGGCGATCTTGGCCGCGACCCTATCGGCGCCGAGGGCCAGCGCCGCCGCGTCCTTGGAAACGAAAATCCGGGTCATGCGCGCACCGCGTCGACGGCTTCCACCAGGCTTTCGGCGTCTAGCCGGCCAATTACCTCGTCGTCGAGGAGCGCCGCGGGCGAACAGGCGCAAAGGCCAAGGCAGAAAACCGGCTCGACGGTCAGTTCGCCGTCGGCCGTAGAGCCATGCCAATCGATGCCGAGCTTGGCGAGAAAATCCTCGGCCAGCGCTTCGCTTCCCATGCTCTGGCAGGCTTCGCCGCGGCAAAGCTTCAATATATGGCGGCCGGCGGGCTCGCGGCGGAAATCATGGTAAAAGGTGATGACGCCATGCACTTCGGCGCGGCTGAGGTTCAGCGCCTTCGCGATCAGCGGCGCGGCGGCCTCGTCGACATGGCCGAATTCATGCTGCAGGGCATGAAGAATCGGCAGCATGGGCCCTTCGAGACCGGCATGCTGGCTGACGATAGCCTCCGCCCGCGCGGCATCCCACGGAGTCGCCTGATGCATATATTCCACCCGATTGTTGATTTATTGTAGTAGAGAAAGTGCGGTGGCGGGCCCGGAATATCAATGGGGGAGTTTCGTTGGCTGATAGATAGCGTCTATAGCCCGTTAGCGCCCGGACTATTAAACAAGTCCGGCCGCGCAACGGTCGCGACCTTGCGGTGACGACCAATCTGCGCGGTGAACCGGCGTATCTGCTTCACGCGAAACGCCATTTGTCAAACCCGCGATCGCGCCGGCGGGCGCCCCAGCCCGCGTGGCCTCACCTCATCGGCTCCGTCGCCGGGCGGCACTCGTGCAGAGAGAAGCCTGCCAACGGATCGACGTCCCCGCGCCAGGGCGCATTGTGAATGATGCGCCGCGCATCCTCCAAACCCGCCTCCCAGCGCGCCTTGATCCCGGCCCGGCTGAAGTCGATGTCCTTGGTGTGATCCTCGCCCTCCAGTTGCGGCGCGAGAAGCCGCACCACATGCATTCGCGTCAGGCATCCATAGCTCGCCATTTCGCGAACGAGAGGCACGTCGCGCTCCTCTTGCGGTACGCGCGCCGCCAGTTCCGCAACGATATGCCGTAAGCGGTGGATTTGCTCCTGCCGTCTGATCTGCGCGACGGTGCGGCTGCAATATTGAATATCCTTCTGCCGGTTCAGCACCTCGGTGATCGTTTCGGGCTCCTGTCCGTCCGGGTTCCAAATGTGGACCGCGAAGATCAATGAATTGCGCCGCGGCTTGTCGTCGAACACAGCCTCTACCGGCGTATTCGAGAGAATGCCGCCGTCCCAGTACAAGTCGCCCTCGATCCGGACCGCCGGGAAGGCCGGCGGCAGCGCGCCGGACGCCATAACGTGACGCACCGTGATCGGCGCGTCGCGGCTGTCGAAATAGCGCATTTCGGCGGTTCTGACATTAGCCGCGCCAACGGTGAGACGGGGCGCGCATTTGTTGACGAGGGAGAAGTCGACCAATTCGCCCAAGGTCGCCTCAAGCGGCTGCGTCGAATAGTAACCGGCCGAGTCAGTGGCAAGTTGAACCTCGGGTCCGAGAAAAGCCCGCGGATTGGGCTTGAAAAAGTTAGACACGCCCGAGGTCAGCGTGATCCAGTTCGGCAGACTCATGCCGAAAAAGGGAAAACAGGCGGCGGCCTCGACGACCGGGTCATGTGCGACGCGGTCCCAGAAAGCGCGCAGCTTAGCCACTCGATCGTCAGGCTTGGCGCCGGCGATAAGGCAGGCGTTAATGGCGCCGATCGATGTGCCAATCACCCAATCAGGCTCAATGCCCGCTTCGTGCATCGCCTGATAGACGCCAGCCTGGTAGGCGCCAAGCGCGCCCCCGCCCTGCAACACCAGTACGATCTGACCGACGTCTGACATATTCGCGACCTCGTAAATCATCGCGCCGGAGCGCCGGATGATCCGTCCCGATCAGATCCCTGCATACCATTCATAGCCGCGATCCGGCCAGAATCCGCCTTTGCCGCGGCCGATGTTGTCGAAGCGGTCCGTCAACTCGATCCGCATGACGTATTTTGCATGTTTGTAGCCGAGTTGCCGCTCCACCCGCAGCCGCAGCGGCGCGCCATGGCCGACAGAAAGCGGCGCGTCGTTGAGGCTGTGCGCAAGAATGGTTTGCGGATGAAAGGCGTCGATGAGATCGATGCTCTCATAATATTGTCCGGTGCCGTCGAGCGCGTGTTCATACCAATCGGCGCAGTGGAACACCCCAAAGCGCGCGGCCGGCAAAAGCCCAGCGCGCTGGAGCACGATAGACAGCGGAACGCCCTGCCACTTGCCGATGGCGCTCCATCCCTCGACGCAGTCATGACGCGTGATCTGCGTGCGCTGCGGCAGGTTGCGCAAATCTTCGAGCGACAGATCGAGGGGCCTTGCGACCAGCCCATCAACGCGCAGCCGCCAATCGGTGAAATTGCTTTCCACAAGGGCGGCATATTCATCGCCCTCTGGCTTGTGAGTGCCATTCACCTTGAACACCGGCGACAGATCGGCCGCTGTGAATTCGCGCGCCATCGAATGACCGCCGCCGAGCAGCCTTTGGGCGCGATAGGTCAGCCCTTCGGCCGAGTCGAGAATCGACTCGACATCGGGCGCGTCGGAGAGGCTATCGCAGCCGCTGACAAGCGCGGCGCCAAGACTCGCGACGCCGATGGAAAGAAACCGGCGACGGCGAAGACGCAAGCTACTCATGGCCGGCCTCCGGATAGATGACGAACTTGCCTGTGATCATCGAACGCAGCTCGTTGAGCGGGCCCGCGAGCAACACCATCGCGACATGAACGAAAATGAACAGAACGATCAGATTGGCCGCGATGAAATGAATCGTCCGCGCGGATTGGCGGCCCTGGAAAAGCGTGACGAGCCAAGGCAGGATGGCGTCCATCCCCGGCGACATGGTGAGGCCGGTGAGGATCATCGTCGGCAACAGCACGCCGATGACGCCGAGATAGGCGAATTTCTGCAGCGGATTGTAATAACGCGCCTCCTCGCCGCGCGGGAATTTGAGCCGCAGATGATCGACGAAATCTCGCCAGATCGCCTTCGGCCGCAACTGCTCGCGGTTCGGAAGAAGATCGCGGCGCAGGTGTCCGCTGGCGATTCCGCCAACGTAATAGACGAGCAGATTTGCGACGAATAACCAGGCGAAAAAGAAATGCCAGCGGCGCCCGAGCGAAAGATCGCGGTAGGCGGGCAGCGTGACGAAGCGCGGAAAACCGCGCTCGACGATTTCGCCGTTCGGATTGGCGGAGGCGCCGAGGACGCCTGTCGTATTGAGCGTCGCCGAGCCGATCTTCACAAAACCCGTCAGCCCGCCGTCGCTCGATTCATCGGAGCCGATCTCGAAAAGAGGCTTGTCGGCGTCGGCGCCGTATTGGCCCCAGTAGAGCGCCGGATGCGCATTGAAGATCTGCAGGCCGCTCATGAGCAGAATTATGACGCAGACGAGATTGATCCA
>Ga0181518_10000673_pt1 | contig 36849 bp, 31 predicted proteins | sample PEATcosm2014_Bin_28_FD_119751 | JGI IMG/M metagenome (GOLD analysis project Ga0181518, IMG submission 119751) | Peatland microbial communities from MTU Mesocosm Facility, Houghton, MI, USA - PEATcosm2014_Bin01_60_metaG | ecosystem: Environmental > Terrestrial > Soil > Wetlands > Peat | place...
AAGATCGCCAACTTCTCGGTGGACCTGCCCGACGCGGCGGTGGCCATCCAGATTTCCGGCACGTTCGGCTCGCGGCAGGAAGAAGCACAACGCCTGGGCCGCGTCTTGCGCCCCAAACCCGGGGAAAACCAGGCCCACTTCTATTCGCTCGTGTCACGGGACACTGTGGAACAGGACTTCGCCCTGAAACGCCAGCTTTTCCTATGCGAACAAGGTTATCAGTACGCCATCTGGAATCTTGACAACACGAATGGGACGATGCCCAATTAGCAGGCTGAATTAAAAAACGGCTACTATGGGCAACACTGAAAACAGTCAAGAAGCAAGTTCAAGTCCTGCCGGATGCGCCACGGGCAAAACTTGCTGCTTCTGCGCGGACCAAATGGAGGCGAAAGCGGCTGGGAAAAATGTGGGGTGCATGGTGGCTCGTCTATCGCGGTTGCGAATAAGTGGCGACGGATGGCGATGAGACATCTTATTGAAAAACTCGCACGTAGAGCACCACAATGGCATTGTGGGGGTCAGGGGTTCGAATCCCCTCGGCTCCACCATCTCTTGGCTGTGAAAGTGGGTTCCTGCCATTCAATTGGTTGTTGCCGAGTGTCCTAATCCCCGCTTTCGGTATTCGGGGAATTTTCCGTATCCGAGGAATTCTCCATATCAGTCGAACTCGCGTCATCAGAGGAAGTATAACCTGCGGTTGAAGAGCCCGTCTGAACGGGGACGCTGATTCTCCAGTCGGGCGCCGCGAAGTGCAGCGCGTTTTGCAGTGATTCCGGCGTCATGTTCAGGCTGAGTTTCTGGCGGTCGGCATCATAGACGAACGACTGCGGGGCGACCGCCGTCAGTTCCTTGTCAATGCCCAGGAACCCGCCTGAAGCGAGGATGACTTTTTCCACGCGGCCGGCGTGAAGATCGAGCACGAGGTTATCCACCTTGCCCAGCTTCTTGTCCTGATCATTGATGACCGAGCCGCCAAGCAGGAGCGTGGCTCGCTCCAGGTTTCCGAAGGTGGGCATCGGGATCGCGTAGCGATGATAGACCTCCTCGATTTTCGGAGTGGTCGCGGCGTCTTCCCAGAACCGCATGGTGAGGGTCGGGGCCTCTTTCAAATCCTCTCGCGCAGTGTTGAGACAGAGTGCCTTGCCGGTCAAGCTGTAGGCAAGGCAAGCCGGAGGCACGGGTGTCATGTTCTGATCCAAGGTTCCGGCGGTGGAGGGTTCAGGATAGGCGCCGCTGGGCGGCATGGGGGGACTTGTGTCCAGAATGACTTCAGCGATGCGCCCGCCCTGCAGGTCAATGATCATGTCCTTCACCTTTCCCGTCCAGTGGTCCTGCGAATCCATCACTTCCATGCCGATGATGTCGCTCGCCTTTCGCGCTGCCGGATCCAAGCTCCGTTCCTTTGCCGTGTCTTGCTTCATTGGAGGACTTTTTTCCGAACTCATGTCCTGAGCCTTCAGGGGCAAACCCGCAAACGAAGTGGTGATCGCTGCGGCCACAATGACGATGCAATTTGTTTTCATAATTTCAGGTCCTTTCTTCGCCCGCCTGTTGCCAGGGGCGATTGATAACTGCGACAACTGCGAAGAATTAAACAAGCTCATTTCGTGCCGCATTGGGAGGGAAGAGCGGAAGGCTTTGATTTGAAGGCACTTAAGAGCGATACGGGGCTTCCCTTCCCCGGCCCAATCGGGCAATTTGCATGAAATCCAACCTCCAACAATTGCAAATTGCGCGGTGACTTACTGTTCGATCTTCTTCCGTTTGCGGTAGAGTGTGGCGGGATTGATGCCGAGGATTCTCGCCGCTTCTTCAAAGCTGGCCGTTTGGCCAACGACACGCGCGATATGTTCGGCTTCCAGTTCTTCCAGGGACACTTTGGCGCCGAGTTGGACGCCGCCGGCCTGGCGCGCCGCGGAATTGGGGGCGAGTTTTTCCGGCAAATCATGGACTTCAATCGTCTCCCCGCTCGCCAGGATGACCGCGCGTTCCACCACATTGCTCAATTCGCGCAAATTGCCCGGCCAGGCATAACTTCGCAGAGCGGCTTGGGCCTCCGGCGAAAAAGCCCGCACCGGCTTGGCGCATTGGCAGGCGAAGAACTCCAGGCAGTTCCGGGCGATCTTCAGCAAGTCCGCCGGCCGTTCCCGCAAGGGCGGGAGAGACAGGGCAATGACGTTCAGGCGATAAAAGAGATCTTCCCGAAAGCGCCCTTGTTGGACGGCTTGCTCGAGGTTGCGGTTGGTGGCGGCGATGACGCGCACGCTGGCCTTGCGCGTCCTGGCCTCTCCCACGCGCTCGAACTCCTTTTCCTGGAGTAGGCGCAGCAGCTTGGGCTGGATTTCGAGCGGCATCTCGCCGATTTCATCCAGGAAGAGCGTGCCGCCATCAGCCACCGAGACCTTGCCCAGTTTGTCGCCCACCGCGCCGGTGAAGGCGCCGCGGACATGCCCGAACAACTCGCTTTCCAGCAATTCCCGCGAGAGGCTGGGGCAGTTCACCGTCACGAAAGCGTTGTCCTTTTGCATGCTGCCGGCGTGCAGGGCGCGGGCCAGCACCGTTTTGCCGGTGCCGCTCTCCCCCATGAGCAGAATGGTGGCCGGCGTGGCGGCCGCCTTGAAGGCAAGATCCAATACCCGTTGCATGGCCGGTTCGGCAGTGGCGAGGTCCGCCGCCGGAGCGTCGGAGGAAATCCGTGATTCCAATTCCGCCAGGCGCCCGCGCAATTTGCGGCTCTCCTGAATGCGCTCCACCACCTGCCGGAGCTGGATTGGGGTGAACGGTTCGGCAACGTAATCCACCGCGCCGCGCCGCATCGCTTCCACCGCCGTTTCGATGGAGGCGAAGGCGGTGAAGACAACCACTTGCAGACGCTGATCCAATTTGAGCAGTTCGGGCAGGACTTTCATCCCGTCCTGGCCGCCGAGTTTCAAATCCAGAAACGCCACGTCAAATTGGTTGTCCTCCATTTGTTTCAGCGCCTCCTCACGGCTGCTGACACCGGTGATGTGACAACCCATCTCTTCAAAGGCCAGCGTGGTGGCCCGACGGATGCTCTCTTCGTTGTCAACAATCAACAACCGCATGGCGCCGTTGGTGGCTTTGTTCAACCGCATACGCCTCTATTCTAACTCAACTTGAAGCGTCCGGCAATGTTGCCGCGCCGCGGGACGGATTTCGCCATTTGACATTTTGCGGCGGAGTCGGATGTTACCTGCGTTATGAAGAAGAATCACGTCGTTCAGCCCTACCTGTTCTTCGAAGGCCGCTGCGAAGAGGCCCTCGAATTCTACGGCCGCGCGCTTGGCGCGCATGTGCTCATGCTGATGCGCTACAAGGACAGCCCGGAAGCGCCGCCTCCCGGCTCTGGCGCGCCCCCTCCCGGCGACAAGATTATGCATGCCAGTTTCCGTATTGGCCGGACGACCCTGATGGCCTCGGACGGGCATTGCAAGGGCAAGCCGGAATTCCATGGCATTTCCCTCTCGCTCACCGTTGATACCGAGGCGGAGGCCAGCCAATTCTTTTCCGCGCTGGCGGATGGAGGAGAGGTTTGTGTGCCGTTGGGGAAGACGTTCTTTTCACCGAGCTTCGGGATGGTTACGGACCGGTTCGGCCTGTGCTGGATGGTGATCGTGGCCCACGAGGAAACGCACTGAACCCGGCTCATTCGATGAATGACGAACTGCGTAGTCCATGCGCCCATTTGCAATAGACAAATTGGAGGACAACCACCATGACAACAGACACCACTGCCCATGCCGGCGAGACGAATGAATCCACGGCAAGGCCGGCTGTCATAGGCCGCCGCGATATCGGTCCCCATGCGGACGAAACGACTGAACCCAAGGCATGCTCCATCTGCCGTTGTCTGCCTTGCATCGCGCGCGTGATGATGGGACTCATCTTCTTTGTTTTCGGACTCAACGGGTTCTTCCACTTCATCCCGCAGCCCAAGTCGCCCATGTCCGAAAGCGCCTACTTGTTGATCGGGGCGTTGATGAAGGTGGATTACATGCACGGGCTGATCTTTGGCGCGCAGGTGACGGCCGGAGCATTGCTGCTGTTGAACCGGTTCGTGCCGCTGGCGCTGGCCCTCATTGCGCCGGTTGTGGTCAACATCGCCGCGTACCACCTCTTCCTTGCGCCGTCGGGAATCCCTCTGGCCGCGCTGGTTCTGGCCCTGGAAGCCTATCTGGCTTGGGCATACCGGCAGTCCTATCGCTCCATGCTCGCGATGCGCTCAACGCCGGGCTGAGTTGGCCGCGCAATACCGCCGCATGTTTGACTCATTGGCGGGCGGCCTTCAGACGAGCGTGGGCCAGCCATCAAATGGCCGGCCCCGCGGGCCTGCCGCCGTTTCCATCGGCGCGCAGCGCCGATGCCACAAGTGTCAATTAGACGGCGCCTGGGCCTGGATCGTCACCGTCGCCCCCTGCAACTCCGGCGAACTGGCCTGGAGCACTATCGGGCCGGCGGCCTTGGTGGAACGGATAATGACCAGGCACATCCCGTTGAAGGCGTTCATCTCCTTGGACTGGAAGGAGACAAGACTCGTGGCATCGCCGTTGTCCACGGCCGCAATTTCACCGGGGCCGCTGATGGAAAACACCAGATGATTCTTGGCAACCGGCGCCATCACGCCGTCCTTGTCCGCGACGCGCACGGTGACGTAGGACAAATCCGCGCCGTCGGCATGGATGGCGGAGCGGTCCGGCTCCAGTTTCAGCCCGGCGGCGGGTCCGGCGGTTTTGACTACATCCTGCGCCCATTCCTTCCCGTTTTTATAGGCGACAACCTTCAATTCGCCCGGCTCGTATTTCACTTCGTCCCAGCGGATGCGGTATTGATATTGCTCCTTCTTCTTGCGGCCCTGCGACTGGCCGTTGAGGAACAGCTCGGCCTCGTCGCCCGAGGTATAGACGTGGACCGGCGTGACCTGGCCCACGCGGTCGGGCCAGTTCCAATGCGGCTCGATGTGAGCCATGGCAAAGTCCGGCCGCCAGTGCGCCTGGTAAATATAGAACCGGTCCTTCTTGAATCCGCACAAATCCAGGATGCCGAAATAGGAACTGCGCGAAGGGTCGTTGGCGTTGCCCCACGGCGTCGGCTCGCCAAGATAATCAAAGCCGGTCCATACAAACTCCCCGGCCACGAACGGGTTCCGTTCCTGCGCGGCGAATTCCCTGTCCGGCGATGTGGCCCAGCCGGGATAATAGAGGTCGTATGAACTGACCTGGTGGTTGGCCGCGTCTTCCCCGACCGCTGCGCCGCCGCCGCCGCCACGGCGTCCGCCGCCGCTGCTGACAACCGCGCCGGGTGTGGCGGGGACCGGGAAGGTGTACACGCTGCGGGAACTGATGCACGAGGCGGTTTCGCTGCCGAAGATCGGGAGGTTGGGATTACTTGTGTGGGCACCTGCGTAGCCGTCGGGCTTATAGTTGTAGCCGAAGACATCCATGAACTTCTGGTAGCCGTTGAAGGCGGCGCCCGCGTCGCTGGCGGCGGAGGTAACTGGCCGGGTCAGGTCTTCCTCGTGGACGATCTTCTGGAGGTCCGCGGCAATGGCATGGCCGGGGACGGAGCCTTGTTCGCCGACTTCATTGCCGACGCTGTAAAGGATGACGGAAGGATGGTTGCGGTCGCGGCGGACTTCGGCGCGGAGGTCCTTCTCGTGCCAGTCGGCGAAAAGGAGGTGGTAGTCGCCGTCTCCCTTGCCGCGCATCCAGCAATCGAAGGACTCGTCCATTTCCAGCATGCCCATCTTGTCGCAGAGATCGAGCAGCTCCGGCGCGGGCATGTTGTGGCTGGTGCGAATGGCGTTGCAGCCCATTTCCTTCAACAACTCGATCTGCCGCTCCAATCCGCGAATGTTGACGACGGAACCGAGCGCGCCGAGGTCGGCGTGGTTGCAGACGCCGTTGAGCGGCACCCGCTCGCCATTCAACAGGAAGCCGTTGGTCGTCGTGAACTGGATGGTGCGGATGCCGAAAGGTGTTTCATACTCGTCCACCACCACCGAAGCGCTCGTGCGCATCTGTTCGACGGTCGTCATGGCAACATAGCGCGAAGGCACTTTCAAGCTCCACAGCTTGGGATTGCTGATTTGCAAATCCAGCGCGGTGGTGATATTCGTGCCCGCCGGCACAGTCAACGGGTCCGACCACTCCGCGGCGACGGAGGGGCCGGTCATCTTGCCCGCCGCATCGAGCGCGAAGATTTGCGTCCCGACCGTCACCATTGACTCCGCCTTGGAATCGTTGTCCACCGTCACTTTGATGTTCACTTTGGCCGATTTGTCCGACACTTCGGGGGTGGTGACAAAAGTGCCCCATTGGCCGACATGGAGCGGCCCGGTTTTCACCAGCCAGACATTGCGGTAAATGCCGCCGCCCGGATACCAGCGCGAGGAGTTGCGCGGGTTGTCCAAACGAATGGCCAGGACGTTCTCCCCGCCGGGCTTGAGGAACGGAGTCAGATCTATATAGAACGACGAATAACCGTAAGGCCAGCCGCCGGCGAAATGCCCGTTGCACCACACCGTGGCATAAGCCATTGCGCCGTCCACCTCCAGCGCCACCTGCCGGCCCGCGTCCGAGGCGGGCACGGTGAAATGCTTCCGATACCAGGCGACGCCCCACCACGGAAGCCGGCCCGTGTTGCCGGGATTTTGCGCCGCGAAAGGCCCTTCGATACCCCAATCGTGCGGCAAATCCAGGCGGCGCCAGCCATTGTCATCGAAGCCGGGCTGGGCGTAGGCGACGTCGCCGCCCGGCGCGTCGCCCTGCGGCTTGGCGGCCAGCGCGGCGTTTGTGGTAAAGGCGGCGCCGGTGCTGTTGACCCACGATTTGATGGCGGTGTAGCTCAGTTTGCCTTCCGCGCCGGCGGGATCGCCCTTGTTGAACCGCCAATCCGCATCCAGCGAGAGGCGTTCGCGCGTGACGGCCGGGGCCTGGGCGGCGGCGCGATTGCAGGGAAGGGCTAGAACCGCTCCAAGAACCGTTCCCGCCATGAGGCGGGCAAGCTTGTTGCGTCCAATGAATTGAAAACGAGTATTCTGTGACATGGCGGCATTATACAAACCGGTTTTCATCGCGCCAGAACTTTCAAGAAAATTGTTTGATGGAGGAGGGGAATGGAGTGATGGAGTGATGGGAAGGCCCAGCGATCCAGCACTCCGTTGGGTTCCGGGGCGCTGGCGCAAGGCGGCTGGCCGATTTGCTCTCGGCAAACCGTTCCCGAAATCCGGTTTCAAGCCGGCGCTGCATGCCCAATGCCATCATCACTCAAGCCGGTTTAGCAAATATGCCCGGGAAGTCAACGGGAAAATGCAGCGCCAGGCAATGCGGGACTTCTGCCATTCGTCCTATTCGTCCCATTCGTCGCATTCGTCCCATCCAGGTTCCTTGGATGCGCCGCCCTGCCCTCCCCGGGAGACGCATTCCAGCGCCAGCCGCTGCCGCCCCCGGAATTGGCCGCAGATTGGCTCCGATGCGATTTAAGTTGACTTCTCAACAATTTATGTATAATCATTGCATAAACTATGAAGCCGATGAAACTCAACGCCGGCAAGAACTGGCTCTGGCTCTGGATCCTGCCGGCGGCGCTTTCCTGGCTGCTGGTCTCGCTGGCCCGGCCAATGGGCGGCGCGGCGTTTTGGGCGGAGCTTGGCATTATTTGTTGCTGCAGTTGTCTCTGCGGTTTCGCGCTGGCTTTCAAAAGCTTTTCCACTTTCAAGGAGCGATTGTGGGGCGGGCTGTTCTTTGCGGGCGGCAGTTTGTGCGTGATTGCCGGCGTGGCGTTTATCGGTTGTGTTGATCCCTTGAACGACAGGCCAAAACCTCCCAGCAAGCGTGAATTGGAAATTCAAAGGAAGGCGTGGGACTTTGAACAAATTGTGCGGCGCGACGCTCAGGCTGATGCAACTATGCTCGACCTGACCTATCTTTACACGGAGTTGGTCTACAGCAAGTCACCCGGCGCGCTGCCTGTGCTGCCGCCTGGCACTCACTCTTGGCAAGGGATCAAATTTGACGTGCGGGGCATCGCGCGGCCGGGCAGCCTGCATTGGAAGAACTTCGCCGGCATAACTGTCCTGCAAAAATGTTCCGGGATTGCCTTTCTTTACGGCGATTACGGGGCGTTGACGAATGCGAGTAACGATTCCACGGCGTTGGTGGTTCATTTCGCCAACGGCCATGTCGAAACCATCCCTCTGGTTGTCGGCGAGGATGTGGCCTCCAGTATGGTTGACCTCAACCCTCCCCGCCTCAATTTGGCGATGACGAACGCGGTTGTTTGGGAGAAGACAATTTCCAGCAAAGGCGTGTCCCGGCCTTACGTTGTATTCTACATCAAGAAATGGGACAATCCGTTTCCAGAAGTGCCCGTGGTGACCCTTGATTTCATTCCGCCCCCAACGGGTGCGGACCCGTTTTTGGTCGCCATCACGGTCCGTCCCGTCAATCCTTGAGCGGATGCCATGACAGATGATTGACACCTTAAAGACGATGCTCTCGCCGGCCATTCTCGCCATGCGCGACAAGCTGCTGAAGCGCACGACATCGCGTTGTCCGGTTTGCCTTGCTCCGTGTCCAGCCGAGGTGTGGCGAACCGGCGGAATTCCGGCAAAAATCCTCCTCAAGCGCGTCTGCCCCGAACATGGAGTGGCCGGCGTTTGCATCGCTTCCGACGCGCGCTTCTATTGGCTCGCCTCGGGAAGGGCGGGGAATGGGTGTTGCGGCGGGCAGGCCCTTCGAGCCTCCGACAATGCGCCCGCCGGCACGCTGGGGCGGAATGCGAATCCCGGCGGGGCGCTGGGCGTTCAGGAAAAACTTTCCACTTGTCTGGCGCTCATTGAAATCGTCCATTCATGCAATCTCGCCTGCCCGGCCTGTTATGCCGGTTCGCAGGCGGATGCCGGACAGGGCGCGGATGCCGTCCCGCTGGCGGATTTGCAACGGCGCATCCAGGGCGTGGTGGAGCGCAAAGGCGGCATCCAAATCCTGCAACTGTCCGGCGGCGAGCCGACCTTGCACCCTCAGTTCTTCGATCTCCTGCGCTGGTTGCAGGACCATCCCAAGATTGATTATGTGTTGTTGAGCACCAACGGGATTCGCATCGCCAACGACGGCGCTTTCGCGCGCGAACTGGGCGCGGCCTTCCGCTACGGCGCCTTCCAACTCTACCTGCAATTCGACGGCGCGCGGGAGCCGGGCCAGCGGTTCCTGCGCGGCGCGGACTTGCGCGACTCGCGCCGGCGCTGCCTGAAACAGTGCCGCGACATGGAGATTCCCGTGACTCTGGCCATGACGGTGACATACGAGAATCTCCCGTTTCTTTGGGAAGCCGTTGAGTTCGGCCTTCAGTTCCCGAACGTGCGGGGCATCTGCTTTCAGCCCATGTTCGGCAGCGGCCGGATTCCGGCGGGAAACCCGGATCGGTTGAACGCGGCCGATATTATTCTGGCAACCGTTGGACAATCCTCCGGCCGGCTTCGTGTCGGGGATTTCACACCGCTGCCGTGCGGCGACCCCAATTGCGCCGCCATCGGGTATTTGCTCAAAGTCAATGGCGCAGTGCGGTCGCTCAGCGACTTCATTGACTTCACCGCGGCGCCGGGTTTTCTGCGCGACAAAATCCGCTACCGGCTGGAGGATTTGATGAAATGCGGCTGCGAATCCGAGCCGCTGGGCGGGTTGCTGAAGAAGTTTGAGCTGGACGAAACGCACACATTCCGGCTTTTCATCAAACCGTTTATGGACGCGCTGACATGGGACGAAGACCGGATTGACCGCTGCTGCACGCATGTCATCCGCCCGGACGGCAAACTGGATTCCTTCTGCCGCTATTACTCCGGCTTTCCGGACTGCAAAACAAAGTAGAACATGAATACCGAGACGCCTCAATCAAACGAAACGGACTGGCAAGACAAGGAAAGGTCCTCCGGAAAAGGCCTCCTGATACCTCTCCTCCTTGCGTTCACGCCGGCGGCGCTGGTCCTCGCAACGCTCACGCTCAAGCCTGACAGACATCGCGCCTTGTTCGTGGTGGCTTGTGCTATCAGCGTTGCCTGTTGTTTCGCTTCCTCATTCATGCTCTTCGCGCGGCGAACCATACTGGCGATTCTGGCCGGGCTGCTTTTTCTGATTCTGAACGGCCTGATCGCGTTCGCTTTCGGATGCGCGACGCTGGATTTGAAATTTTAGCATCGCCATGTGGCAACACTCCTCCACCGCTTATGGCTGGCTGACGCTGGCGGGAATCGTCGTGAGCATCTTTTTGTGGTCGCGGATCGCCCGGCGGGACAACCGCCTGGTTTTGATTTACGTCGCGGCGCTGGCGGGCGCTTTTCTCGGCGCGAAAATCGTCTATCTTGCCGCGGAGGGCTGGCTTCACTGGAACGATCCGAACCGCTGGGTCGTGCTGGCGACCGGCAAATCCATCACGGGCGCGTTGCTCGGCGGCTACGCTGCTGTGGAAGCCGCCAAGAGCCTGACGGGCTACAGGGAGGCGACGGGCGATTGGTTTGCGGTGATCGCGCCGCTGGGCATCATGCTGGGCCGGGTCGGGTGCATCCTGCAAGGGTGCTGTCTTGGCCGGGTGTGCGCCCCGTCCTGGTTCACCATGAACGACGCGGGCGGGACTGCGCGCTGGCCCGCCGCCGCGGTGGAATTGCTGTTCAACGCCTTGATGCTGGGCGTCATCCTGTTATTGCGCAGGCAAAAGGTCTTGCCCGGCCAGCACTTTCACATTTATTTGATGGCTTATGGCGTCTTCCGATTCTTTCATGAATTTCTGCGGGACACGCCCCGGATTCTCGGCCCGGTTTCCGGCTATCAAATTGCCGCGCTCGGCGTGGCGATTCTGGGCGCGGCGGGCCTCTTTTTGCGGCGGCGCCGATCCAGGCGGCCGGAGGTTCCGGTCGCCATTGCCGCAAGCCGGAAAAAGGAGTTAATATGATGGCCGCTCAAATGATGGACATGACAAGCCGCGCGGCCCGGGAACTGCGAACCTTCGACGGGTGCGCGCGCCTGATCGTCACGCTTTGCGCGGTTTCGGTGCTTACGGCTGTTTTCATTAACTTCCAGCTCGCGCGGCGGTCCCGCGCGGTTCGCGACCGGCGCAACAGCGTTGTGGAGACGGGTTCCATGCTGGCGTTTCTTGTCCTGTTCTATTTGCTGGTCCGCCTGCGTGTCGGCGTCTATGAAATGCCCGTCCTTCGGCATCCGCTCGCCCTAGCCGGACTTCTCCTGGTGGTCCTGGGCGCCGCTGTCAACATTATGGGGAGGTTTGACTTGGGCCGGAATTGGGGCAACCAGGTCATTATCTACGAAGATCACTCGTTAGTGACGGGCGGGGTTTATCGCATCGTCCGTCATCCGCTTTACGCCAGCCTGGTCTGGATGTTCCTCGGCGCTTCCGTTGTGTTTGCGAACTGGGCGGCGCTGCTGGCCACGGTGCTGCTCTTTATTCCCGGAATGTATTACCGCGCGAAACAGGAGGAGAACGCCCTGGCCGCGCACTTCCCCGGCTACGAACGGTATCGCGACACGACGGGCATGTTGTTCCCCGTTTCCATGGGGCCGGAGACGGTCCGGGTGCCGGCGCAGGCGTTTGCATTTTGCCGGATTTCCCTGACGGTCATGCTTTGGGCGGCGCTGTTCCTTCACGCGATCTGGCTCGTGGCGGCCGTTTTTTTCATACTGGCGGCATCGGTGATATTGAAGGTGCAACGCTCGCCGATGATTCAGCTTTACCAGCAGACGATTCTCCGGCTGTTTCCAACGCGCCATTACGCGTGGCTTGACGTGCCGGCCATGCGTTTCGCCCATGCCTCCGGCGCGCTGATGGCTTTGGCGGTCATCTTCACCCTCTTGCTCGCTCCCGCCGCCGGATGGCCCTGTCTGGCGGTGTTTTGCGCGATCAAGACGATAGCGGCTTTTGGCTTTTGCCCGGCGTCCAAGCTGTTCGTCTGCATGCGAAACGGAGGATGCTGCGCGCTCACGAAGGCAATGAGATGAGGCTTGTTCGAGACCCTTCGGTTTGTTATCATCCACAGAAAGGAATTGACTTATGTTGAATCATTCGCAGTTGGCTAAGTGGCTCGCTTGGGCCGGAGTTTTGGCGTCGCTGGCCGCCGTGCGCGTTCCTGCGGCGGAGATGCCGAAGCTTGTGGAAAAAAACGGGCGGCACGCGCTCCTGGTGGACGGGCAGCCGTTCTTCATGTTCGCGGGGCAGATCAATAATTCCAGCGCCTGGCCAAGCCAGTTGCCGGAGGTCTGGCGCGCGGTCGAGACCATCCACGCCAACACGGTGGAGATGCCCGTCTATTGGGAGCAAATCGAGCCGGCGCAGGGGCAATTCGATTTCTCGGTCGCGGACACGCTGCTCAAGGAAGCCCGCTGGCACAACGTCCGCCTGGTGTTGCTCTGGTTCGCCACCTGGAAAAACGGCAGCGCCCACTATCTGCCGGAATGGATGAAGCTGGAAGCGGGTGTCAAGTATCCAAATATCACCGGGCGCAACGGACGCCCGGTGGATTCGCCCTCGCCGCACAACACGGCGGCAATGGAGTTGGACGCGAAGGCATTCGCCGCCTTTATGGGCCACCTCAAAGAAGCCGACCCGGAGCACACGGTGCTGATGGTCCAGGTGGAAAATGAAACCGGCGCATGGGGATCGGTGCGGGATTTCTCGCCAACGGCCCGGAACATTTTTGAATCGCCGGTGCCGGCGGAGATGCTCCAGCCGGAGTTGCTCAAGGAGTTGAAAAAGGAGGCTCCCGCCGCGCCGGGCGCGAACTGGCAAACGGTGTTTGGCGACGATGCGGACGAATTTTTCCAAGCCTATTGGGTGGCGCATTACGTCGGGCGGGTGGCGGCGGCGGGCAAGGCGGTCTATCCGCTGCCGCTGTATGCCAACGCCGCCCTGCGCGACCCCTTGACCAATCCCAGAGCCGGCACCTACGAAAGCGGCGGCCCGACGGACAACGTCATCCCAATCTGGAGAATGGCCGCCCCGGCGCTGGACCTGGTCGCGCCGGATATTTACCTTTCCGACAGCCCGCGCCAGCTCAAGGTCCTGGATCTCTACGACCGGCCGGACAACCCGCTGATGATACCGGAGATCGGCGAGGGCGTGGAGTTCGGGCGGATGCTCTTCGCGGTGATGGCCCACGGTTCCATCGGCTTTTGCACCGGCCCGCTGGACGACAACGGCAGCGGGGAGACGGCCGAGCGGACGGCCGAGCGGCTGGCGCCCTTTTCGGCCAATTACGCGCTGCTCGGCCCGATGGTGCGCGAATTGGCGCGCTGGTCCTTCGACGGCAAGCTCCATGCCGCCATCGAGCACGATGACCACGCGGCACAGACGCTTGATCTCGGCTCCTGGCAGGCAAACGTGAGCTTTGGACCGGGCGGCAGGGCGGGCCGCGGCGCGGCGCCCACCGGGCCGGCGGTCGGCCAGTTGCTGGTGGCGCAGCTTGGCACCAATGAGTTGATGTGCATCGGCTCCTCGGCCAGTCTGACGTTCCGCCCGACTGGCCCGATAGCGGGCAGGGAATGGCATTATTTGCGCGTCGAAGAAGTCAACTATGACGACGGCAAGTTCAAGCCGTTGCGCATCTGGAATGGCGACGAGACGGACAACGGCGGGCCGCGATTCGGCAAGAAACCCGTCGCGCTGCATCTGACGCTCTACACGCGGTAGGCGCGTGTTTATGATTTCCCTGCAACAACTGACCAAGACTTTTGGAAAGCAAACAGCGGTGGACGCGCTCTGCCTAGAGATTCCAGCGGGGCAAATCGTCGGGTTCCTCGGCCCCAACGGCGCGGGAAAATCCACCACGCTCAAAATGCTGACCGGCATCCTCGCCCCCACCAGCGGCACGGCCACGATCTGCGGATTTGACTTGCTGCGGGAGACGATTGAGGTCAAACGGCGGGTCGGTTTCGTCCCGGAATCCGGCGCGGTCTTTGAATCGCTGACGGGCCTGGAATATCTGGAAATGGTCGCGGCGCTTTACGCCATCCCGGCGGAGGCGGCGCGGGCGCGCATCCGGCAGTTCATCGCGTTTTTCGATCTGAGCTTCGAGACGCTGACGGACAAGCTGCTGGGCGCTTACTCCAAGGGGATGCGGCGCAAGGTGGTGATCACGGCGGCGCTGCTGCACAATCCGCCGGTGGTGTTCTTCGACGAGCCTCTGGACGGCCTGGACGCCAACGCGGCGGTGGGATTCAAGGCGCTGATCCAGACGCTGGCCCGCGAGGGCAAAACGATTGTGTACAGCTCGCACATCCTGGACGTGGTGGAGCGGGTGTGCGACCGGGTGGTGATTATTGACAAGGGGCGGCTGCTGCTGGACGGCCGGCCGGATGAATTGGTGGCGGCGCATGGCAGCGGCACGCTGGAACGGCTGTTCACGCAGTTGACAGGCGGGACGGAACTGGAACAGCGCGCGCAGGATTTCGCAAAAACTTTCCGGCCATGAGCGGCCCTCCTCCCATTCCTTCTCCTTCCTCCCAGCCGCCGGCGCCTTTGGCGGAAGGGACATCGGCCAAAATTGGCGGCGCTCATAGAGCGCCGCTACAGGGGCCGGCGGCTTCGCCGGAAAAGACGCTGCACAGGCTTTTTCTGACGTTGTTTCTGCGGGGGCGCTCGGCTCGCGGGCTGCGCAAGCAAGGCGCGCCGCAGTCGGTGGGGGCCAAGCTTTCGCTGGTGCTGGTCGTCTATGCCGCGGTGGGAATGGTCGCGCTGGCTTTTATCGGCCAGCCGGTGTTTGAGATGTCGCTTTACTTGCACGGCATGACGCTGGTTTTCCTCGGCATGTTCATGGCCGCCTCCTCCGGCGAAGTCCTCTTCAACAAGGAGGAGGCGGACATCCTGTTGCACCGCCCGGTGACGCCGCGCGCGCTGCTGTGGGCCAAAATCGGCGTAATGGTCCAGGTGTCGCTGTGGCTGGCAGGGGCTTTCAATCTGGCCGGTTTTTTTGCAGGCATTTTCGCGAGCGATGGCGGCTTGCTTTTTCCCGTGTCCCATGTCTTTTCCACCGTCTTGGAGGCGCTGTTTTGCGCGGGGAGCGTGGTCGTGATCTATCAGCTTTGCCTGCGCTGGTTCGGACGCGAACGGCTGGATGGGTTGATGACGATGGCCCAGGTCATCGTGGCGGTGGTCGCGGTGCTGGCCGGGCAAATCCCGCAATTGATCGGGCGTTTTCATGGTAAACTCAATTTCAACTTCCATTCCTGGTGGGTTTGCCTCTTGCCTCCCGCCTGGTTTGCCGGCTTGGATGACTTGATCGCCGGGAGCAGGACGGGCGCTTCGGCAATTCTGGCGGGCGCGGGGTTGATCGCCACCGCCGCCGTTCTCTGGCTGGCCTTTGAGCGATTGGCGCGCGATTACCAATCGGGGCTGCAAACGATGGGCGAAGCCGCCGCGCCGAAACGTCCACGGGGCGAGCGCCGCCGTTGGATTGACACGCTGGCCGGCCGGCCGCCCTTGCGCTGGTGGCTGCGCGATCCGGTGTCGCGCGCGTCCTTTTTGCTCGTGGCGGCCTACTTGTTCCGCGACCGGGATGTGAAGTTGCGGGTGTATCCGGGCCTGGCGCCGATGATGGTGTGGCCGATCATTATGTTTGTGCAGGATCATGGCTCCGGCAAGCCGGGGGACTCGGGGGACTTTTCCGGGTTGTCCGGTTTTGCCATTGCGTTCACCGGCGTCTATGTGGGGATCATACCGCTGCTCGCGCTGGATTTGCTGCGCTACTCGCAACAGTGGCAGGCGGCGGATTTGTTTCGCGTGGCGCCGATGACGGGGCCAGGGCCGTTGTGCGACGGCGCCCGGCGGGCGGTGTTGTGCATTCTGACCCTGCCGGTGGTCGGGGCGTTTGTATTGCTGGCGCAACTGTTGGGAAGCGGGAACGCGCACCTCGCGCTGCTGATACCGGGAATCATCGCCCTGCCGGTCTATGCCATACTGCCCTGCCTCGGTGGCGGCGCGGTCCCGCTGGCCCTGCCCACCGAGGAGGCGAAATCCGCCGGGCGCGGGGTGAAGATGATCGGGGTGATGATGGCCTCGGGGCTTTTGGCGTTGCTGGCGACGTTGTCCTGGAACTACGGGTGGTTCGGATGGCTGTTGCTGGCCGAGACGGTATGTGTCGCCGGATTATACCTTCCCATGCGCGCCGCGGTGGGATCGGCCCGCTGGACTTCGCTGAGTGAACTGATTTTTTCTTAATCTTAATCTTAATCTCCTCCTTATGAAGAAGAAGAGATTAAGATTAAGATTAAGACCCGAGAACACGGCGTGCGCGCCAGCCTTGGAATTTGGACATTTTGGGAGAGTTGGATTGCAGGCAATCCTGAAAGGATTGCAATCACTCAGCCCAGCAACGGTGTTGCGAGGAACGAGCTGCCCTGGGAAACAATCGCACAATTGTAATCATCCTGGAACGGGTTGAATCGCATGGCGGACGATACTTGTATAGGGTTGAAATCGTGCTCCTGCTCGAATTGAGTTACGATTTGTTATCCAAGAAGCGGCGCGATCTGCCGACCTGAACCGTGACCGAGGCGGGGTCGAACTCAAAGCGGGCCGGCTCATTGCCATTGCGCTTGAGCGCTTCCTGGGCGTCGAGCACGCCGCGGCCGAATCGGTTGACGAAGCCGAGCGTCCTCAACGCCTCGGCGAGGATTGGATTCCGGTAGTCCGTCTCACGGGGAAAATTCGCGGGCGAGGCCTGCCCGTAAAGGCCGCCGGGATTCTTGACCTCGATCCGGTCTTCGTAGCAATGAAAACGAACCGGAGCGTTGGACTCGTAACTGCGGTGACAGATGGCGTTGAGGAGAAACTCCCGCAACGGCCCGGCCGGGTAGTCCCAGGCGGTTTCATCCCGCAGGTGCGAAACCCGGATCGGGCGGGCCTCGATGATTCCGTCCAGCAACGCATCCAGGCTGCGGATCATTCCGATCAGGTTGCCGTCCAATTCCCGGGAGACTTTCACCGGGTCCGCGAGCTGCGCGCCACCGATCCTCAGATATTGCAGGTAAGCGCCGGGCAGGAAATGGGTCGGGCGCTTGCCGAACAGCAACACGCCGGCGTGGGTTGGACAATCCCGGCCCAGATCGAAAAAGCGCAACGCGGCCATTTGCTCTTCCAGGCTGCGGTTGTTGGCCCGGATGATCTCCTCCGCCACGGCGGCTTTGCGATAGACGTGCAGGAATAGATCAATCTCCAAGTCCTCCAGCCGCGCCTCGGGACAGGGCCGGGCGTCAAACGTGCGCGCCATCGCCACCCGCCGCTCCGAGAGTATCCGCTCTTCCGTTTCGTTGGCCACCGCCCGGCGCGGCCCGACGCGGATGTAAATGCGCCCCCGGCAACGAACCGGAGGCAGATCGGAAGGCTGGACTTCAACTATGACCACGTCCCCGGATCCGTCCGTCAATGCGATTTTGGCGACACTGAGAGCCGGCAGGGGCAGGATTTCGCCGTCCTGGCGCAGGCCGGCCAGGTTGCGCAACAACTCGTCCGTGGCCCTCAGCCCGCACCCCTTGCCGCTCTTATCCTCCACACCAATCAGCAAATAGCCCGGCTGGCGGTGGTTTGCGAAGTCATTTGAGAACGCGCAAATCGCCTCGCGGAACTTGGTGGTGTCGTTGGTCGAGACCGTCCGCTCAACCCGGTCGGATTCCAGGTCGGCCATCAACTTGAGCAGTTCTTTCTCGCTGATCATGGACATTGAAACTATACCCGATGGTTCTTCACCGCCAGACGCAAGATGTGGGTGCAAGGTGCAAGGGCGCACGACAGTTGGGATGACCCGGCATCGGAATTTTCCCTTCAATCCGCCCCCGCCGCGACGGGCCAGTTCACTAACATACTCCGCGCGACGAGTCCTTACACAAACGGCATCACCGGCGCGCAACGGTTCTTCCAACTGATCGGGAATTGAGGACCAAAGCGGCGCTGTCGCGCCGCACTCCACGGCGCTTCGCGCTCCGGGCACGCGGCCGGGAGGCCGCCTTGGAGCGCGGCGCGCCAGCGCCGCTTTCCCATTTGGCCCGCGCCGTTTTGTCCAGGAACCGATACATCAAGGTCGCCCTCTTCCGGGACAAGTCACACAGGGCGGAGAATTCTGTCCCGTTCGCACGTCGGACGGGGCGGCAACTTTGCGCTTTCTTCTTTGTGGCGCGAACCCTAAATTCGCCGGGCGTGTTAGGCACATTGCGCATTAAGAATCTGGCGCTGGTTCCCGACCTCACGCTCTGCTTGCGGCCGGGCTACAACGTCATTACCGGCGAAACCGGCGCGGGCAAATCCATCATCATCGGCGCGCTGAATCTGCTGCTCGGCGAACGGGCCGACCGCGCGCTCATTCGCGCCGGGTGCGACAGTTGCTCGGTGGAGGCGGTGCTGGAGGCGCGGGATCGCCGCCGCGCGCTGGACAAGTTTTTGGAGGAAAACGGACTGGAACCGTGCGCGGGCGGGGAGCTGATTCTTAAACGCACTTTCACCGCCGCCGGGGCCAACCGGCAGTTTATCAACGGCTCGCCGGCCACTTTGCAAACGCTGGCCGCCCTGGGCCCGGATTGGGTGGACATGCACGGGCCGCACGATCATCAGTCGCTCCTGGACCCGGCGCGGCAGCGGGACATCCTGGATGCCTTTGCCGGCCTGGGCGGTTTGAGCGGCCAATTCGCGGCCCTGGCCGGGCGGGCGCGCGAACTGGACGCGGAGAAGGCGGCGCTGATCGTGGACGAACGGGAATACGCGCGGCAATTGGAGTTGCTCCGGTTTCAGTCGCACGAGATTTCGGATGCCCACTTGCAAGCGGAGGAAGAGGCGCGGCAGGAGCAGGAGTTTCAGCGCGCCAGCAACGCCGCGCGTCTGCTGGAGTTGAGTCAGGCGGCCCTGAACATCTTGAGCGAGCAGGACGGTTCGCTGCTCGTCCAGACCGGGGAATTGGGGCGGACGTTGCAGGCGCTCCAGAAGATTGACCCCGGCGCGCAAAGTTTGCTGCCCGCCCACGAGCAGGCCGCCGCCGCCTGGCGCGAATTGCAGTCGGGCTTGCGGCGATACGCCGACGCCATAGACCTGGACGCCGGACGGCTTCGGCAAATGGAGGAGCGGCTGGATTTGATCCATTCGCTCAAGCGCAAATACGGCGGGACGCTGGAGGAGGTGGTTGCGTTCGGAGCGGAAGCGGGCCGGAAATTGCAGCAGCTCGAACAGCGGGAGGCGGAACTGGCCCGAATCAACGCGGAGCGGGAGAAGTTGGCCGGGGAACTTTGGAAGGTTGGAAACCAGTTGTCGGCGCAACGGCGCAAAGCCGTTCCGCGGCTGGCCAAAGCGGCGATGAAACATCTGGGCGACCTGGGTTTCCAGCAGAGCCGCTTCGACATTTCTGTCAATACCGCGGATTCCCTCCCGGCCGGCGCCGTCTCCGGCCTGGATGAAATTGACTTTCAATTCGCGCCCAATCCCGGCGAGCCGGCGCGGCCCTTGCGCGCCATCGCCTCGTCGGGCGAAATGTCGCGGGTGATGCTGGCGCTGAAAACGGCGCTGGCGGAGGAGGACGAAATTCCGGTCCTGGTGTTTGACGAAATTGACGCGAACGTGGGCGGCGAAACGGCGGCGGCGGTCGGGGAGAAAATGCGGCACATCGCGCGCCGGCGGCAGGTGATATGCATCACCCATCTGCCGGCGGTGGCGGCGGCGGCGGAGTCCCATTTTGTCGTCGCCAAGCGGGTGGAGGGCGGACGCACCGTTTCCGAAATCGCGTTGCTTGACGAAACGAAAAGGACGGGCGAAATTGCGAGGATGCTCGGCGGCCAGAGCGAGGCCGCCCGCCGCCACGCCGAAGCGTTGCTGGCGCACTGGCAACGGGCAGAGCACCAAGTATGAACCTGAAATGCAAAAGGAAAAAGGATAAAGGCTGAACGAGGCGCAATGGCAAGGGGCGGAGACGCAAGTTTAACAACCTGTGCCGCCGGTGAAGCTGGACGGCATGAACCCATTCAAGTTATGATAACAGGAAGCTCAGTCCGCAAAGCGGATCATCCCGTCGAAAAATTCTTTCTGGACCGCTGGTCGGCGCATGCGATGTCGGGCGCGATTTCGGAGGAGGAGCTCATGCGGGTTTTTGAGGCCGCGCGCTGGGCGCCTTCGTCCTACAACAACCAGCCCTGGCGCATCCTCTATGCGCGGCGCGACACGGCGCCGTGGAATGTTTTCCTGAATTTGCTGGTGGACGCCAACAAGGCATGGGCGAAGGACGCGGCGGCCCTGCTCGTCTTCATTTCCAAGACGACATTTGATTACAATGGCAAGGCGAGCCGGACCCACGCCTTCGACGCCGGGGCGGCGTGGGAGAACCTGGCGCTGCAAGCCGCCTGCATGGGCCTGGTGACGCACGGCATGCAGGGGTTCGATTACGAGCGCGCGAAAACGGAGTTGGGAGTGCCGGACGGTTTTGAGGTGCAGGCCATGGTGGCCGTCGGCAAGCCGGGCCGGAAGGAAGACCTGCCGGCGTCCTTCCAGGCGCGGGAGACGCCCAACAGCCGCCGCCCGCTGGCGGAGACGGTGTTCGAGGGGCGCTTCCCAAAGGGGTAGGCTCAATTGCGGATTGCGGATTGCGGATTGCGGATTGCGGATTTAACCGCAAAGAACACAGCGCGGCAAAGCCGCAACCAAAGGAATTTACCACGGATTACACAAATCATTTTGAACAGAAGAAAACGAAGGAAACGAAGGGATTATTCCTCTTCGTTGCCTTCGTTTGCTTCTGTTCAAGTTTCTTCCGAGGGCGGCGATCATGGAGCGCGTTCATTTTGCTCTTTGAACCGCCGGCCTTCAACTCTAAACTCCCTGCATGGGAAACTCATTCGGACAACTGTTTCGCATCACCACCTGGGGCGAATCCCACGGCGGCGGCGTCGGCGTGGTCATTGACGGCTGCCCGCCCCGCTTGCGCTTGACAGAGGCGGACATTCAACCGGACCTGGACCGCCGCCGGCCCGGCCAGTCCGCCCTCGTCTCGCCGCGCAAGGAAAGCGACCGGGTGGAGATTCTGTCCGGCACGTTCGAGGGCAAAACGCTCGGCACGCCCATTTCCTTGTGGGTGAAAAATGAGGACGCCCGCCCGGAGGCTTACAGCGAAATGGCCGCCAAATTCCGCCCGTCCCACGCCGATTACACTTACCTGGCCAAATACGGCATCCGCAACTGGCAGGGCGGCGGACGCGCCAGCGCGCGGGAAACCGTCGGGCGCGTCGCCGCCGGCGCGGTGGCGCGGAAACTTCTGCGCGAACAGTTCCGGGTCGCCATCGTGGCTTACGTCAAACAGGTGCGGCGCATCCAGGCGCAAGTGGACGTGGAAACGGTTGCCATCCAACAAGTGGAGTCCAACCCGGTGCGCTGTCCCGATCCGGCCGCCGCTGTCAAGATGATCCGGCTGATCGAACAAATGCGCCGGGCCGGCGACAGCGTGGGCGGCCTGATTGAATGCGTCGCGCGCGGCGTGCCGCCGGGCTGGGGCGAGCCTGTATTTGATAAATTGGAAGCCGACCTGGGCAAGGCGATGCTGAGTTTGCCGGCCTCGAAGGGCTTCGAGATCGGCTCCGGCTTCGGCGGGATTTTGATGACCGGCCGGGAGCACAACGACGCGTTTCGTATGAAGGCGGGCAAAGTGCGGACGGTCACGAACCGTTCCGGGGGCGTTCAGGGCGGGATTTCCAACGGGGAAAACATTGTGTTCCGCGTGGCCTTCAAGCCGGTGGCCACGATCATGCACGAACAGGAAACGGTGGATGTGAATTTCAAAAACACGATGCTCAAAGGCCGGGGCCGGCATGATCCCTGCGTGCTGCCGCGCGCCGTGCCGATGGTCGAAGCGATGGCGGCGCTGGTGCTGGCGGACCACGCCCTGCGCCAGCGCGCCCAATGCGGCCTGTGATCAAGCCGCCGGAGGAGCCTGCGGCGCGCCGCCATAGACCGCGCTGCCGAAGCCCAGAATTGGGAAGAAAATTATTCCCAGCAGAATTAACCCGACCGCGAAGCCGGCGCCTTTGCCGAAGTTTCCGGCCACGCCGATGCAAATCATGATCCAGGCAATAATGTTGACAATCGGAATGAAGAGCAGGAGGAACCACCACCATTCCTTCCCGGCGACCTGGGTCAGAACATAGCAATTATAGATTGGAATGAGGGACGCCCAGCCGGGCTTCCCGGCTTTGGTGAAGACTTTCCAGTAGATGAGAGCACTGACGACGACAGAGAAAACGAGAGCAACAATCAAGATGGTTAAGAATACTGCACCCGCAATGAGCTGTGGAGCCGCGGCGCCAGAGCCTGATATTGTGTTGTTCATAATAATTGAGTCACTTTCAGTCCGTTGTTTCGGTTGCGCTTCCGCGCCGCAATCGCGGCGGGAGGTTCGGGCCATTTGTAAGGCACTGGACACGCATTGTAAAGCGAAAATCGCCCGGGCAGGATTCCGCATATTTCGTAGTTCCCGGGTGGCATCCCGATTCCATCGGGACCCGTGCCGCTGGGCCACTGGCCCGGCGGAATCTCTCATCCGACTGTTGGCAATAGCGCGGCGTTATAAAATATGGCCCTTCACTCCCGGTTTCGGTCGGCGAGTCGCCGACCGTCACAGGCGGGTCGCCTGTGCTGCCCACAGCCGACATCTTGTCAGGCCGGCTGGGCGACTTTGGCGATGCGGTTGAAGTTGTCGAGGAACTGCTCCTGGCTCTCGCAGCCGATGCTGAAGCAGTCAACCCCACTCTTGGTCAGGGCGAATTTGAGGGCGTCGTCAATCTTGTCAACCAATTGGCCTTCGCCGAGGGTCTTCATGCCGACCAGCCCCTTGCCGGCGGCCTTCAACTGGGCTATCAGCGCCAGGATCTCCTCGGTGTCGCCGTCCATGCGGGTGCTGGCGGAATTGATGCGGACCATGGCGACATCCACCCACGGGCATTTGGTTGTAATTTGTATGCAGTCAAGCGAATGGCAACTGAGGCCCAGCATGCCCACCGTCTTCTTCGCCTTGGCCTCCGAAAGCACGTCCATCTGGGGTTTGTAGAGTTCGTCCCATTTGGGGGCAAACACGCAGTGAAGCAGCACGATGTCTATGTAATCCACCCCCATCTCCTGCCGGTAGCGTTCCAGGTCGGACTTCATTTCCTCGGCGGAGCGGGCTTCGGTCTTGGTCATGATGACGATCTTCTCGCGCGGGACTTTCTTGAGGAGGACCTTGACGGAATCATGAGTGCCGTAGGTGTCGGCGGTATCCAGCAAGAATACTCCGTGGTCGTAGCCGTTCCACCACAAGTCGGCGACGCCGTCCACGCCGAGCTTGCGCAACTGGTTGGAACTGCGGCCGCCGCCGGTGGTGCCGCTCCCGATGGCCATTCGCGACACCTTCAACTTCGCGGGTCCCAGTTCAATGATGTCGTTTGCGCGGCGGATTTTCGGCGGCTCCGCGGCACTGCGCACAGTTGCCGGAAAAGCCGCGGCGGCCCCGACGGCCAGGGACCGCTGCAAGAACTCACGCCGGTTTAATTGATGCATGTTCTGTTTCATTTTTGACTTTGGTTCGGATGGATGCAACTCGGGCGGGAAACCGCCGTTTAAGGGACTGGCGGCGCATTTGTCGCCGGTTCCGGGCTGGGAGCGACAGGCTCGGCTGCGCGTCTCACGGCGGCCACATTGAAGGTATGCACGGCCACGCGCGCCCGCTCCAGCGCGTCCTTCGAGCCGGGTCCCGCCGCTTCCAGGCCGGCGAGCACCTGCGCGATTTGCGCCGCGGCCCTGCCGGGGTTGGAATTGGCGTTATGACAGCGGGCGCAGACGGAGGTCGCGCCCGTGATCTGCGCCGTGCCGGCCGGTTGGGTGGCGTGGCTGGCGTGGCAAGTGACGCAGCCCGGCCTGCGTTCGTTGTTGAACCGCGCATGCGGGCTTTTCTTGAACAGGTCCGCATCCTCCTTGTGGCACTTGGCGCAAGTGTCGGTGATGTGCTGCGGGCCGGCGGGCGAAAGCGGGTCGCTGACCGCGCGGATGTTATGGATGCTGTGGCAATCCACGCACTCGGCGGCGCGCTTGCCCGCCGCCAGTTCCGTGGCGTGGATGCTGGTCTTGTACAAGGCGAGCTGATCCACGCGCTCATTCGGATTATGCCGGGCCATGTAATTGGTGTCGCTGTGACAGCGCCCGCAGAATTCGGGGGTGCCCTGGCGGGTGACGCGGACCTTGAAGCCGCGGTCGGGACTCATGGAGGCGTTGGCGGTATCCTCCTTGGGGTCGCCGCCGTGGCAGTCGGCGCAGCTAATCGTGTTCGTGTAATGCACGTCGTTCTTGAACACGGCGCTTGTGCCTTCCATGACGCCGTGGCAGTCGAAGCAGGAATCCTTGGCGGGAGTGGCGCCGCCGGCTATCAGCGGAATCAGCGCCAGGGTCAGTGCGAGCAATCTCATAATCTATTTGCCATCCGGTTCAAAAACGGTTTGCGTTAGTTGACAGGTTCCACTCAGGAGAATCTCCCGCGAGGAACTTCCGACCAGGATCTTGAAATTGCCCTTTTCCGCGACCCATCCTTTCTTGTCCGGATCATAAAACGAAAAGGCGTCGCGTCCGAGGCTGATGGACACCCTCTGCTTTTGCCCCGGCTGGATTAGGACCTTGGCGAACCCTTTCAGTTCCTTGGGCGGACGCGGCAGGCTCGGGTTTTCCTGCTGGACATAAACCTGCGGGACCTCGGCGCCCGCGCGCTGGCCGACATTTGTCAAGTCGAATTCAACCCGCACCGCCGGGTTCGCCGGGTCGCTGCCCTGGACCAGTTGCAGCCCCGAATAGGCGAACTTGGTGTACGAAAGCCCGTAGCCAAACGGGAACAGCGGCTCGATCTCCTTGGCGTCAAACCACCGGTAGCCGACCAGCAGCCCCTCGCTGTAAGTCACCACCCCGTTGGCGCCCGGAAAGGCATTGAGCGCATGCGCGGGCGAATCCTTCAACTGCTTGGGGAAGGTGCAGGGCAGCCTGCCCGAGGCGTCCACGTCGCCAAAAAGAACATGCGCCAGCGCGTTGCCGCCCTCCAGTCCGCCGTACCACGCGTAAACCAGCGCGGGCGCCCTGCCGAGCCACGATCCCATTTCCACCGCGCCGCCTCCATTGAACACCACGACCGTCTTTCGGTTGGCCGCGAGAATTTTTTCCAGCAATGCGTCCTGCCCGCCGGGAAGTTTGATGTCCGGCCGGTCGCGTCCTTCCTGATCCAATTCGTGGCTCAGGCCGCCGATGTAAATGACCAGGTCGGCCGATTTCGCCGCCGCCACCGCCGCATCCCCAAGCGCATCCGCCTCGGGCGCGGGAGCCGCGGCATCGGCGCCAGGGGCCGGCGCGCCGCCACGCTCACCGCCGCGCTCGCCGCGACCGCCGCCGCGACCGCCACGGCCGCCGCCGCCGCTGTAACCCGGCGAATAAGTAATCTTGACGCCCGGGCCGAACCGGTTGCTGATGCCCTGCAACTCGGTGATTTCATAAGGGGCCTTGATTTGGGCCGCGCCGCCGCCGCCGGCGAACCTGGCATTGGCATTGACGCCAATGACGGCGACGGATTTGTATTGGGAAGCATCGAGCGGAAGCAATCCGTCGTTCTTCAGCAAAACAATGGACTCCTCGGCCACGCGGCGGGAGACTTGCTGATGGGCCGGGGTGCTCAACGGATTGTTGGACGCAACCACGGTTGGCGCCGGCGCGCCGGGTTCGTAATTCATGTCCAATTGGAACCGAACATACAGGTGGCGGCGCACCTTGTCATCAAGAACGGATACGGGCAGCAGGTTGGACTGAATCCGCGTCAAAAAGGGATTGGCCAGCCTGTTGCGCTCGTAAGGCGAGCCGGTTCCCATTTCCAGGTCCAGGCCGTTGGTCGCCGCCTCATCGGTGTTATGCGTGCCGCTCCAGTCCGACATGACGATGCCTTTGAAACCCCAGTCTCCCTTGAGCACCTTGTTGAGCAGGTAATCATTCTCGCAGCAGTACTGGCCGCGGAACCGGTTGTAAGCGCCCATGACACTCAACGCGCCCCCTTCCTGGACGGCGGCGCGGAAGGCGGGCAGATAAATCTCGCGCAGAGTGCGCTCGTCCATGATGACGTTGACGGAGCCGCGCTGGGTTTCCTGGTTGTTGGCGGCAAAATGCTTGGCGCAGGAGGCAACGCCCTGGGCCTGCTCGCCTTTGACAAAACCGACCGCGATGCGCGAGGACAGGAACGGGTCTTCGCCCAAATACTCGAAATTCCGGCCGCAGAGCGGGGAGCGCTGGATGTTCAGGCTGGGGCCGAGCATGATGTTTTTGCCCCGCTGCCGCGCCTCCTGGCCGATGACCGCGCCGTCCTCGTAAGCGATGCCGGGATTAAACGTCGCCGCCAGGCCGAGAGAAGCCGGCATGGCCGTGGCAAAATCATTCGTCAGGTTCATGTTCCGGAAACCTTCGCCCACCTCCGCCCGCACGCCCATCGGACCGTCGTCCATCCAAAGGTCCGGGACGCCCAGCCGCGGCACGCCGGCGGAGGAGAAAGTGGACTTCCCATGAACCATCGCGACCTTCTCCTCCAGAGTCATCTGCGACAGCAGATTATTGATGCGCGCGTCCAGGGCCGCGCCGGCCGGTTGGGACCGGGCGGAGGTCATTGTTATCAGCAATGCGCCGGTGGATGCGATGAGCAGCGCCGGGAGGGTGGGGAGATGAGGGCGGAGGCCCCGATTCATTTTCATAGTTGACAGACTTTGTTCAATGTTCAATGCGCAAGGCGGCGTTCAAGCCGGCGGCCATCCGTTCGACGACGCCGAGCCTGGCCGCCGGTTTGCGGTCAGCCGGCGGCATGACCAGACCTTCTTGCAAGCCCCAAGTCTGCAAAACCGCCCGCCCAAAGTCCAGCACAAAGTGAAATTTCGAAGAGCACCTTCCTGCGCCCTTTCTCGTTCCGCCAAACATATTACTGTGCCATTTTGTCCCACCAAAGGCTTCGTCAGCGGACCGGCTGAAGCCATCGCCCGGAGGGGCTGTTTTCGTCCATTTCGAGTCATAAATAACATAGTCTATTTTAGCTTAATTAGGCTTAATTAGGCTTAATTAACCTTAATTAGGCTTAATCAGCCTTAATTTTGGGGCTTGGATTAAGCCTGAGGAGGGTGGTGGATTTTGCATGGTGAACCGTGAATTTCCCCGGCTTCTTGTGGGACATTTTGTCTCTTTTCCAACCGCCGGCGCCAACGGCCCCCAAAGTGAGACATTATGGCACAGTAGGCTTTTTCCTGTTCTTTCCGCTTTCCGCTTTCCGCTTTTAGCTTTCATCTTTCCGCTCTCTGCTTTCCGCTTTCAGCCTTCAGCCTTCAGCCTTCAGCCTTCAGCCTTCAGCCTTCAGCCTTCAGCCTTCAGCCTTCAGCCTTCAGCCTTTGATTCCATCCCTCCCGTCCCAAATGGCATTGCCATTTTCACTTGCGTCAGTTTAGCCTATAAGCGCCGGGAGGTCAAGCGGAAATCTTGGCGGCTGATGGGGAAATTCTAACGCAGAGGCCGGCAGGAGGCGCAGGAGGGGACCACACCGGACTTCTGCTCTTCTCTGTTCGTGGCATGCCAATCCGCGCGCAAAAGAATGTCTGCGCAAAAACCAAACCGCGCATAAACACGGTTTGAGCCCTTTGATGCTCAAATCGGTATCTTGCGGAGGGGCGGAGCGTTCGCGTGTTGGTGTCCGGCTTGGCCTTCCTGCCTTTGAGCCAGCCGGAAAATGCGCTTTCGTCAAGACGCCGGGGCGGGAAAATGGTCGGAGCGACAGGATTTGAACCTGCGACGTCTTGGTCCCAAACCAAGTGCTCTACCAGGCTGAGCTACGCTCCGGGGCGACAGGCCGTCATCATGGCACAATTTCCCGCGCTTGCAAGGGGAACCGCAAGGGAATCGCAATGCGGGGTGGGTTGTCTTTCTTACTCTTACTCTTAATCTTACTCCTAATCCGTACCCAGGAGGGATGAGATTAAGATTAAGATTAGGAGCAAGATTAAGAGCGGAACCCCAAAAAGTGAAATGCCCCCCCTTGACTTGGAAACAGGGCTTTGACACGCTGTGACCCGTGAAAACGATCTCGATTCGGGAATTGCATGCGCGAACCGGAAAATGGGTGCGCGAAGCGGTGGAACAAGGTCAGATTCTGGTGGCGGACAACGGGCGCACCGTCGTCAGAACGGCACCCGAAGCTGCGCCGCCCGACACGCCCTATTTCGCCCGCCGGCGTTTCATCAACCGGGAGATGAAGCGGTTGATTGAGAGCGGCGAACTGGGCCGCGGCGGAACCGATGTCACCACGAGCATCTCCGAGGATCGGGAAGATCGGGCAGGTTTTGGCTTGTGCAGTGGAGGCCGGGTTCAAGGAATTGCACTCGAATGACGCACATCTCCTCGATGGCGCTCAGTTTGTCGGACTAAGTGATCGCGCAAAAATAAGTTCCGGACTGGAGGCGTAATTCAAACATTTTCAAAAAGAATGCGAATTTAGAACCTTGAGTCACCATGCGCATTCTGATCGCCACGATTACGGCCGGAGGCGGGCACCTCCAGGCGGCTGCCGCCCTCCACGAGGCCTGGCTCCAGGCCCGCCCGCAAGACACGGTGCAGCGGCTCGATCTGCTCACTTTGTTTTCGCCGCTCCACAGAAAAATCTACAGCGACGGCTACGTCAAGTTGATCGCCCACGCCCCCGAACTCTGGGGCCTGTTCTTCAACAAAACGGACAACCCCGCGCTGGTCCGAAAACTGGCCCGCTGGAAAGCCGCCTTCGGCTCCAACAGCAGGCAAAAGTTCGCCCGCCTTGTCAAGCGGTTTGCGCCCGACGCCGTTCTCTGCACCCATTATCTCCCCGTCGAACTCCTCGGCGGGCTTCGCAAAGAGTGGCCCGGTCCGCCGCCGCTGACCGTCAGCATCGTCACTGATTTTGAGGCGCACGCGCTGTGGATGGACGCGAATGTGGACCTCTATTGCGTGGCCGCGGAGGAAACCAAGGCGCGCCTGGTCGCGCGCGGCGCTTCCGCCGCCCAGGTGCTCGCCACCGGCATTCCGGTCGCCGCGAAATTTTCCAGCGCCATTGACACCGCCGCCGCGCGCAAACGACTCGGCCTGCGCGACGATCTGCCCATTCTGCTGGTCCTCAGCGGCGGATTCGGCATGGGGCCGGTGGCGCAAATTCTGGCCGCGCTGGATGAAATTCAGCGCCCGTTTCAAACCGTGGCAGTGGCCGGCCGCAATGAGGCGCTTCGCCGCGACTTGGCCGCGCAGGAACGCCTTCATCCCACCCGCGTTCTTGGATTCGTCACGAACATGGACGAGCTGATGGCCGTGTCGGATTTGATCATCACCAAGCCGGGCGGCTTGACCACATCCGAGGCGCTGGCGCTGGGCAAACCGCTGTTCATTCTCAATCCCATTCCTGGCCAGGAAGCCGCCAACAGCGATTTCCTTCTCGAACGCGGCGCCGCCGCCAAAGTCAACCGCGTCGAAGACCTCCCTTTTCGTCTGGAGCAGCTTCTCGGCTCCGAAAAGCTCGCCGCCATGGCGCGCGCCGCGGCGGCGTTGGGCCGTCCCGCCGCCGCCGCTGATATTTGCCGCGCGGTTGTCGCGCGCATAGAGGCGCGGACTGGGGCGTAGGGGGGTTCTTGTTGCTGGGTAGCGCGGGCGACTCGCCCGTCCCGCCAGGCCACTGGCCAGGCGGAAGCTCACATGCGGTTCTTGGCGAAAGTGGTTCTTTACGAATCGAATCCTTCATAGTCTGTTCCGGCCGGCGAGTCGCCGACCGGGACAGGCGGGTCGCCTGTGCTACCCAGGCAAAGCGGCGCGGGCCGCACTTTAGACTTTGAAGACCGCCGGGGGGAACGGTATCTTTTGGCCGATGTATTTGTTGCGCACACCTTTGGTGATTGCCGGACGGGAGTTCCAGTCGCGCCTCCTGATCGGCACGGGCAAGTTCGCCTCGCCGGAATTGATGCGGGAAGCCCTCGCCGCCAGCGGCACGGAGATCGTCACCGTGGCCCTGCGCCGGGCCGATCTTTCCGGCCAGGGCGATCCGTTCGCCAACATCCTCGATTTCGTGGACGCGAAGAAGTATCTTGTCCTCGCCAACACCAGCGGCGCCCTCAACGCCACGCAGGCCGTCCGCCTGGCCCGCCTGGCTGTCGCCGCCGGACTTCCCAATTGGATCAAGCTTGAAATCCATCCCGACCCGCGCTATCTGCTGCCCGATCCGGTGGAAACTTTGGCTGCGGCGGGAATTCTCGTCAAGGAGGGCTTCGTGGTGCTCCCCTACATCAACGCCGACCCGGTCCTGGCCAAACGATTGCAGGATGTCGGCGTCGCCACCGTGATGCCGCTCGGCTCGCCCATCGGCTCCAACCGCGGCCTGGATACCCGCGAACAAATCCGCATCATCATCGAACAAGCCGTCGTGCCCGTCGTCGTGGACGCCGGCCTGGGCGCGCCCAGCCATGCCGCCGCGGCGATGGAGATGGGCGCCGATGCCGTCCTGGTCAACACCGCCATCGCCGTGGCCAACGATCCCTGCCGCATGGCGCGCGCCTTTATGGCCGCTGTCCAAGCCGGGCGCGACGCCTTCGAAATCGGCCTGGCCGCCCCGCAGAGCGCCGCCAGCCCGACCAGCCCGCTCACCGCCTTTTTGGCTAACGACGCCTAACCCACGCCTTTTTATCCAATGCTATGAGCACAAAACTGCCGCTGTCCCGCGTCCGCCAATTGCTTTCCGCCGCCAACCGCGCCCGCGTGTGCGTGATGGGCGACGTCATGCTGGACCAATTTCTATGGGGAACGGTCGCGCGGCTGTCGCCCGAAGCGCCCGTTCCGGTGGTGGAATTTGAGCGCGAAAGTTTCATTCCCGGCGGCGCGGGCAACGTCGCCCGCAATCTGGCCCACTTGCGCGCGGCGGCGGAATTGTTCGGCGTCTCCGGGCGCGACGACGCGGCGCGGCGGCTGCACCAATTGCTCACGCGCGACGGCGTGGGCTGCTCCAGCCTTTTGTCTTGCGCCGAGCGCGTCACCAGCCTCAAAACCCGCATCGTCGCCCATCGCCAGCAAGTCGTGCGGGTGGACCGCGAAACGCGCGGCAACATTGAGGAAAAAACGCAGGCCCGCCTCCTGGCCGCGCTGGCCCAATCGCTGCAACACGCCGACGCTTTGATTCTGGGCGACTACGCCAAGGGCGTCATCACCCAGCCGTTGTTGGATGAAACCCGGCGGTTGTGCCGCGCGCGTGGCGTCTGGTTGAGCGTGGACCCCAAGCCTTCGCATCTATTGAATCTGGCCGGCTTGTCCCTCCTGACGCCCAATCGCAAGGAGGCATTTGAACTGGCCGGCCTTCCCGATGAGCGCCCCCATGCCGAACCGTCCCAGGACGCCGGCTTGCGTCGAGTGGCGGACAAACTGCTGGCGGAGCTTCAACCGGCCCTGCTCCTGATCACCCTCGGCGAACACGGCATGCTCCTTTGCCAGCGCGGCCAAAAACCGTTCCATGTCCCCACCGCCGCGCGCGAAGTCTTCGATGTCTCCGGCGCGGGCGATACCGTCATCGCCTCCTTCACCCTCGCCATTGTGGCGGGAGCGTCGCCGGTCGAGGCCGCGTTTTTTTCCAACCATGCCGCCGGAGTGGTGGTGGGCAAACTGGGCACCGCCACCGTGACGCCGGACGAATTGCTCGCCAGCTTCCGCGACGGCGACTGATTTTGCTCTTATGAGCACCGCCAAAATTACCGCCTCCGCGATTCGCGCCATGAAAAACGGCCCCCGCATCGCCGCGCTCACCGCCTACGATTTTCCCATGACCCAACTGCTCGACGCCGCCGGCATCCCGTTGATACTTGTCGGCGATTCGCTGGGAATGGTCGTTCTCGGCTACCCCGACACCACGCATGTCACACTGGCCGAAATGGAACACCACGTTCGCGCCGCCGCGCGCGTTAAGCCCAGGGCGCTTCTCGCCGCCGACATGCCTTTCCAAAGTTACCAGTCCCCCGCGCAGGCCCTCGACACCGCCCGCCGTCTCATCGCCGCCGGCGCGGAGGCGGTCAAGGCCGAGGGTGGCCGGGCCATCTTGCCGCAAGTGCGCGCCATTTTGGCGGACGGGATTCCGTTCCTGGGCCATCTGGGAATGTTGCCGCAAAGCGTCCTTGAAGAAAAAGGCTACCATGTCAAAGGCAAAACCGAGACCGAGCGGGCCGGCCTGCTGGCCGACGCACAGGCCCTGGCTGACGCCGGCGCTTTTGCCGTCGTTTTGGAACTGGTCACCCCGCCTGTCGCCCGCGACATCACGCGCGAAATTTCCATCCCCACCATCGGCATCGGCGCCGGCTCCGATTGCGACGGCGAAATCCTTGTCGTGAGCGACCTGCTGGGCACTTCGCCCGGGGAAGTGCCGCGTCATGTGAAAAAAGGCCGGCATTTCGGGGAACAAATGCGCGCCGCCGTTGTTGAATGGAGAGAGAGCGTGGCATCCCGCGCCGCGAACAGATGAAAAAGAAGTTCCATTCGGCCATTGTCGTATTGCTGTCAATCCTGTTTTTGTCCGCAAGCGGTTGCGAAACAAAAAGCCGCGCGCGCCTGGAGGCCCAGCAAGCCTACGTTGCCGGGCAGGAGCAGGTCCTGCAACAATCCCGTCCCAAGCCTCAGATCGTGACCGTCACCGGCCCCGTGCGCAACTCCATCATCCCCTGGACCGAGGATATGACCCTGTCCAAGGCCTACAAGGCCGCCGAATACACCGGCTACATCCGCCCCCGCCTCCTCCGCATCACCAGCGAGGGCCAGACCGCCGAGATCAAATTCAGCCTCCTCCTTGACGGCCGCGACATGCCCCTCGAACCCGGCGACATAATCGAAGTCGTCCCGTAAAGCCGATCCAATCCCGGCAGGGCGGAGATGCCGCTCCGCCCAAATATGTCTTTCCCTCAGCAGTGAATCAATTTCGAGCTTGCTGATTGTGGAAAACGCTCGATTTTCCCCGTGACTCGGCCATACTGGCAGTTGTCGAATGAAACTTCCGCCAAAAAAGGTCCGCTATGATCAATCTCGATGCCAACAATGCCCGTGAACGATTCCGCCGGTCTCCGATTGGAACTTGGTATTCATACTTGGGAGGCGGAGCTGACATGCTCATTGGAATACGGCTGACGTTTCACCCCGACGGAACGGGAACAATGGAGGAGTGGGGCTTTGACCATCACCATCTCAATCCGGCATACGTAGTCGAGCCAAGATTTCAGTGGCGAACGCTAGGTGAACGACGAATTGAGATCACGCATCAGGGAGAGACTCGCGTGGTCAGCTACGACTTCAAGAATGACGAGAATGAATACAAAGTGAAGGAGCTTCGAATGTTTGAACCGGGAAAGGAGCCAGGCGCGCATGGAGACGTTGGGTTCTGGGTATCGCCGTTTTCACTCGTCTACCGCGAGCAGGCCCAGCAGGACAAGAAGCTTCGGAGAATCATGGGAAGGATATGCTTATTCCTGTTCGTTTTGCTCGTGGTTGCAGGCGCTTGGCTGCACCTGTTCGCGGGTACTCCGCTATCGGGGCCAAAGCTCGAGATCAAAGATGCCGCGGTTGCATCCATCGAGCTTTCCTGGATGGGCACCAAACGGACAATTCGGGCATCCAATCAATGCGCAAGAGTCATCCAGACACTGCGCAAAGCCCGACAAAACCCGATCGCACTGACTCCTGCTTTTGGAACGATGACGCTTTACTACGCAGATGGGACGACGAATAGATTCTTTCTCCAGCCCTCAGGCAGATTTTCCAGTTTAGAGATTTCAGGTGAATCTGGTGGTTATGCAATTTCAACAGGTGAGATCCTTCGCACTTTCGCAGATGTCGGATTGTTGGCAACGAACGTGAAATGAGGTCAACCACAGAAGCGGTGCATGCGCTGGCTCGCCATTTTCTGAATGAGAGGCCGGGCTGCCGCTTTTCGGCATTCACCTTTCTCAATTCACTCTTCCCAACGGCTGGCTTGACAAAAGATAGAGCCTATGATTCAATAGTATGCGTGAGGAACGAAGGCAAAGTCAACGGGCGCGTTCGGCCGCATGGCGGTCTTCCGCCGTCGCGCCTCAATGCGGAGCTATGGCGGACAAGGCGGGTGTCGGATTTCTTGACAGGAGATAACGGAGATAACAGAGTCCCAATTCCGAATCGGGTTTCTCTGTTATCCCGGTTTCCTCCTGTTGATTCTTCTCGTTGCGGATGGTGGAATGCGGAATTAACCGCAAAGAACACAGCGCGGCCAGCCGCAACCGAAGGAATTGACCACGGATTTCGAAGGAGATACGCAAAGGCTTTCGGAAGAAGGCGGCCATTGGCCCGTCCGCCGCCGGGGACCCGGAGGCGTTCGGGCAACCTGGAAAGTGCGGCGCTTTGCGCGATGCCGCCTCGCGCTCAAAATCAAGCCCATAAAGCTGCTTGCGACATTTGGGGTTTCCGGGCACAATAAGCGATGACAATGAGAAAATCATATTGGACAGCCGCTTTGGGCATTGCTCTGGCTGCCGCGTTCTTCGCCGGATGCGCCAGCGAGGAGCGCCGGGAAGCCGCTCTGGCCCGCATGGGCGACGAATCGCCGCCGGACTTTCTCCTCGGCCCGGCTTCGGCGGCTCTGGCCGGTTTCGACGGCTTTTGGGCCGATGTCGTCTCCACCACCGCGGCCTCCGCCACCTTGATCCCCGCCGCCGGCATTGGCAGTTCCGGAGACACCGGGGGCGGCGCCGCCGCGGCTTCGGGCCAACTGATCGGACGCCAGGGCCAGATCATCTTCCAACCCCGCACCACGGCCAATGTGACGCGGGGGAAAATCGTGCGGGGCGGGATGTTTTTTATATGGGACAGCGCGCGGCAGAAGGGGTTTGTGGTGAGCGAGGCGCTGCAGGGGTTCGCCCCGATTGCCGCTCCGTGCCAAATCACCAACGAGACGCCGGAAAGCCAGGAGGCTGTGGCGGAGGCGGCCAACGGCCATCCGTGCCATCGCGTCGAAAGAATGGCGGCGCTGAGCGACGGTTCCACCGTCAAATTGACGGAATGGCGCGCCGATGATCTGAGGCGGTTCCCCGTGCGCCTCCGCACGGAGAGCGGGGGCCGCGTGACGACGGTGGATTTTTCCGGCGTCCTGCTGGACATCCCTCCCCAGGAACTGTTTGCCCCGCCGGGCGGTTTTACCCAATATGCCGGCGCCACCGCTTTGATCAACGAGTTGATGATCCGGGAATCGGCGCAGAAGAAAGGACCGACCGGCGAACCCGCCCCGCCGGAGCAGACTCCCGACTTCCAACAACAACCCGGTTATGACCGCCGGCAGTGACCGGCAAGGAAACGTTTCATAAACTGACTCTTATGCAGCAAACCGACACCATGCCAGGAACGCAAAATACGGCGGCTTTTCCTCCCGCCAAACCCGCCGGCGTTTGCCGGCCCCGGCCGCCGGCTTCCGGCAAATCGGGCGGGGTTCTGTGGGTTTTCATCCTCTTGATCGCCGCGGCGGGCATCGGCTTCATAGTCTGGCGGGCCAAGAGCACCACGGCCGCCGCCCTGGCGCTGACCAAACGCGTGGATTTCTCCATTCCCGTCATTCCGGGGAAGGTCACGCAGCAAGAGGTGTCCCTTTATTATGACGGTTTGGGCACCGTCCAGGCATTCAACACCGTCGCGGTGAAGGCGCGCGTGGACGGCCAGTTGGTCAAGGTGTTGTTCACCGAAGGCCAGGACGTTCACACCAACGATTTGCTGGCGGAGATTGACCCCGGCCCGTTCCAGGCGGCATTGGACCAGGCCACCGCCAAGAAGTTGCAGGACCAGGCGCTGCTGGACAACGCGAAGCTGGATTTGCAGCGCGATCTGAGCTTGACCAACATCGTCACCCTTCAAACCGTGGACACGCAAAGCAACCTGGTGCGGCAGCTTGAGGCGATGGTGAAAACCGATCAGGCGGGCATAGACAGTTGCAAGGTGCAGTTGGATTACACCAAAGTCTATGCCCCGCTGGAGGGCCGTTGCGGCATCCGTCTGGTGGACCAGGGCAACGTCGTTCACGCCGCCGACACCAACGGCCTCGTGGTCATCACCCAGTTGCGTCCCATCTCCGTCGTCTTCACCCTGCCGGAGCAGAACGTCGGCGTCCTCTCCCGCAAATTAGCCCAAGGCCCTGAGCGCCCTGTCCGGGTGGAGGCCCTGGATCGCGACAACAAGACGGTGCTGGACAAAGGCACGCTGGCGGTCATTGACAATCAGATTGACACCACCACCGGCACCATCAAATGCAAGGCCACCTTTCCCAACGAGAACCTGAGCCTCTGGCCCGGCCAATTTATCAACTCGCACGTTCTGGTGGACACAACCAACGGCCTGGTCGTTGCGGAAAACGTCGTCCAGCGCGGCCCCGACGGCCCGTACGTCTTCATCATCAACGGCGAAGGCTCCAACCTGACGGCGAAATTGACGCCGGTCACGGTGGCGCAAACGCAAGAACCCTGGGCCTTGATTTCCGATGGATTATCCGAAGGGCAGACCGTCGTGGTGGAAGGCCAATACCGATTGGAAGACGGTTCCAAAGTGCGGATTGAGAGTGCCGATCCGCCCGCCGGCTCGCCGGGCGCAACCGGCGCCGGCAACCTGCATGGGGCCAGCGGCCCAACCAACCGTCCGCTCGCCATCGAACCGCCCAAACCCGCCGGCGCATGAACCCGTCCGCAATGAATAGCGAATGGACTTCAGCATGAGCATCTCGGAGCCATTCATCCGCCG
>Ga0181518_10000675_pt1 | contig 36808 bp, 23 predicted proteins | sample PEATcosm2014_Bin_28_FD_119751 | JGI IMG/M metagenome (GOLD analysis project Ga0181518, IMG submission 119751) | Peatland microbial communities from MTU Mesocosm Facility, Houghton, MI, USA - PEATcosm2014_Bin01_60_metaG | ecosystem: Environmental > Terrestrial > Soil > Wetlands > Peat | place...
CAGGCGGTGACGAATGTGGGCAACCGGCCGACATTCGGCGCAGCGTCGTTCGCGGTGGAAACTCACATTCTGAATTTTGAGCCAGTGGAGATGAGCGAGGAAACGCCGATCGAGCTTGAATTTCTGCTGCGGCTACGCGGCGAGCGGGAGTGGCCATCGCCGGAAGCGCTGAAAGCGCAGATTTTCAAGGACGTCGCGCGCGCGAAGCGGTATTTTGAGCGCGTGAAGTAGTTTGCGGGCTCCGCCCAAGGCCCGTGCCCCATCCTTTCACGCTTTTTGCGAAAGGGCGGGAGGCCACGCGTCAGGGCCTTGGGGTCAACGCCGGCTTGACGGCGGCTTTCATTGCTGGCTTCGCCGCCGGCTTTTGTGCAGGAGCCAACGCGGGCTTCACCAGAGGGGCGTGTTGCCCTGCAGGCCCGGCTGCTTTTGGTGCGGCCGCTGACATGGGAAGCTTTGTGGGCGGCGAGTTGGCCGCTCTGTCTAGCGGGGCATTTTCCTCGTCGCCGGGGAATTGTTCGTCGTCTTTGCCTGCGATGGCGGCGCGCATGAAGTTGATCCAGATGGGAAGTGCGGTGACGGCGCCGGTTTCCTTCTCGCCCAGCGATTCCCGGCTGTCATAGCCGACCCACACGCCGCATGTGACCGAAGGTGAGAAACCCAGGAACCATGCGTCGGTAAAGTCCGAAGTGGTTCCGGTTTTGCCGCCGAGGGGGTGGTTCAACTGCGCTGCCGCGGCGCCGGTGCCGTGCTGGGTGACGCCGCGCAATAGCGTCATCATGGTGCGCGCGGTCTCCTGGCTGATGACTTCGTCGACCGCCGGCGTTTCCTGCCAGAGGGTGATGCCGTCGGCGTTGGAGACTTTGCGGATGAGGCGCGGGGCCACGCGAATGCCGTCGTTGGGGAAGACCGCGTAGGAGGCCACCTGCTCCTCAAGCGTGATTTCAACCGCGCCCAGCGCCACCGGAAGATAGGCGGGAATGTTCGAGGTGATGCCGAAGCGGTGCGCCACATCGATGACATTGCGAATGCCCACGCGCGCGGCCAGCTTGAGGGCGGGAATGTTGCGCGATTCGGCGAAGGCATTGGCGACCGTCATGGCACCCTTGTAGTCGTTCTCGTAGTTGTGAGGAACGTAGCCGCCAAAGCTAACCGGGCCATCGACGATGATGTCGGTGGGCTTGACGCCGTCTTCGACCGCGGCGGTGTAGACGTAGGGTTTGAAGCTGGAGCCGGTCTGCCTCTCGGCTTGCGTAGCGCGGTTGAAGACCGAGAGCGCGTAGTCGCGGCCGCCCACCATGGCGAGGACGTCGCCGCTGGTGTTGTCCATGGCCAGCAGTGAGCCCTCGGCGCCGGAATCCTGCTCGAGCGAAGCGCGGCGCGCATCCGATTCATTGGCCGCGGTGAGACGGATATAAAGAATGTCGCCGGGCTTGGCGAGGGCGTCGCCGTAGCGCTGGCCGGTCCATTGCCAGTCGGCGGGCAGGAGCACAATTTCGGAGCCGGGCTCGCCTGACGGGCCGATGCGCGCGTGTATTTCAAGCGGCAGCGCGCGCGTGACCAGCGCATGGATATAGTCGCCGGGGCCGATTGCCACCGCCCAGTCGGGATGGCGGTAGGAATCGAGCGTAACGTCGTTGGAGAGGACATTATCGAGTTTTCCGCGCCATCCGTGGCGGCGCTCATAAGCGGCAACCCCGTCAGCCACGGCGCGATTGGCGACCTGCTGCAGATCGAGGTCGAGCGTGGTGTCGACACGCAGGCCGGCCTCATGCACCTCTTCGGAGCCGAAGTGCTTTTCGAGCTCGCGCCGCACTTCTTCCTGGAACCACGGGGCCACCGCGCTCACGGGCTGCGCGATGTGCAGACCGAGCGGCGCCGCACGGGCCTGTTGCGCCTCCGCGTGGGTGATGACGCCGTCAGACTCCATTTCACTGAGCACCAGGTTGCGACGGTTGAGCGCGCGCTCGGGATTGAGGACGGGCGAATAGGCGGCGGGGCCCTTGGGCAATCCGGCGAGAAGCGCGGCCTCGGTAAGGTTCAAATCTTTGGCGTGCTTTGAGAAGAAATATTCGGATGCGGCCTCGAAGCCGTACATGCCGCTGCCGAGGTAAATCTGATTGGCGTACAGGGTGAAGATCTGCTGCTTGGTGAAGGCGCGCTCAATCTGGATGGCGAGATATGCCTCCTGAATTTTGCGCATGGCAGTGCGATCGGAGGAGAGAAAGAGATTGCGCGCGAGTTGCATCGTCAGAGTCGACGCGCCCTGGGCGCGCCCATGCGAGCGGATGTCGTGCCAGGCAGCGCCGGCCACGCGAAAGACATTGATGCCCCAGTGGGACTCGAAGTTTTTGTCTTCGATGGAGATGACGGCCTGGCGCAGCACGGGCGCGAAGCCGTCGTAGCCGACCACCTCACGGCGCTCGAGAGCAAAGGAGCCGACGATGCGGCCCTTGCGGTCATAGAGATCGGTGGTGGTGGATGGGCGGTACTGCTCGAGCTCCTGAATCTGCGGAAGATCGACGGAGTAAACGAGGGTGAGGCCGGCAAGCGAGCCCGTTGCGGCCGCGAGAATTAGCAGCGCGGCCAGCGCCGAGCGGCCGGCGAGCTTGCGGCGGCGATGTTCGGGGAGCGGCGGGCCGAGAGGGCGGCGCAGGGGTTCGGCGGCGCGGGCGGCGGAGCGCGATGCGGCGGTGCCCGACGCGACGGTGCGCGAGTCGGGCCGCAGCTTTACTGGCGGCTGTTGGGGGGTGGCAGCCAAGGCAGATCAGGCCTCTCAGATGGCGCTGCTCCTCAGGTCCCCGGAGCAGCCGCTTACCTACAAGGCTAACACCGGATGAGAGCAGAAAGACGCGGTGGAATGACGAGAGTACCATGGGGCGCAAGAGCGGGAAGGCGGTGCTGAAATGGTGGATTCTTCCATTTTTTGCTGATATTGAGGGAGGGGAGTTGAGGTTTGTGCTTTCCCACCCTTTCGCAAAAGGCGCGAAGGGATGGGGTATAGGATGCTCACGGTGAGTTGAACGGTGGGAGTTGAGATTTGTGCCGCGCCCCAACTCCGCTAACCCCGCTAACTCCGCTAACTCCGCTGCTTTAGCTGGTCTTAGCCTTCAAGAGCGAAAGCGCCTGATTCAACTGATCGTCGCCGTTGGAAGCAGGCATGGGCTCTTCGCTGTCCTCAGGGCCGGAGACGACCAGCGTGGGTGTAACGGCTTCGTCCTCGATCTTTTTGCCGCCGGGGTCCTCATACTTGGCAATGGTGAGCATGAGCGCGCCACCGTCGGGCAGGTCGATAGTTTTTTGCACCGAACCCTCGCCAAAGGTGCGCTCACCCACAACATCGCCGCGCTTGAGGCCTTCAATGGCGGCGGCAGTGAGCTCGGGCGCGCCATAGGTGCCGCGGTTGACCAGGACCGCGACAGGGGCGTCGGTGAGCCATTGCGACGGGTCGGCGGTAAAGGTTTGCACGGGAAACTTCTGGCCCTCAAGAGAGCCGAGGTTGCCCTGCTTGAGGAAGAAGTTGGCGAGGCGCAATCCCTGCTTGGGGTCGCTGCCCGTGGTGTCGCGGAGGTCGAGGAGAATCTTGCGGCCTTTGCCTGCGCCCTTGATGCGGGCGGCAAGATCGTCGACGCGCGCGGCGGTCAGCACCCCGGGCTTGAGGTAAAGGATAGACGCATTCTCGTAGAGCTGCTCGCCCAGCGCGGGCGTGGCCAGGACGCTGCGGGTGAGCGTGATCTTGTCCGGGTCGGGCTTGAAGGGACGCACCACGGTGATGGTGACCGTGGTCCCGGGCTTGCCCTCGAGCATAAAGCGCACTAGGGCCAGCGGAAGATCGTGCGTGGACTGGCCTTCAATGAGATCGATCACATCGCCGTCGCGGAGGTGATCCTGATCGGCGGGCGAGCCCGGCAGCACGTTGACGATGGTGGCGTAACCGAAGCGCTTGGAGACGGTGAGGCCTACCTGCGCATTGTCGGTGGCGGGACGGTCCTTGTAGAACTTGTACTCGGCCGCGCTGAGATAGCTGGAGTCGGGATCGAGCGAGTCGAGCAGGCCGTGGAGTGCGCCGTTGGTCACTTCGGGAATCTTGGGCTCAGTGACGTAATAGTTCTGAATCTTGCGCAGAACCTCGGCGTAGACGCGCATCTGGTTGTATGCGGCACTCTGCTCGTCGCCGGCGCGCACGCCGAACCAACCGAACTCGCCAAGGATGTAACCCAGGCCGAGGGCGGCAAAGATCACTACGGAAGTTGCAAAGACAAGACGCTGGAAGAGTCGCGACACACACACCACCGGGACGGCCGCAAGGGGAAGCCAGCCGCTCTTACCATGATAGACGCAAACGCCGAGGAAAGGACGCCCCCACCGTGAATCGCGGTTCGTGACTCGTGATCCGGGGGTAACCCCTTCCCCATGTTCTTGTAGCGCCGGACTCCAGTTCGGGGTCGCGCAGCGGGGGGGCGAGCGATTTTTGCTCGCTGGGGTGGGAGTCCGACTGTCGTGCAGGTCTCCAGACCCGCACAGTCACGAACCACGAATCACGAACCACGGACCATGAACCACGAATCAAGCGCGAATGGCGAAGGCGAGGGTTAGGCGATTGCCGTCGGCGAGTTGCTGCCAGGCGAGGCGGCTGGCGAATTTGTGCATGAGACGGATTCCCTGGCCCCCGGGCGGGAAGTCCTGAAAGGAGACGGGAGCGGGAGCCGGGGTGTCGGCAAAGAGCGCGAGGGGATCGAAGGGTGGAGCGTGATCTTCAGCGGTGAAGACGAGCTCGTCGACGGCGGCGTCGGAGGGCGAGCACTTGACGGTGCAAACGATTGAGATCGCCTGGTCGGCCTGGCCGCGGTAGCCGTGGCGGATGATGTTGGAGAGCGCTTCTTCGAGGCAGAGCTCAATTGCGAACTGGGTATTAGCGGAAACGGAGTAGCGAGCAGCAATCGCCTTTACCCATGGTATGACCAGGGTGAGGTCCTCGAGCTGACTTTTGAGGGTCAGCCGCGGCTCGGGCGAGGATGGGTCAGGGGCTGTCATCCATTTCTCAGGCATCGTCATTGCGGACATGGTCGCCTCCGGCGCTTCGAGCCGCTTACGCGAGCGCGGCGATGGCGGCATCCAGATCGTGGCAGACCGGGATCAGGGTATCGATGCCGCTGGTCTTGAGAACCGATTCAACCATCTCGTTGGGCGCAAACAGAACGACCTTGCCGCCGCGGCTTTTAACCGCGCGTGCGGGGATGACGATGGAGCGGAGACCCATCGAGCCAAGGAATTCGACCTTTTCCAGGTCGATGAGGAGTTTCTTGGCGCTGCCCGCGATGATGTTCATTTTGAGGTCCACCACCGCGGCGCCGGCGATGTCCATGCGCCCATCAAGCGCGACGCGAGTGATGCCGCCGGCCATTTCTTCAGAGGAGATTAGCATTGCGCTCTTTCTTCAACGGGGGAATCATCGGTTCCGCGAGCGGGCGCGTCGAGGTCCGACGTCGATATTCCACACCCCAGGTTCCACATCCCTCGTGGGATAGTGCGATGGTATTGGACCATTGTGAATGCCCGATTAAAAGATCGGGGTAGAGAGCGAGACGTAAATCTTCGCGTCGGGACTGAGCGGCGCCGCGGCGCCGGCGGGCACGTTTCCCTGGTTTTGCAGCTCGATTTTGAAGTTCTTTTTCTTCTTGGCCTTGAATTCGCTGCTGACGATGTTCGAGACGACTTCCTGGCCGCCGTTCTGAGCGATGACGCGGAATGTCTGAACGCCGGGCGGGACTAAGAGATTGTTGAGATCGGTTTTGTCGCCGCTGATAAAGCGCAGATAGACCGCTTTATTCATCTCCACCGTGAGCGGCACGCCGTTGGGCATGTGGCTCAACTCGATCTTGAATTTGCTGTTGGCGTTGGGATCGAGTTTGTGCGGGTCGGTGGCCGCAGTAGCCGGGGTGGTGGGCGGCGTGGTGGTTTTGGCGGGCTTGGCCGCGGGCGGCGGAGCGGTATTAGCGGCCGGAGTTGAGGCGGGAGCGGGTTTGCTTGGGGGCGGCGTTGTGGTTTGTTGAGTTGCAGTCTGGGGCTGGGCGGTTGCGGGCTTAGAGGGCGTCGGCTTGCCAGAGGTGGCCGGAACCACGGCCGGAGTTTTGGTTAGCGGCACGGCGGGAGCGGGAGGCAGATCGGGACTGCCGAACGGCGCGATCGGTGTTGGGGTGGGGGCGGGGGTGGGGGTGGGATTGACAACGACCGGCGGCTGCGGAGGAACGGGGTTGGGGTGAAGGAGCCGGGGCAGAAACCAGGCACATGCACCGGCCGCAACAGCCAGCAGGGCCAAGATAACGATAGTCTCCCTTTTTAGCGGCTTGGAGGGCTTCTTGACTGGGCCGGCGGCAGACTTTTGCGTTGTTGAATACGCTTGCGCTGGTGGATGCGATATGCTGCTGGGCGCGGCGGCCAGCGTGGCGTTGGGATCGACTGCGGCCGGAGCCAACGAGGCCAGCGTGGCGTTGGGATTGACGCGCAAGGTGGCAAGATCCTGAGCGAGCTCTTCGCCTGTCTGATAACGAGCAGTGGGATTTTTGGCGAGACACTTCAGAATCACGCCTTCCAGGGCCGGAGGGATGGCGGGGTTGAGCTTGGAGGGCGGGATCGGATCCACGTGAACGACTTTGTAAGAGACGGCCGTCATGGTTTCGCCCAGGAAAGGCTGCTCGCCGGCGGCCAGCGAAAAGAGAATTACACCAAGTGAAAAGAGGTCGGCACGGCCGTCGATGGGTGCGCCGGTGAATTGCTCGGGGGGCATGTAGGCAGGGGTGCCGAGCATCTGGCCGGTGCTGGTGATCTCACTGGCCGCGAGCTTGGCGATGCCGAAATCGGTAATGCGGGGCCGCTCGCAGCCGTAGACCTCTCGCGAGGTCATGAGGATGTTGGCAGGCTTGATGTCGCGATGGACTACGCCCTGGCGGTGCGCGTAGCCGAGGGCGTCGGCGAGTTGCTGGCCGATATCGCATACGCGGTCGAGGGTGAAACGCTCACCCTTTTTCATGGCGCTGTCGAGGGTGTGACAGTCAACAAACTCCATCACCAGAAAAGGCGCGCCCTCGTGCTCACCTACGTCGAAGACGGGCACGATGGAGGGATGAGCCAGCACGCCCGAAGCGCGGGCCTCACGATAAAAACGCGCACGGTATTCCGCGGCCTGCTCCCCACTGAGCGCGGCGGAATGGATGGTTTTGAGAGCCACGATGCGGCCTACCGCGGGGTCATTGGCTTTGAAGACGCTGCCCATCGCACCGCGTCCCAGTTCCGCGATGATTTCGTATCGTCCTATGAAGGTCTGGACGGCCATGGAGAGGATTGTATCAATACAACAGGGACTAAGGGACTGAGGCACTCAGGAATTAGATCGCATAAACCGGAGCCCACGCCGTGGCGCGGTAACGCACCACCAGCAGCGTGATGTCGTCAGATTGGCTGGCGCCGCGCGTAAAGGCACTCACGGCATCCAGGACCGATTGCTGCAGCACTTCGACTGGGACGTCCTGCTTGCCGGCCAGAACCTGGCTGAGTCGTGAAACCTCAAAAAGGTCGTGATTCACGTTCTCCGCTTCGGTGACGCCGTCGCTGAACAGCACCAGCGTGTCTTCGGGCTCCAGTTGCAGCCGGGCGGATTCGTAATAGGCTTCGGCGATCAGGCCCACTGGGAACGAACCTTCGTTGTAAAGCTCGCTGACCTGGCCGTTGCGCAGCAGGAGCGGAGAAGGATGGCCGGCCTTGATGTATTCGAGCATGCCGTCGCGGCCGATGATGCCAATGAACATGGTGGCATAGCGGCCGACTTCGGCGTGGCGGCAGAGGAATTTGTTGACGTGGTTGAAGACGGTCACGGGATCTGCGCCCATCGAGAGGCCCGACAAGGCGCCCTGCAGCATGGTGGTGAGCAGGGCCGCGCCCAGGCCTTTACCGCTTATGTCGGCGATGAGGATAGCGGTGCGGTCTTCGTCGACCGGAACCACGTCGAAGTAGTCGCCGCCCACTTCAGTGCAGGGACGATGCACGCCGCTGACGGCGAGATGGGGAAAGTCGTGCAGGCCGTGGGGCACGAGCGCCTGCTGAATGGTACGCGCGATGGAAAGCTCCTGCTCAAGGCGCTGGCGCTCGCGCTCCTTTTCAACCAGGCGCGCGTTGTCCAGAATGCTGGCAGCCTGGGCGCCCAGCGCGTCCAGAATCTGGCGGTCGATGGCGGAAAAGGCCGCGTTGCGGCGCGAATCGAGATAGATGACGCCGAGCAACGGGCCGTACTTGAGATCGCCGCCGGTATCGGCAACGGCGCGCGAAGAAGCGTAGAGCGGGATGGCGACCACGGCGCGCAAACGCTGCACCACAACGCTCTGGGCGGACTTTAAATCAAGGCCGGCAAGATTCAGGTCTTCAGTGATGACGCTGGACTGTTTGCTGATGGCCTGATTGACAGCGGTTTGGCTCGGGTTGATGGTCTCGAGGGCAAGATTGTCGCCCTTGTTGCCGCGGGCGAGATGCACGCGCATGACGCCGGAGGCGTCGGGCTCGACGAGCAGGCCGCGATCGGCGTGGGTGATGGAGATGGCGTGATCGAGCATGGAGCCGAGCACGGAATCGAGCGGGAGCTGCGAGTGCAGCAGTGAACTGGCTTCGAGAAGCAGGTTGAGTTTGCTCAAGCCGCCGGAGGATCCTGTGCCCGCCAGATCGGAAAACGAGCCGATGCGGGTGAGCAGGTTGGCGACTTCGGGCTGCGCCGGCACATCGGGAGCGGAGCCCACATGAAAGACGATGTGGTAACTGTCATCGATGCCGAAGCCGATCATGTCTCGGTCGCGAAGGGGCTGCTGCTGCACTTTGACGCCGTTCACAAACACGCCGTAGCGATTGCCGAGGTCTTCGATGCGGTAGCCCGAGTCGCCGAGGACAATGGCAGCGCAATGGCGCGAGATGCGGCCGTCGGTGAGCGCGACAGTGTTGTCGGTTTCGCCGCGGCCGATGAGGAACGGGGAATGCGTGACGGCGACGGTCTGACGGGACTGGTCAGGGGCAATCACTTCAACGAATATCTGGGCTGGAGCGGAAGGTTCCATCATGGCGTGCGATGTGGGCAAATTGTAACACGTGGGATGATGGGGCTTGGACGAGAAAAACGCTGGGCCGTCAGTCGTGACTCGTGATTCGCGATCACCCTCGTCTGTCTCGGCAGATTATCCACGAACCACGAACCACAAACCACGAATCACGAACCACGGTTCACGGCCCTACCAGGGATTGGGAGCCAGCGCCTGGTAGTGCACCCAGTCGAAATCGACGGCGCCAGGGTCGGAGTTCAGCGTGCTGTAGGCAAAGAGCGCGGGACGCGAGCCCTTCCACCAACTGAAGCGGATGGGCGTGACCGCGCCGAGCTGACGAAAGGTCTTGCCGTCGTCGAGCGAGTAGAAATAGTGGGCCTGATCGCCATGGACGCGCACACGGAGCTGGATCACTGTTTGAGTAAGCGCGGGCCCCGCCACGTGCTCTGACAGATGGAAGAAATCGAGCCGTCGCGCATCGCCCACCTGCACAATTTCAAGGCCGCTGGCGGATTCTTCAAACATGGCGAGGCCAGCGTGCACGCCAGCTTTCATCGCATTCAAGTCCACGCGCACGGTGAACTCGAAGGAGTTGTCCTGCATGCACTGCGTGAGCGTGTCGCGCGCGGAGAGCAGTCCATCGGCAGGCATGGGGATCAGGCGCAGATAACCGGGTCGGGCGCCCAGAGACCAGTGGGCGTCTTCGGGATTATGGTTCCACTCCCACTGCGGACCGAGCACGGCCTCGTTGAAATCGTCGGAAGTTTGCGGGTGCTGTTCGGAGGGCGCGGCGGAATGATCGGGGATGGGGCCGGAGGGGATGGGCTGTCCGGTCGAGTTCCCGTCGGGATCGGCGCCGATGATAGGCCAGTCGTCCTGCCAGCGCACCGGCTCGAGATGCACGATGCGGCCATGGCCTCCGTCGGACTGGAAGTGCACGAACCAGCCTTCGCCATCGGCAGTTTCGACATAACCGCCCTGGTGCGGGCCGTTGATGTTGGTTGAACCCTGCGCCAGCACCACGCGGTGATCGTAGGGGCCGTAAATCTGGCGCGAGCGCAACACCACCTGCGCTCCCACGCCAACGCCCCCGAAGGGCGCAAAGATGTAGTAGTAGCCGTCGCGTTTATAGAGCTTGGGGCCTTCGAGGACCGGCAGATGCTCGGGATCCTGCACGATGATTTTTCCTTGATCGAGCACGTGCTTACCGTCGGGCGACATGCGGTGCAGGATGAGCGGGCCGGCGCCGGTGACGGAGTGGATCAGGTAGGCCTTGCCGTCGTCGTCCCAGAAGGGGCAGGGGTCCTCCAGATTGGGCTTAGCGATGACCACCGCGGGATCGCTCCACGGCCCGGTGATCTGGGTTGCGGTGCTGACGAAGATGCCCTCATTAGGGGTGGGAAAGTAAACGTAATAGAGCCCGTCGTGCTTGCGGATGGAGGGCGCCCACACGCCTTTGCCGTAGCGATTGCCGCCCACCATGCTGTAACGCGGGTCCATGGTGAGGCGATCGACTACGTGGCCGACGATAGTCCAATGCACAAGGTCAGTGGATTGCAGAATGGGAATGCCGGGAACGAAATGGAAGGTGGATGCGACGAGATAATAGTTGACGCCGTCGCGGATGACATCGGGGTCGGAGTAGTCGGCGAAGAGGATGGGATTGTGGTAGACGCTCTCGGTCGCGGGCCGGGATGCTTGCGCCAGCGCGGAGACGGTGAACGCCGAAAGACAGATCGCCAGCAGCTTTGCAATTTGCCGATGCTGTGATTCCCGTCCTGCCGTCGCAATCATCGAGTGGCCTTTACGTTCTGCCAGGGTTGCATTTCAGAGATAAAAGCGGCCTTTCGCGGTCGCTCGATTCGGCACTCGATCAGTGACAACTGCTGCAATGCGCGTTTTAGACACCAAAGCAGGAGCGCGCAATGTGTCGGGGAGTGCGGCTGAGCGCCGCACTCCCCGCAGGACTAGAATTCCAACTTCAGCGACAACTGGGCGATGCGCGGATCGTTCTGCGGAGCCGTGCTGGCCCAGTTCTGCGGGCTGGTGCTGGTGATTTTGCCGAACGAACCTGGGTTAACGCTGCACGCGTTACCCGCGCCCGAAGTGCCGCAGGTCGTGTTCGGATCGCCAAGGTTGGTGTGATTGAACAGGTTGAAGTACTCGGCGCGGAACGTCAGGCCGACCCGTTCATTGAACGGGAACTTGCGAGCGATGCTGCCGTCCCAATCCACGTAATGCGGACCGACGAAGGAGCCCTTCTTGACATTTCCGAAGCTGCCGGCAACGGGGTTCGAGAAGTCGGCCGGGTTCAACCACGATTTGCAATTTGCAGCGCCCACGGCGCAAGTGGTGCTGCCATAAGCCCCGCTGCCGTTGTATACCGCGCGGTCGCGGCTCTGTTGTGAGCCATCGATGTTGCCGCTATTTGCAAAGATGGTCAGCGGATCGCCGCTCCGGAACTGGATCAGGCCGGATGTCGACCAGCCATTGACGATGTACCGCGCAACGCTGGGGGCATCGTGCAGGACCTTCGGAATGGTGTAGACGTACGACGTCGCCAAAACCTGGCGATGATCGAAGTCCGCCGGGCCATAGTCCAGTGCCTTGAAGTTCGGCACCGTGATCGGATAAACGAAAGAGTTGTTGTTGCCGATTGACGTGGCTGCCTGGTTCCAGGGCAGGTCGTTGAGAGCCTTGGACCAGGTGTAGTTGAACAGTAGCGTCAGGCCGTAGCGGACACGTTGCTCAGCGGAGATCTGCAGCGAGTTGAAGTTGGTGTTGCCGCCGGTGTTGGCCGCGGTGATGGTGCCCGGATAACAACTGTTGGTCGCCGTGCAAGTGGGCGTCTGATTGAAGATGCGCGTTCCGCCCGCACCATTCACTGAGCCTACGATGGGGTTCAGCTCCATGTCGGTCCACTCGTGGCTGCTATGTTCGGCTACATAGGCTACGCGCAAGGAGAGGCTGTTCGATATCTGCTGCTCGACAGCCAGATTCCAGTCGTAGGTAATGGGGTCGTGGAAGCCCTTGTACGGATCGTAGGTCAGCCAACTCTGCGCCGCGGAAATCGCCGCTGAGGCTGGCGGTGGCTGGGCAGCGGGGAAGGGGTTTGTGACCCCGGCAGTGCCGTAGGGATTGGCCCAGCTCATTTCGTAGCCGGTGGGGCTGGATTGCAGGCCTACGGAGGTAATGAACGGCGCCAGGTTGGAGTAGATGTTGAACAGGGTGCTGTTGATGCGGCTGTCGAAGAATGTTCCGCCGCCGCCGCGGATGCTGGTTTTGCCATTGCCGAAGACATCCCAGGCAAAGCCCAGCCTGGGCATAAAGTGGTTGTAGGCCGAGGCCACTCCGTTGGGATTGAATCCCGGATCGCCTGCAAATGCCATTCCGGCAGGCGCATTGGGATATTTGGTGGAGTGCGTGTTCGATGCCCATAAAGTTGGGAAGAAGCTGCCCATGCGACCCATCAGCTCATGCCACGGCTTGAAAGGTTCATAGCGGATACCGTAGTCAAGCGTCAGCCGCGGGCTCGCCTTCCAGCTGTCCTGCACATACGCGCCAATGAACTTGCCGCGCGGATTGAAGAACTGACCCGACGCTTGGTTCATTTGATAGAGAGACCCGAACAGGAAGTCGGCCATGGTGTCGCCGTTGGCGGCGTTGGCGTTGGAGGCGAAGTTGAACTGCCCCGGCTGCTCGAAGAGGTTGTTCACGTCAACCTTCGATACCTCGCCGTGGAAGCCGGCGTCGATGTTGTGTTTTCCCATCAGGAAGTGGACGTCGTCGGTCAGCGTGTAGTTATCGCGGCGGAAGAAGGCCTGGGGGTTTACGCTGATCTCGAAAAACCCGCCTTCCACGTAGATCTGGTTGATCTGCTTGAACGCCGGCTGCCAGATGTTGACGCCCAGATCGGCCACGTCGAGGCTATTGGAAACCGGCCCGCGAGCATCGTTGTCAAGCTGATTGCCGATGATGAAGTTGTTCACGATGTGAGGGCTGAATGTGTGCGTTTCAGAGATTAGCGAAGTGTAGTAGTGGTTCGCGGCTCCGTCTTCGATGGAGAGCAGGTTCGTAAGGTTCTCCTGGCCCGTGAAGATGTACGCATCGGAGAAGTACCGGAACGATACCTTGTCCTTCGGCGACATTTCCCAGTCGACTTTGGCCGTGATCTCTGCGAAGCCGTAATCGTTCGGCACCTGGTAGAAAACGGAGCCAGTCGAGGTTAACGCGGGAACATACTTCAGGAAGTTGGCCGTGACGGAACTGAGAGCCGCCGGTTTCCATGTGTGCGAGGAGTTGGCGGGACAACTCGCATCGGCCACCATGTTTATCCCGGTCGGATCCAGCGGATTGGAGACGCAATCGGTAAACACCAGGTTGTTTGTCCCCGGCGCTGCGCCCGACGAGTTCGCGCCCGCCTGGGCAATGGTGGGCAAAATGGAGGTGGTATTGGCTGCAACCTCGCGGTCGATGGTCTTCTGATATCCGAAGAAGAAGAACATCTTGTCGCTGTGGAAGACGTGCGGAATCTCGATCGGTCCGCCCACGGTGCCGCCAAACTGGTTGCGTTTCAGCAAGTCCGGCGGGTTGGTTCCTGTCTTGGTGTTGTAAGTGAAGTAGTTCGAGGCGTTCAGGTCGGAATTGCGGACATATTCGAATAGATCGCCGTGATATTGATTCGTGCCGCTCTTGGTGATGATGTTCACCACGCCGCCCGCGTTCTGGCCGTATTGCGCGTTGTAGTTGTTGGTCTCGATGCTGAACTCCTGCAGCGCATCGGGCATAGGGAAGGGCATGTTGACGTTGGTGTACTCGTCGACATTATTGCCGCCGTCGAGCATGTAGTTGGTCTGTCCCGTAAATGTGCCGTTGGCCGAGATCGCAATCGCCGTGGGGAAGGTCTTGGTATTCCCCTGGTCGGCCTGTGCTGGCGGAGCAATGGTGACTCCGGCAACTTCTTCGGTGAGTTGGGCCGCGTTGCGGCCGTTCAGCGGAAGTTCATTCACCTGCGATTGGCCGATGACCTGGGACAAGGTGCCCGTCGTCACGTCGATCTGGGCGTTTTCAGCGCTCACCGTCACCGTCTCGGTTGCCTTGCCGGTTTTGAGCGAGATGTTGACCGTCACCGCGGCGTCAGCGCGAAGCTCTACGCCGTTCTGCGTATACATCTCGAATCCCGCGCCCGTGGCGCTGATGTTGTACACCGAAGGCGACAGAATGGGGAAAACGAATGTGCCTTCGCTGCCCGTCGTGGTCTTCGCCGAAATTCCCGTGCCTGCCTGGGTAGCAGTGACTTCGGCGCCTGCGACTACAGCACCAGTCGAATCGGTCACCGTGCCGTTGATGCTTCCCAAGCCCTGCGCGCGCAGCCCGCCAGGCGCGCAGATGCACACCGCGCATAGAACTGCAAAACTGCCCAACAGTTTCACAAGAGCTTTCATGGTTGCCTCCTAAAGTTTGTCGATCTGCAGCTCGGCCGGAACGGAATTGCCGCGCCAAAACTGGCGCGTACGGTCGAGCCGGTTTGTGGATCCTCGCGTTTCTAGTAAATCGAATTAACACTTGGATAGACAGATACCGTCCCTGACTGTCAGGAACTTCTGTATCTTGCTTATTTTAATATGGTTACGGATCGCCAGTCCGGGGGACGGCAGGAGCCAGGAGGCGGCTACTCTGCGGAGACGGCAAGCACCCTGGGCGGACCCGGAGTGCCGTCCGTCACCGTGGTTCCCAGGATGATCTGCAGATTTTGACTGCCTCCGCTGGCCCGCACCTGGGTGGCGATGGCCTGCATGAGATCGGGGTCGGTGAGGAACTCCCCGGCGGCTTCAGTGCCGTAGGTATAGAGGCCGCCAATGACGACAACCACATGGCCGGTCTCCGAATCGCGGATACGGGAGATTAAGGCGAAGTCCTGCAGCTTGGGGCTGTTGGCGCCGGTCACCGGCTCTGGGGGCTGATTCGTGGCCCAGCTCCAGTTGCGCGATGCGGGGGTTTTCGCGTCCCGAATATAGATAAGGTGCCGGTCGGCATCCATGGCCAGGCTGTAACGGAGCTGGCGGGTAAGACGCAGACTCCATTCGTTATTGAAGGCGCCAATAAGCACCACAGCGCCCTCGCGGAGATCGGAGAAGGAACTCGAACTGCCTCTGCGGATGAGAACCTGCTTGTTGCGGGCCTCGAGCGCGCCCACCACCCGGGCGATGGTGACGGTATCGGCAAACGGCACGGTCTGCGACGAATCCAAGCTGGGAACCGGGGTGAACGTGCTGCTGGTTCCATCGGCGTCGGGCACGGTGGGAGGGCCGTTGGGGTGATCTCCCACGGCCACAAGAACCGGGCCCGGCGTGTCGACGACTGGCCGCCAGAAGAGGTCTTCCGGATTGGCTTTGTGCAGCCAGAAATAGCCACACGCGACCGCCAGCGTAAGGGAGAAAACCATCGTCAGAAGCAGACGGAGGCGCCACCAACGCGGAGACGGTTTTGCAGCGGCCGTGCTTCCAGCCAGCGGAACCGGTCCGAACTGGATATGAGCACTGTGAGTCTCAAACCCAGCTTCGGCTGTTTCCGCTTCGGGATCGACGAGGGGATGGCGACCCTGACCCGGATGCGCGAATCTGGGAACATAAGAGCCCGGCACCAGCTCGATGCGCAGCTCAGAGCGGTGCCTTTCGTCGACATAATAGGTGGCGAGCCGTTTGCGCAGTTCCGTGGCCGCGGTGCGCACGATGTGATCGATGTTGGTGTCGTAATTGGGGTCCCTTTCGAAGACCTCGACCCCGATGGTGCGTTCTTTGATCTGATCGGCCGATCCGTTCAGCGTTTGCTCCACCACATATTTGAGAAAAGCCACGGAGCGCTTGCTGGAACGAAAGCCGTCGTCGCGTACCAACAGATCGAGCTGCACACGAATCATGCTCGCGGTCAGGTCGGGCGTTGCTCCGTACTCGACTTCGGCGTCGATCATGCTCTTTCCAGTGACAGCGATTTTAGCACGCGTCGAGTGCAGTCCGGCGCTTCTCTTCGCGGGCGGCTGGGGTGCGCGTGGCTGAGATTGCCCAGGCTAAGTGGCAGCGAATTCGGGGGTTGCCACGGCCGCCGCTCCGCCCTCGCGACCGAAACCAAATCGTCGCTGGCGCGCGCAGCGGTGTGCCGGAATTTTCGGTGCAGCGAACCGCGTATAATCGGCGGCGACGCACGTCTGTGCTCCGACTTTCATCGAAAAGGATCTGCGATGCCCATGCTTCCGACCCGAAAACTCCGTTTTCTTCTGTTTGCGGTTTTGGCCGTGGCGCTGACCCCCGCTCTCATCCGTGCGCAGGATGCCGCGCCGCAGCGCCCGCAAATCACCGGCATCTCTCATGTGGGCTATTTTGTCTCGGACCTGCCGAAGACCATCGCGTTCTGGCACGATCTACTGGGCTTCGACGAATACACGACGCTCAACAAGCCGGGAACGGACCAGATCCGCATTGCTTTCATCAAGATCAACGACCACCAGCACATCGAGCTGTTTACCGACACGCCGCCGTCCCCGCCCAGCATGATGAGCCACTATTGCTTCAGCGTGAGCAACGTGGACGAGATGCGCGCGTATCTCCGGTTAAAGGGTTTCGACGTGAAGCCGGGCAACGGTGGCAAAACGCGCACCGGCGACTACGCCTTCGAGATTAAGGATCCCGACGGCACGCTGGTGGAGTTTGTCCAGAGCCTGCCCGCGGGGATCGAGATGCAGACCGCGGGCAAGTTCATGCCGCCCACGCGCATTGCCGACGCGATCTACCACGTGGGTTTTCTGGTGGGCAATCTGGACAAGTCGTTGGCCTTCTATGAGGGCGTCCTCGGCTTTACGGAGACCTGGCGCGGCAGCAGCAACGGGAAAGAGCTGAGCTGGGTAAATCTGCGCGTTCCTGACGGTAAGGATTACATCGAGCTGATGCTTTACGACAAGACACCGTCGGGCTTCGGCACCAAGAACCACGTGTCGCTCGTGGTAGCCGATGTGCAGAAGGCAGTCGCGGACTTGGAAGCGAGGCCCGCGAACAAAAACTACCTGACTTATGCGAAGCCGCTCACGGTGCAGGTAGGGAAGAACGGCAAGCGCCAGGTGAATCTCTACGATCCAGACGGAACGCGCGTGGAATTGATGGAAGCGCAGTCCGCCGATGGCAAACCGGTGCCACCGTCTACCGCGCCGCCTCCGGCCCCGGCACACGAATAGCGCACGGACTCAAACACTTCAAGATCTCTAAGCGACAGGGCCCACAGCTAATGACTAGGCGGGACGACAATGTTGATCGTGGTCTCAACGTCGACCGGCCTGTTGTTCAGCAGGTAAGGCCGGTAAGTCCACTGCCAGACGGCGTCTAGAGTTGCTTGCTGCAGCGGGGCTGGTCCGCTGATAACTTGGAGTGCTTCCACGCGGCCTTTGGTACTGATAGTGGCATGAAGAACGACCATGCCGGAGACATGATTCCTGATTGCCTCGGCTGGAAAGACAGGAACTATCCTGGTCCTGAGCATCCCCGCGGCTACACCAGCTGAGATTGTGACTTTACGCAGTGCTGGGTCTGCGCAAGGTGGCGGCCTAAGTTCGGCGGCTTCTCCTTGTCCTGCTGTGTCTCGCCGCTTTGTGAGCTCGCCTATTGTTCTTTGCGCTTCAACACCAAGGGGAGGACCTTCATCCCATATCTGATGAGTTCGGAAGTGCGCGCTCATTACACACTCGACAAATTTCTTTGCATCCGTCACTGGTCGCCCCGTCCGGTCGGTGTTTGGTGTCTTCTCAAACGCAGAGAGGTATTGCTCGCGAGTCTCCCAGTTCTCTCTTAATCCTCGCTTCAGAACATTGATAGCTCGATCCAATTCCAGCACCAGCGAGGCGCGGATTGGCTCGACTGCCGCAGTTGGCGAATGTTGCGGAACGGTCTGGAGGCCTTGAAAAGTTCCAGTCTGACTGGCTAAGAAGCTGGCTGAGAGAACAATAAGGTTCACCAGAAGCGCGTTTCGACGCAACATCTCTATCTCCATTACAGATAGTCGAGCCATTGCATAACCATCACCTTGATGGCGAAGGAATTCAGTGCGAGTTACTTCCCCGGGATGGGAGTCTTAATACTCTTAGACACCGAACATATCGAAAAAGTGCCGAGGACACCGGCTCAGAGGATGATTCACCGCCATTCCAGTCGAGTGACCGGCCGCTGGAGCGTATATATTGATACAACCGAAGGGCGCTCAAACGAAGAGTTGCCGGAGTGTTCGACTTTTCGGCTCGGGTTCCTGTTCTTTTCGCAGTAACGCATGGAGAGATCTCTGCAAGCACCGAACGATGGTTCTTCCCCCGGCCTGCCGCGTGTCCTCGGCGCGGGCGAAGCCATCGCGATCGTGATCGGGACCGTGATCGGCAGCGGAATTTTTCTCATTCCCAGCGAGATGATGCGCGACACCGGCTCCTCGCTACTGGTCTACCTGGCGTGGATCGTGGGTGGATTGCTGTCGCTTTTCGGAGCCATGACTTACGCCGAACTGGCCACCATGATGCCGTATGCGGGCGGCGAATATGTGTACCTGCGCGGCGCCTACGGGGACACGGCGGGTTTCCTCTACATGTGGACCTGGTTTACGGTGGCCAAGCCGGGGTCGATCGCGACTGTCGCTCTGGGTCTGGCGCGCACGCTCGAGTTTTTCCCCGTCTTTTCCCGCCTGTCGGATGCGATTCCGGGTCTGCCCTTCACGCTCTACTGGTCGCAGGTGTTTGCCATCGCCGTCACGTGGCTCATTACCGGGCTGAACTACCTGGGCATCAAGAAAGCCGGAGATTTTCAGCTGATTTTTACGGTCCTGAAGGCGGTTCTGATTCTGGTTGTGGTGGCGCTCTGCTTTCAGTCCACCAGCGGATCGTGGAGTCACTTCCTGACCCGTTTGCCGCACGCCACGGGCGGTTGGAACGGCTTCATGCTGGCGCTCATCGCAACCTTGTGGGCCTATGACGGCTGGAGCGATTTGAGCATGGTGGCGGGAGAAGTGCGGCGTCCCGGGCGCAATCTTCCGCTGGCATTGATCGGAGGCCTGCTGGGAGTTGCCGCGCTCTATATGGCCACCAACGCGGCGATTCAATACGTTCTTCCGGCGCAGGCGATCGCCGGCTCAGAGTGGCCAGCGGTGGCTGCGCTGCGAGTGGTGGCCGGCACGCACGGGGCAGGAATTGTGGCAGCGGCCATGGCTCTCAGTATCCTGGTGGCCCTGAATGGAACGGTGATGTCGGGAGCGCGGGTGCCGTATGCCGCCGCTCTCGATGGGCTGTTTTTCCGTCGCTTCGCGCAAGTGCATCCGCATTTCCGCTCGCCTTCCACTGCGCTGGTGGCGCAGGGGCTGGTGTCGACGGTCCTGCTCCTGTTTTTGAGCCAGTTTCAGCAGCTCTTCAATCTGACGGTGTTTGCCGAATGGCTGTTTTACGCGCTGGCGGCCAGCACGGTCTTTGTGTACCGCCGCAAGTCGCCGGACGCGACGCGGCCCTACCGGGTGTGGGGTTACCCGGTGCTTCCCGCCATCTTCGTGGCCTCGGCCGTCGTGGTCCTGGTCTCGAGTTATGCCGGAAATCTGAAGGGATCGTTGCTTGGTACCGCATTGATACTAAGCGGGTTGCCTGTCATGTTGCTGGTCCGCCGCCGGCGTGCCGCGCACTGACCGGGATTCCCGGATAGCTTTGGGGATGCAGCCCGATCCGCGCCCTCTACCAAGCCTTTTGCAAGCGGTTCTCCGGCCCACGAGACAGCATGTTGCACAGAAATCCACTGAAATGTGCGTTCTTTACACGATTTTCATTGACATTTATTTTGGACACAGCTAGTTTTGCATACATCCAGTCATCTATATGACTTGGCAGATTGTTGGATTCTCTAGCGCGATTGGCACGTGATGAACGAGTTGTTGCCGTTTCCGCAGATTCGTGTCCTGCTCTCAGACTGCGGTTTCAGGAATCGTCTTCGATTCCTGGACCATGGTGTCCGCAAGTCACGGACACTCCATGCACGCTCCGGTCAGGCGGTTGAAGGCATCGTGTCTTCGCGTCACCGCAGCCAGAATGCACAGGGAAACCTCTCGCATCGCCAGAAGAGGCACTTCCTTATCACAGAAAAAGGCTCCCTGTAACGCTCAATGCAAGCCTCTCCGGCATGGTTTTCGATCCTGTGTCGGACCGGCGTATTCATTGTCTACTCCTCAACCTGTAAGGCTGATGCGGGGTAAATGCACAGGGAACGCCATTTATCGGCAGAACGAAAAACATTCAGGAGGTAATAGACTGCTATGTCGAACAAATTTGCACAAGGCTTATTTGCCCTGTTGACCGCAATAGGGCTGGTGTTTACCGTCAATTATGCAACCGCGCAGAGCGCAGTTTCCGGCAGCATCAGCGGAACCATAAGTGACGCGTCAGGGGCCGTGATCTCGGGCGCGTCGGTGACCATCACCAACACGGATCGTGGCGAAGATCTTCGCGTTACCAAGACCAATGGAGCAGGGTTCTTCACAGCAGAATCGCTGCCGCTGGGCACCTACAAGGTGACCATTACGAGTGCCAACTTCAAGACGGAAGTGGTGACCGGTCTGGTGCTGCACGCCGCCGACGAGCTTACCGTAAATCGGGCGCTGACGCCAGGTGGGGCGAACGAAATAATCACGGTGAGCACGACTGACACCCTGGTGAATGTGAACCTGGATGACGCAAGCTCGGCTGGCCTGATCAACAGCACACAGATGAATGAGATGCCGCTGATAGCTCGGAACTACGCGCAATTGATTAACCTGCAACCCGGCGTGACCTTCGGCGGCGCAACCGACGACGTGACGCGTGGCCCTTCGGGAATTGGCGGCTCTTCCAGCACGGTGTCATTTTCGGTGAACGGCGGCCGCACTACGTCCAATGGCTGGACGATTGACGGAGCGGACAACCTAGATCGCGGCGCTAACCTGACGCTTTACACGTATCCCAGCCCTGACGCGATTGCCGAGTTCAAAACGCTGCGCGGCCAGTACAGCGCGCAGTTCGGCCGCAACGCCTCGGGCCAGATCGACGTGGTGACCAAATCGGGCACGAACTCGCTCCACGGCAGCGCGTATGAGTACGCCCGCAACAATGACTTCGACGCCAACGGATACCTCAACGATTACCTTGGCTCGAAGATCCAGCCGTACCACTACAACGTTTTTGGCTTCTCGGCTGGCGGCCCAGTGATCATCCCCAAGGTCTACCACGGAAAGAACAAAACCTTCTTCTTCGTTTCCGAAGAGTGGCAGCGGGAGATTATCACGCTCACGCAGGCCTCGGCCACGGTGCCCCTGCCGACAGAACTTACCGGCGATTTCTCCCAGTCCTATGACTACAACGCAACCACGAAAGTCTATACACAGGGCCCGGTGACGGTGTGCACCGCATATGCCACGAACCCTGCGACGCAAAAGAACACCTGCACGGCGACGGGAACCAAGGTCACGAATATCTCGCCCACCGCCCAGGAGTATCTGAAGGATGTCTACAGCAAGATCACGCTTCCTAGTACGACCCAGCAGGCCTACGACATTGCGCACACATTAGATCCACACACTATATTGAGCAACTTCAAAAATACCTTCAATAACCTTGACTCCGTGGTGCGCATCGATCAGCAGTTCGGCCAGAAGGTGAATGTGTTCTACCGTTACATGCACGACACCTTCCCCGACATCTATCCGGCGGGCCAGTTCACTACGGTGAATATCCCCGGGATGAACCCCACCACGGCGCATAACCCGGGTACGCAGCAGATGGCGCACGGAACTTACACCATCAATCCGACCATGTTGCTCGATGCGGGCTATGCTTACTCGAACGGCAACATTACGACCCTCTCCTCGGGCTACCTCTCTCAGGCGCAGTCGCCTGACGTGACGCCGTCGCTTGCGTATCCGAACACTTCCGGCGTACTGCCTACCATTGCCACTGGCATGACCTCGCTGGGCGGCAGCTACGCCTACATCGATCACGGCACCAACCACCAGGCATTCGGAAATCTCACCAAGACGCTGCATACCCATACGCTCATCTTTGGGTTCAGCTACAACCACTACCAGAAGCGCGAAAACAACACCACAAGCACGCAGGGCAGTTTCGGATTTACGAACGACGTAACGACTGCCTGCACTGCTGCTAATTGCACTTTTGCCCCCACCACCGACTCGGCCGCGGTCTTGTCGCAGGGCTTCGCCAACTTCCTCATCGGTAACGCCAATAACGGTTTTAGCCAGCTCTCCGCTGACCCGATTGCGGATATCAAGTCTTCGCTCTATGAAGGCTTTGCGCAGGACAACTGGAAGGTGAGGCCTCGTCTGACGCTGAACCTGGGCGTGCGTTACAGTCTCTATGGTCAGCCATGGGATGCGAACGGCCTGCTGAGCACTCTTGATCCGGCCACGTATTCGGCGTCGAAGGCGCCTACGATCGATTCCAGCGGCCTGATGTGCGTGACTGGAACTTGCACGCAGACGGGCAGTAACGCGGGCCAGTCGACCTCACCCAATCCTGCAGCGGACATCGTGGGCATCAACTACATCAACGGCCTGATCTTCAACGGGCCGTCGGCGGCGAACAACAACCAGGCCTCGCCCTGGGGGAACAAGGTAGGCGTGGGGGATAAGAAGAACTTTGCGCCTCGCATCGGTTTCGCCCTCGACGTATTTGGCGACGGCAAGACGGCGTTGCGCGGGGGCTATGGATGGGCGTATGACGACCCGGAGGTTAGCTATTACGAGACGTCGGACTGGAATGATCCGCCGGCGGTGGCCACTTACAGTGTGGGCCAGACATCCCTTGACAATCCGACGGGCGGCGCTACGACCGCGTTCTCGAAAACCCCAGGCTGGATACGGGCTGTTCCCATCAGGTACAACTCGCCCTATGTGCAGCAGTTCTCGCTCGACGTGCAGCAGCAGGTATCGCCATCGTTTATCTTCGATGTCGGCTACTTTGGCGACCACGGTACGCACCTGCTGGGCGCCGAGGACATCAATGAGCCGGTACCTGGTTCGTGGGTAGGTAAGGTGTCGCCTGGGAGCACATGCACCGATCCCGATACCAACACCATTGCGTGGCTGAGTTCCTCGTGCAGCGTGATGCTGAACCAGATCAAGCCCTATCTCGGTTACTTCTCAGTGGACGCGATGCGGTCGATCTTCAACTCCAACTACAACTCGCTGCAGGCGAAGGTGACCAAGCGCCTCAAGGGCAAGACCTACATCGACGCCAACTATACCTGGTCGCGCGACTTGACCAACGCCCAGGCGGACTACTCCGGGTTCATCCAGAACACTTACAACCCCAACGGCGACTACGGCCGCGCAGCAGTGGACCGGACCCAGGTGCTGACCATTGACGGTGTGTTGGAGGAGCCCTGGTTCCAGCAGCAGAAAGGGCTAGTGGGACGAGCGCTTGGTGGATGGGAGATCTCCGGGATTTATACGGCCAACACCGGCCTGCCACTGACGGCATCGTCCGGCGGCTTTACGAACGGCGCGTATAACCTGCCCGGCAGCTTGACCAGCGTCTATAACAACCGCGTCAATACGGGCTACTCGACTGACAACGCGGGCATCAGCGTGCTGGGTAATACCAACGCCGGCCTGCGGCCTGATCAGATCGGCAATCCCAATACCGGCAACAACACCACGATCCACAACAAAGGCTATCACCAGTTGTGGTTCTACGCGGGTGCGTTCGCGTCGCCCAATCCGGTCACCAACACCTCGGTGCCGGGCAATGCGCGCCGGGGAACGATTGCGGGCCCGGGATTCGCTAAAGCTGACCTTGGCGTGTATCGCAACTTCCGCATCGTGGAGCGGTTGAACTTCCAGTTCCGCGCGGAGGCATTCAACGTCACCAACCACACCAACGTGCAGACCGTAACCACGGCCGAGGGAACGTTCTTCGGCACGGTGACCGGCTACCGCGACGCACGCATCATGCAGTTCGCCGGCAAGTTTACGTTCTGACTTGACGAGAAATACCGGCTCGGCCCGCCTGTTCCTTCAATAGAGGAACAGGCGGGCCCGGCCCTGCTCTCATGCAAAACTGATCGTCCTAGCCGTGCCGACCAAGCAGGTATGACGCCATGGGATTGAACACGCTGGATCTGGTGGTCATCGGTTGCTATCTGGCCGGCGTCACGCTATTCGGCCTGCGCTTCCGCAGCGGGCAGCAAACGCTGAAAGGATATTTCCTCGCAGATAACGAGATTCCGTGGTGGGCAATTTCGCTTTCCATCGTGGCAGCGGAGACCAGTACACTCACGGTCATCAGCGTGCCCGGCCTGGCGTACGACAAGGACTTCAGCTTTCTGCAATTGGTGATGGGCTACCTGATCGGCCGCGCCGTGGTGAGTTTTGTGCTCATCCCGCAATACTTTCGCGGCGAGCTGGTCACGGCTTATCAACTGATCGAACGCCGCTTCGGGCAACGGCTGCGCTCGCTGACAGCCGGAGTCTTTCTGGTTACGCGGGCAGCCGCTGAAGGCGTACGCGTATTTGCGGTGGCCATCGTGGTGCGCGTGGCGCTCGGCGGCCTGCTGACAAGCGTGGGCGATTTTGAGCGCGACCTGGTAGCGATCGCCATCGTAACCGCGCTGACGCTTCTCTACACCTTGAAGGGCGGCCTGAAGGCGGCGATCTGGACGGATGTGATGCAGCAAACGGTTTATGTTGCCGGAACCATCGTGGGGCTAGTGACCATCCTGCATCTTGTGCCCGGCGGGTGGACGACGGTGCGCGAGATGGCGGGCGCGGCGGGCAAGTTCCGTGTGTTCGATCTCACGTTCGACTGGACCACCAAGTACACCTTGTGGTCGGGAGTGATTGGCGGGACATTTTTCACCACGGCCAGCCACGGAACCGATCAGCTGATTGTGCAAAGGCTGCTGGCGGCGCGCAGCGAGCGACAGGCGCAGGTTGCTCTGATCACGAGCGGGTTCCTGGTTTTCATTCAGTTTTCGCTCTTCCTGATGATTGGGGCGATGCTGTATGCGTTTTATCGCATCTTTCCGCCGGCGGCCGCGTTTACGCGAACGGATACGATCTATCCGGTTTTCATTGTGAGCCATTTGCCGCACGGCGTGAGCGGTTTGCTGATTGCCGCCATCCTGGCGGCGGCCATGTCGAACCTGAGCGCGGCGCTCAATTCACTTTCTTCCACGTCCATGGTCGATTTCTATATCCGCCTGCGTCCGCTTACGTCGGAGGTCCGCCGCATCTGGCTGTCGCGGGCCGCGATGGTGGTTTGGGCGCTGGTGCTGTTCGGCCTGGCTCTGCTGGCGCGTCATGGCGGTCGGGTGATCGAGGTAGGATTGACGATCGCTTCCATCGCCTATGGAGGCATGCTGGGCGTGTTTTTGTTAGGCGTGCTCACGCGCAGGGCTTCGGAGCGCGGAGCCATGATGGGCATGATCTGCGGTTTGGCGTTGAACCTCTACCTCTGGCTCTTCACTAGCGTAGCGTTTACGTGGTACGTGGTGCTGGGCAGTGTAGCCACGTTCGCCCTTGGTTATGCCGCGAGCTTAGCCTTGGGGCAAAAAGGGATTAGAAATGCAAGTGCGTAAGTTGATGACGGAGCGCCGCAATCCGGCAACCGAGAATCTGGACCGGATGACCGCTCTTGAAATGATTACCGCAATGAACCGGGAAGACGCGAAGGTTCCCCGCGCCATTCGCAAGGTGTTGCCGCAAATCGCCCAGGCGGTGGATCTAGTGGCGGAGCGCCTGGCTGATGGCGGCCGGCTGATTTATGTGGGCAGCGGCACCAGCGGCCGCATCGGCGCGCTGGATGCATCGGAGTCTCCTCCGACCTTTGGTGTGAGCGCAAAGAAAGTGCAATTTGTGATTGCCGGCGGGGAGCGCGCACTGGTAAAGGCCGCGGAGGCCAGCGAGGACTCCGCGGAGTTTGGTCGCAGGGACATTGCGGCGCGAAGACCCGGCATGCATGATGTGGTGGTGGGGATTGCCGCCAGCGGAAACACGCCCTATACCATCAGCGCGCTGGAGCACGCGCGGGACAAAGGCGCGGCAACGGTGGCCATCGTGTGCAATCGCAATTCTGCGCTGGGCAAGGTGTCAGACATTCGCATTGAAGTCGAGGTCGGCCCGGAAGTGCTAGCGGGATCTTCACGTCTGAAGGCTGGGACCGCGGAGAAGCTGATCTGCAACATGCTGACGACCGGGGCCATGTCCCGGCTGGGGTACGTGTACTCGAACCTGATGGTCAATTTGCATTTGACCAACAAGAAGCTGGTGCAGCGCGGCATCACGATCCTTGAGGAACTGGCAGCGGTGGATCGGGAGCAGGCCGCAGCAACACTTGAAAAAGCCGGCAGGAGCGTTCCCCTGGCGCTGGTGATGTTGAAGACGGGCGCCGGCAAAGCCGAATCTGCGCGACGCCTGCGCCGGGCCAAAGGGAATGTTCGTAGAGCGATTGAAGGTTGAAATGGGGAGTGCTCTGAAAACGATTTGGTCCCGGCGTGCATGGGTTTTCCTGCTGGCCATCGCGTTGGTGGCGTGCGGGCAGCGTGGGCTTTTCGCGCAGGCCGCGGCGGCCGGGAACGGCGCGCATGATTTCGACGCCATCGACGCGTTGATGCAGGCGGCCGTGGCCAAAGGCAGCATGCCCGGCGGCGTCGTGATCATCGGCCACAATGGCGCGGTGGTGTATCGCAAGGCCTTCGGTTCGCGATCGCTCGAACCCACGCAAGAAGCCATGACCGCGGACACCATCTTCGATCTGGCCTCGCTGACCAAAGTGATTGCCACCACTACCGCGGTGATGCAACTGCTCGATGCAGGACGCATCCGGCTCAACGATCCCGTGGCCGCGTACCTTCCGGAATTTGCGCAGAACGGAAAAGGGCAGATCACGGTGCGCGAACTTTTGACGCATTTCTCCGGCCTGCCGCCGGATCTGGATTTGAAGGAACCGTGGCAGGGCCGCGATATCGCATACAACATGGCCATGCAGGCCCGGCCGATGTATCCGCCAGGCACGCGGTTTCTTTATAGCGACATTAACTTTGAGACTCTCGGATTTCTGGTCGAGAAGATTTCCGGCATGTCACTCAACGAGTACGCAAGCACCCATGTTTTTGCGCCATTGGGAATGACGGAGACGACCTATCTTCCGCCAGCCAGCTGGATTCCGCGCATCGCACCCACGCAGTACGACGAGAACGGGAAGATGCTGCGCGGCGTGGTGCACGATCCCACCGCGCGAAGGATGGGCGGAGTAGCGGGGCACGCGGGATTGTTTTCAACCGCCGACGATCTGGCGAAGTTCGCGCAAAACCTGCTGAGCGACAGCCCGAAGATTCTCACGCGCGAAGCCATCGCGAAGATGTCGACGCCGCAACAGCCTGCAACCGCCGCAAGTTTGCGCGGGTTGGGGTGGGATATCGATTCGCCGTTCTCCAGCAATCGTGGCGAACTGCTGCCCGTAGGATCCTTTGGGCACACGGGATTTACAGGCACTTCGCTGTGGATCGATCCCGTGACCAACACCTACATCATTCTGCTGACCAATGCCGTGCATCCCAACGGCAAAGGATCGGTGATTGCACTGCGCTCGCGCCTGGCGAATGCCGTGGTCGAGACGCTGCACCTGACGGTTTCTGAAAAAGAAGAGATGCAGGTAGCACGCATCACCGGATACAACGAGTCGATGATGGCCGAGCGGCGCATGACCGCGCGCGACGGCGAGGTGAAGGTGGGCATCGATGTCCTGGAAGCGGACGATTTCCGCGAACTGCATCCGGATCCGAACCATCCAGTGAGAATCGGGCTCGTCACCAACCAGACCGCGGTCGATGCGCACGGAAAGCGCACGGCTGACGTCCTTGCGCACGCGCCGGGAATCAAACTGACGGCCATCTTCAGCCCGGAGCACGGCATCGCGGGAGTTCTCGATACAACGGCGATAGGCAACTCGCGCGACGCGGCCACGGGCGTGCCGGTGTACAGCGTCTACGGCGACTCGGATGCGAAGCGCCGGCCTACGGATGAAGAGATGGCCGGCGTGGATGCGATTGTCTACGACATTCAGGACATGGGTGCGCGCTTTTACACCTACGAGAGCACGCTCGGCTATTTTCTTGAAGCGACCGCGAATGCGGGCAAAGAGATCGTGGTGCTGGACCGGCCGAATCCCATTGGCGGCGCGTACGTGCAAGGGCCGATTCTCGATGCCGGACGCGAATCGTTTGTCGGCTACTGGCGCACTCCGGTGCGCCACGGCATGACGGTAGGCGAACTGGCGCAAATGTTCAACAGCGAGCGGGCGATTGGCGCAAAACTCTCCGTGGTGCATATGGAAGGCTGGTTGCGCGGCGACTGGTTCGATTCCACTGGCAGAGTGTGGATCAATCCCTCGCCCAACATGCGCAGCCTGACCGAAGCCGAGCTCTATCCCGGCATCGGAATGATCGAGGGCTCGAACATTTCAGTCGGCCGCGGCACCGACACGCCGTTCGAGCTGGTAGGGGCGCCATGGATCGACGCCGCGGCGCTGGCGGCGTACATGAACGCGCGGGAGATTGACGGCGTGCGCTTTGTGCCAGTCAATTTCACGCCGAATGTGTCGAATTACGCAAACCAATCATGCGGCGGCGTGAACATCATCGTAACCAATCGCGAAGCGCTGGATGCGCCCGAACTGGGGTTGGAGATTGCGGCTGCGCTCGAGCATTTGTATCCGGATAATTTCAAGATTGCCGGCATCGATGGGTTGATGCGCAACAAGGCTACGCTCGATGCGCTGACGGCCGGCGAAGATCCGCGCCGCATTGCCGAGGATTGGCAAGATGCGCTGAGGAGTTTTGAAGCGGTGCGCACGAAGTATCTTCTTTACTGATTTTGCTCGAGGTCGGCGGGGCTGCACGACGCAGAGGAGTGGAATGAGGTTCAGAGCAAGCGGAAGGCGATGGAGTTGGATGGGCGCGGCGGCGATGATCGCTGCAATGGTCGCTCAGTGCGCCGTCGCAGCGCCGCCGGTTCACCTTGACCGCAAGGGCGAGCGCTGGGCGGCCGCGACCCTGCGCAAGATGACGCTCGAAGAAAAAGTCGGGCAGATGATCGTGGTCTGGGCGAAGGTTCAATTTCTGAACCCTGAGAGCCCGGAGTATCTGGAACTGCGCGACGAGATGACGAAGTACCACGTGGGCGGTTTCGGCGTCACGGACCCCGTGGAGGGCTCACAACTATTCATGAGCGAGCCGCTGGAAGCAGCGGCGCTCACCAACCGGCTGCAAAGGGATTCGAAGTACCCGCTGATTTTCGCGGCCGACTTCGAGCGCGGCCTGTCGATGCGTCTTGAGGGCGCAACGGCATTCCCGGCGGCGATGGCGTTTGGTGCGGCCGGTGACAAAAATCTGGCGCGCCAATTCGGCCGCATCAGCGCCCAGGAGTCGCGCGCCATCGGCGTGCAGTGGAACTGGTTCCCGATTGCGGACGTCAATTCCAATCCCGCCAATCCCATCATCGATACGCGCTCGTTTGGTGAAGATCCCGCGCTGGTGAGCGAAATGGTCGCCGCCTACATCGAGGGCGCGCGCAGCGAGGGATTGTTGACGACGGCGAAACATTTTCCCGGCCACGGCGATACGGATACGGATTCACATCTCACCTTGGCGCGAGTGCCGGCAAGCATGGATCGGCTGAACGCGGTCGAACTGGTTCCGTTCCGCAGCGCGATTGCCGCCGGAGTGGATTCGGTGATGGTGGGCCATCTGATCGTTCCGGCCGTTGAACCCGATCCCAATCGCCCCGCCAGCGTTTCCGCGCACGTGATCAAGGATCTGCTGCAAGGGCAGCTGGGTTTCCACGGACTCGTGGTGACCGATGGATTGGATATGGCGGGCCTGACGCATGTCTTCACGGGATCGGAGGCGGAGATTTCAAGCGAGGCCGCGGTGGAAGCTGTGGAAGCGGGCGAGGACATGATCGTCATTCCCGGCGACCTAGGCGGCGCGTATAACGGCCTGCTGACGGCGGTAAGGAAGGGCAAGATTTCAGAGGCACGCATCGACAAAAGTGTGCTGAAAATCCTGCGCACGAAGGCCTCGGTGGGTCTCGATCGTAATCGCTTTGTGAATCTCGCAAGGGTGCAGGACGAGATTGCGAAACCGGAAAACGTGGCTCTCGCGCAAACTGTCGCCGATCGCGCCGTGACGCTGGTTGAGGATAACGGCAAGCTGATTCCGCTTGCCGCACAGCCGGGGCGGCCGGCTTCGCGCATCGTCGCGGTGATTTTTTCTGATCGGCCGCGCGGCAGTGATGGAGGTCGAGCCTTTGCGAGTGAACTGCGCAAGCGTGCACCCGGCGCCACGGTCTTCTATGTCGATCCCAGCAATTCGAGGTATGTTTTCGACAGCGCGCTGGCCGCGGTGCGCGATGCCGGCAGCGTGATTGCCGTCGCCGAGTCGGTTCCCAATCCCAGACGAACCACCGAGGGCCGCGCGGGCGGCTCCGTAGGTCTCAATGCGGAGCCGATGCAGCTGCTCACCGAGATGGTGAAGACGACGGGAGCGAAAACGATTGTAGTGGCATTCGGCAACCCGTACACAGGCGGGTCGATCGCCGGCATCCAGACATACGTTTGCACGTATTCCAACACCGTGGTTTCCGCATCGAGCCTTGCGCGCGCGCTGTTCGGCGAGATTCCGATCCACGGGCGGCTGCCGGTATCGATTCCTAACCTCGCGCTGCGCGGAACCGGTCTCGACCGCGAGGCGATCGCGGCACGAGCCAGTGCGCCATGAAAGAAGCCGGTGGTTTTGAGAGGAGCAGTCAAGTGAGTGCCGCAGATACAAATCCGAGAACGGTTCGACCATGGAGCTGCGGAATGGGCAGCATAGGCCGCGCGATCGCGGCTGGCATTGCGCTGGGCGTGCTGCTCGCCGCGTCGCCGGCTCAAGCCCAGCAGTCTGTCGACTACCCGGATGCGGTGGTAGCGAGGCCCGTGGTGAATATGTACAGGAACGCAACGGCTGCGAGCGATGTGGTATCGCAGGCACTTTATGGCACCGGCGTGCTGACGCGCCAAAGCAGCGAGGGGTGGTTCCAAATCCTCACCGCGGATGGATATACGGGCTGGGTCGAAGCGGCGGATCTGAAGACGCTGAACGGCGCGACCTACGCGCCCAAGGGCAATGCGGTGCGCGTTACGGCATTGACCGCAAACATTTATCGCGAACCCGACGTGACGGCGCACGCGCCGCTGCTCGAACTACCGTGGGAGTCGCGCCTGGAGCCTGCGCCGCCGCCCGCGAAAAACACCGAGCGCTGGCTTGAAGTGCGCCTTGTGGATGGGCAATTGGCCTGGGTGCAGCGCGGCGACATCAGCGACGATTTTCTGCCACTGAGCATCGGAGAAATGCTGCAGCTTGCGCACCGGTTTATCGGCACCACGTACACCTGGGGCGGCGTGAGCAGCTTTGGCTTCGACTGCTCGGGATTTACGCAGATGCTGGAGCGGCAACGCGGCTTTGAAATGCCGCGGGACGCAGATGTGCAAGCTTCGTGGAGCGGCGTAATTGCTGTGGAGCGCAAGAACCTCCAGCCCGGCGACCTTTTATTTTTCAGCTCGAGCCCCTCCAGAATCACGCATACCGGCATGTACCTGGGCAATGGCGAATTTATTCACGACACCACGCACGGCCATCCCGGCGTGCAGATCAGCCGGCTGGACGACATGCCGTGGACGCAGCTTCTGGTAGCGATACGGAGAGTGAAGCCATGAATCGACGCGATTGTTTGAAAATTGCCGGTGCCGCCGCGGTGCTTCCGTTCGCGCCCATATCCGCGCGGCCGCAATCCGCGCCGGGGCCATGCACGGTCGATGTTGACTTGAAGCGCCTGATGCTGCGCCACACCTGGACGACCACCATGTCGTCCAGCGAGTATCGCGACACAGTGCAGGTGGAATACCGGCGCGACGGAGTTTCCGGTCACGGCGAGGGCGCGCCGATCGTACGCTACCAGGAGTTTCCGGCCGCGGCCATGAAGGCCATTCAAGCCATTGCGAACGACATTACGGCGGGCGATCCCTGGCAGTACCAGAAATATCTTGCGGGCATCCGCAGGGCGCTGGGCGAGCAGCAGCACGCCGCGATGGCCGCTGTCGATGTCGCCATTTTCGATTGGCTGGGCAAGAAGTTCAATGTGCCACTCTATAAGTTTTTTGGGCTCGACGCAGCCGATGCGCCGATCACGGATTTTTCCATCGGCATTGACACGCCGGAGATCACCCGCCAGAAGACGCGCGAGGCGGCGGATTTTCCGGTGCTGAAGGTGAAGGTAGGGTTGAAGACCGATGAGCCCACCATTGAAGCCGTGCGCAGCGTGACCAACAAGCCCATTCGCGTGGATGTCAACGAGGGCTGGACCGACAAGGAAGAGGCCATTCGCAAGATCAACTGGCTGGAATCTCAGGGCGTGGTCTATGTGGAACAGCCCATGCCGGCGCACATGGTGGAAGAGACCCGCTATGTGCGGAGCAAGGTGCACCTGCCGATCATTGCTGACGAAGCGTGCACCGATGTCACAATGATTCCAAAACTTGTCGACGCCTACGACGGAATTAACGTCAAACTCGACAAGGCCGGCGGCATTCTGGAATCGTTGCGGTGGATAGAGGTGGCGCGCGCCATGAAGATGAAAGTCATGCTGGGCTGCATGGTGTCGAGTTCCTGCTCCGTGACCGCCGCGGCGCATCTGTCGCCGCTGGTCGATTACGCCGATCTCGACGGCAACCTTTTGGTGGCGAACGATCCGTGGGTTGGCGTGCGCGTAGAAAAAGGAAAACTGCTGCTTCCCGACGGCCCGGGATTAGGCCTGACGGCGGCGTGAAACGCGACGCAAGATTTGTTGAAGTTTTCGCAATGTGTGTGGATGGTGTTCTCGGGTAATCGATAAGGTGGTTGAGCAAAGCGCGTGGATACAATCTGCCAGGTCCCGCCGGCAATGCTTGACCCGGAGGTTCACTTCAAAGTGGAACCATCGGAAATGATGACAAACCGAAGCAGGAAGTCGCGTCCCACGCCCCTGGACCGCAGGAGCGGCATCCCGCTTTATCACCAGATTCAGCAGCGCCTCCTCGATCAGATTCAATCCGGCGAACTGAAGCCGGGCGAACCCTTGCCGTCGATTCAGCAGATCGCAACGTGGATGGGCGTCAGCCAGATGACGGTGCGGCAGGCGGTCGGCGCACTGTGCGAGCTGGGAGTAATTTACAGCCGGCAAGGCAAAGGCACATTCATTTCCGGCATCAAGCTGGAGAGAGATTTTCGCCAGGTCCTTTCTTTCTCTGAGGAGACCCAGGCGCGCGGCGCCACGCCCAGCTCCAAGGTGCTGTCGTTCCGCATCCAGGCTCCGACCCAGGAAGTGAAGGAGGCCCTCGCCCTCAGCGACGGGGAGCGCGTCTTCAATTTGCACCGGGTTCGCTGCGGCGACTCGATTCCCATGGGTATTGAGTCCAGCTGCCTGCCCGTGCAGCTTTGCCCCGGACTGATGGAGACCTTCGATGCCACGACCTCCCTCTATGATGAGCTGGCGCATCAATACGGAATCCAGTTGATGGTGACCGACGAAGTGGTGGAAGTGGGGAAGGCGAGCGCGGAAGATGCGCGCCTGCTGCAGATCGCTCCGCAGAGCCCGATTTTCCTGTTTACGCGCGTCTCGTATCTCGAAAACGGCACACCGGTAGAGCATGTGAAATCTGTCTATCGTGGAGACAAATACAAAATTGTGAACCGGCTGATGCGCATGAAGCGCGAACGGCTGACAACGCCGCATGCCGCGTCGACCAAGCCGGCCGTCGACGCAATCAATTGATTGTGACGCTCGCGGCATCGTGGGCAAATGGCACGGGCCGCAGCGGGCATTTTTTCCCGGCGTACTTTTTCAGGAGCGGATCCAGATGACAGCAGCGGTGAGACTGCTGACGAGGAGCGGAAACCATACCTGTGCGATCCAGGGCACAGGAATGAGAAAAAGGATGTCGGAGCTGATTAGCGAGCCGGGCCAGCCGACGGTGAGACGAAGCCAGGCGTAATAAAAGAAATCCCAGAACGCGAAGGTCCAGAGAAACGCGGCGATTCTTGCCTTCAGGTTTTGCCCGGCAAGCCATGCGATTCCGCCCAGCATCACGAGAGCCGCCGCTTCACGGAAGCACTCGATGCGCACCAGATTTTCCGGCAGAGCAGCAGGCCCGTGCGCCTGCGGAACCGGCAACAACCCCGTGGCAGCTCGCAAATATACCACCACCGCAGCTTCAACGAAGCCGAACGCAATGCCAAAGACCGCGATGATCAGAAGTCGCTTTCTGCCCAGCGCAAACTTCGCTTTTCTCGACAGAAGGTAAGGGATCACGGGAACGAGAACGATAAGATTGACCCACCACGGCGAAGCCAAGTGTGCAAAGCCGGTCATAAAGTGAGTCTACGACGGGGAGTGAGTCTACGACGGTGCGGGGTTCGCGCCACGTCGATTGGCTGGCTATTGAATCAAGCCCAGGGCTTTGAGCTCCTTCTTCAGCTTTGCAGTAGCGATGGGCTTCACCAGGTAGGCGTTGCACGCCCTTCTGGGAATTGCCGCTATCCCTCGAGCGAATTCTGACGATGAACTAGATGTACCGCCCGCTCATGCGGCGAACACGGAGTTGGGCCTGCTTGTCGATGGATTTCAGGGAACCATGGGTGTCCTGGAGCGTGATGTCGCGATGTCGATGCAGTCCGCGAAATTCGAAATGCTTTTCGCCCGGCGGATCGGGCTGGTTGCGATGAGGGAGCCGAGGTCATGATGGATCGCGATTTACGGCTGCGCCGCATTAGAACACGATTGTTCCTTCAAGTGGCGCTTGCACTCCTTTGCAACGTGCTGCTTTTTGTGGTTTTGTCTCATTATCAAGCGCCGGCTTTCATTCCCGATTGGTTGCGCATTGCTGGACCGCTGGCAGCTCTCAATTTTGTGCCCCTGCTCATCGTCGAACGGTGGAACTGGACAATGGCCCGCCGCGCCGTATCCGACATGTGGGCTTTCGGCCAGCTCAATTTCGATGAGGTTTCACGAGAACTGGCAGCACGCAAAGCCGTCGAGGCGGACATCAAGGACTGCAAGCCTTACATCGACGTGATGCATGAGCAGATTGGCGATTCATTGGCCGAGTCCGAGCGTGAAGTCGTAGTGGTAATCGAGCAGATCGATACGCTGAATGCCAAGACTGGCGAGCAGCGAGAGCATATTGCGCGATCCATCAAGAGCGCCGGCGATCTGACGCAAGACACGCAGACTCGGGTCGAGAACAACAAGGGAGTGATCGCCGCGATTGAGATGCAGTTGGAGGCGCAGACCGACGAGTTCAGAAACAATTTCGAACGCATTCAGGGGCTGGCCGGCGATGTTCGGTCTTTGACGCCTCTCATTAAAATGATTACTACCATCGCCAATCAGACCAGCCTGCTCGCCCTGAATGCTGAGATCGAGGCCGCGCGCGCGGGAAGCGCGGGTCACGGATTTGCGGTTGTGGCCCTTGAGGTCAGGAAACTCGCTGTGCTCTCCACCCAGGCCGCCGCCGAGATTGCCGCAAAGATCAATGCCACGTGCCAGAGAGTGGACGAAGAGATGTCCCAGGCTCATGCTTCGCTCGAGCAGCACGAGGCCAGCAGCGCAATGAAACATCTCGCTGCCGATTTGGGCGAAATGCAGTCTGAGTTCGCCAAGAACAGCCAGTTGCTTCTGGAAGTGATTACCGAGGTCGATGCCAATTACGCAGAGAGCGTAACCCGGCTGGGAGAGGCGTTGGGACATATTCAGTTTCAGGACATCATGCGCCAGAGATTGGAGCACGTGCAGGGAGCGCTGATAGAAATGCGCGACCACTTGTTGCGCTTGGCCGAAAGGCCGGACCGTCCCGGCTGGGATGGTCTCTTCGATACCACATTCAAGGGGTTGTTGGACTCCCATCTCGGTAGTTACAAAATGGCTAGCCAAACCGTCACTCACCTTACCGTCGCCGGTGGCAGCTCCGGCAGCGACCACAGCCGTCCCGCCATTGAATTGTTCTAATCGGAATTGCCTCCCGGCCGAATCAAGAGCCTTTCGCCTGCGTATTTGGCTTCCCTTGCAAACGGGTCCTAAACTCTCCGCGCAGGAATCCCCGCTCGCACCTCGATCGTCACCTGCTTTGCGCCAAGAATCGTGTGAGTGGCCTTGACGACCATCCTGCCCGAAGACTCGGGACGAGTCTTGATCCAGATCGCGCCCGCGCCTCCGCTCTCAGTGAGCGAAAACGGATTGTCGCCGACCAGCACGCCAGGGCCGCTGAGCTCGAAGGTGACCTCACCGCCTGCAAAGAGCCGAGGCGCACCGAAGCGATCGGCGACCCGGAAGACCAGGCGAGTTGCGTCGATCCCATCGCCGGTGAGGTCGGCATCGTCAGCTTCAAGCAGGAACTTGTCCTCAGCGGCATCAGAGCAGAAGGATCGAGAGAGCGCGAGATGGCCTGCAACGTAGCCGTCGATGCGCAGCACGGGGCGCGCGGTTCCATCCATGTCGAGATCGGCAAAAAAGGGCGCATAGTGAAGGTTGGGATAATTCCTGCGGTCCGGCACAAGCGTGGAGTGATGCTTGTCGTCGACGAAAATCTCCAGGCGCTCGCAGTTGGAAAA
>Ga0181518_10000678_pt1 | contig 36715 bp, 33 predicted proteins | sample PEATcosm2014_Bin_28_FD_119751 | JGI IMG/M metagenome (GOLD analysis project Ga0181518, IMG submission 119751) | Peatland microbial communities from MTU Mesocosm Facility, Houghton, MI, USA - PEATcosm2014_Bin01_60_metaG | ecosystem: Environmental > Terrestrial > Soil > Wetlands > Peat | place...
CGCCCTGGTGGGTGGCGGCGCCGTCGGCGATGATCTGGCCCTTCTTGACGCGTTGGCCCTTGCGAACGATCGGCTTCTGGTTGAGGCAGGTGCGTTCGTTGAGGCCGACGAACTTGCGAAGGACGTATTCATCGGCGTTGTCGATGAGGATGCGGGAGGAATCGACGTAGGTGATGACCCCGCCGCGTTCGGCGCGAACGACCATGCCGCTGTTTTGCGCCACCGGCCGTTCCATTCCGGTGCTGATGATGGCCGGATCGGTGCGGAGCAGGGGGACGGCCTGCCGCTGCATGTTGCTGCCCATGAGGGCGCGGTTGGCGTCGTCGTGTTCGAGGAAGGGAATGAGCGCCGCGGAGACGGAAACGGTCTGGCGGGGGCTGATGTCGACGTATTGGACGTCCCGGCTGGGGACGGTGGCGAGATCGCCCTGGACGCGCGCCAGGACCAGCCCCTTGCGGAGTTGGCCGTCTTTTTCGACGACGTCCGGGGGAGCGAGGATCGCCTTCATCTCCTCATCGGCGCGGAGATACTTGTGCTGGCCGTTGACTTTTCCGTCTTCCACCACGCGGTAGGGAGTGATGAGGAAGCCGTACTCGTCGATGTCGCTGTAAATGGAGAGGGACGCGATGAGCCCGATGTTGGTCCCTTCGGGGGTTTCGATGGGGCAGATTCTGCCGTAGTGGGAAATATGGACGTCGCGCACTTCGAATCCGGCGCGTTTGCGGTTCAGACCGCCCGGCCCCAGCGCGGACAGACGCCGCTCGTGCGTCAACTGGCTGAGCGGATTGGTCTGGTCCACGACCTGGGAAAGTTCGCCGCGGCCGAAGAAGAAATCGATCGAGCTGCTGATGCTCTTGGAGTTGACGATCTCGGCGATGCGGCCCAACTCGTTGGGGTCTTTGAGGCTCATGCGCTCCTGCACGGTGCGCTTGAGCTTGAGGAACCCCTTGCGCAGCTCTTCGCCGGCCAGTTCGTCGATGGTGCGCAGGCGGCGATTGCCGAGATGGTCGATGTCATCGACGTATCCCTCGCCGCTGCGGAGCTTGAACATGTATTTGAGCGAGTTGACCAGGTCCTCGCTGCGGAGGGTCATCACGGTTTCCGGGACGTTCTGGTCGAACTTTCGATTGATGCGGAATCGACCGACGCGGCCTAGGCGATAGCGATTTTCGTCGAAGAATTTTTCTTCGAAGAGGGTCTGGGCCTTGTCGATCTGGGGAGGATTGCCGGGCCGCAGCCGCGCGTAAATCCGCAGAAGGGCGTCGTTGTGGCTTTCGGCGGGATCGGCCAGGGTGTTGAGGATCAGCGGGTCGGCGACTTTCGTGACCACGGCGACGGTTTTGAGAGTGCTGGCCTGAATCTTGTTGACGGCCTCGCCGATCTGGGCGCCGGGCTTGACCAATTCTTCGCCGCTTTCGGTGTCGATGATCGGAGCGGCGGAGTAAAAGGCGGGCTGGAGTTGCCCGACCTTCACGTTTTCAATGGTGTAGAACTCCTTGATGATCGATTCGCTGGTGCTGTACTTGGCGTCGAGGGCGCGCAGGAAGGTTGTTGCTGGGATTTTGCTGCTCTGGTCGATGCGAACGGCCAGGGCGTCTTTCTTGGTGACGGAACATTCGATCCAGCTTCCGCGTTCGGGGATGACCCGGCAGCCGTGCAGGGGTCGGTCGCCCTCCTGCACCTCGACGAGAAAATCGACGCCCGGCGAACGGTGAAGCTGATTGACGATGACGCGCTCGGCGCCGTTGATGATGAATTCACCGCCGCCGATCATAATGGGGATTTCACCCAGATAGATGGAGTCCTCGACGACCTCGTCCTTGTCCTTGCGGACAAATCGCACCTGGATGCGGAAGGGCATTCCGTAAGTCAGGCGGAGGGCGCGGCATTCATCGGTGGTGTAGCGCGGCTCGGAAAGGTCGTAGCTGATGTATTCCAGGCGCAGGTTCCCGTCGTAGCTCTCGATGGGAAACACTTCGCGGAGCAGGGCCTCCAGCCCTTCGTTTTTTCGATGCTTGGGATCCGCATCTTTTTGCAGGAACCTCTTGTATGATTCAATCTGAACGTCGATTAAATTCGGAATCGGCAGCGTGTCACCACGCTTGCTGAAATCGCGCGGCTCGTACGATCGCATCAGGATTTCCTTTTGCCCAATTTCCCAGGCAGGTCTTGGATTTCGTTAACCCTATAAAATTAGCCGCCTTACGTATAGTTAAGCGGCTTTTTTCCGGTGCGCTGATAGCTCCTCTTGCGTCCGGGGATTGCTGTAAATGGCTGGGACAACAACGACTAAGCGTCACTCGTCAGGCGCAAAAGATAACGCCCACGACCCCTCCGTCTCGTCCGAAACGGAAGATTCGTGGCCTTTACACCGAGATTTTTATGTCCCTAGCTCCAAAAGCGACAACTGATCTTATAGCCTGCTTCCGAGGCCGTGTCAATAATAATGTGCCGCGCAGTTGTGCTGGGCCAGTCGTGTTGGCGCCGGTATGGTGATGCCGCGTAATTCTTGAGCCAGCCATGCAATTAACCAGCCAGGAAGCCGTTCAGATGGCCGTGCAGCAAATGCGCTCCGGGCGCTGGCCGGAAGGGGAGAGCATCTGCCGGCAGATCCTGGCGGCCGAGCCGAACCATTCCGGAGCGTTGCACCTGCTGGGGGTTTCGGCGGGAACGAACGGCCGCACGGACGAGGCGATCGAACTGATCCGCAAGGCGATCAAATCCAATCCGAACGCGGCGGAATACCACACGAACCTGTCCAAATTTTTGGGCGACCAGTCGCGGTATGAAGAAGCGATAGCGGCGGCGCGGCGAGCGATTCAGCTTCAGCCGCAACTGGCGACCGCGTGGAACAACCTGGGCGAGGCGCTGCGACGATCGGGCCAGATCTCGGAATCGGCCGCGGCGTTTCTCCAGGCGGCGAAATGTCAACCGGATTCCCCCGAATTGCAGAGGCTGGCCGGCGTGGCCCTGCTGCAAACCGGCCGGGTGGAACAGGCGGTGGAGTGTCTGCGGCGGTTCGTGCAGATCGCGCCGGCTCAACTCAAGGCGGTTGCGTGGTACGACCTGGGCGTCGGGCTGATGGCCAATATGCAGTTCGACGAGGCGATCGACGCGTATCGCCGATGCCTGGCGATCAATCCCCGCCATGAGTCGGCGTGGAATAACCTGGGCAACGCGCTAAGAAGAATCGGCCGGCTGGATGAGGCGGCGGATGCGCTGGGCGAGTCGTTGCGTCTTAAGCCGGATTGGGGAGAGGCATTCTGCAATCTCGGGGCGGTTCACATGGCGCAGGGGCGGATTGATTCGGCGAATGACGCTTTCGACAAGGCGCTGCGCAAATCGCCGCTGCAACCGGCGATTCATTACAATCACGGCGTTCTTCTGCTGCTTCAGGGCGATTTTGAGCGCGGCTGGCGGGAATACGAATGGCGATGGAAGTGCCAGGAGGTGAAGATTCCCACGCGCTTTCCCGTTCCCCCGTGGCGCGGCGAGCCGTTGGACGGCAAGACGATCATGCTGCACGGCGAGCAGGGATTGGGAGACAGCATCCAGTTCATCCGTTACGCCCCGATGGTTGCCGCGCGCGGCGGAAAGATAATTCTGTGTGTTCAGCCGGAGGTGTGCAGGCTTTTGAAAGACGTGCCGGGCGTTGAGCGGGTGGCATCGAATCCCAAGGAATTGCCCGCTTGCCAGAGCTATTGCTATCTGATGGACCTTCCCCTGGCGTTCGAGACCCGCTTGGATTCGATCCCGAACGCAATTCCATACCTGACGCCCGATCCGCAGCTTTGCCGGCGATGGGCCGGGAAACTGGACCAAGGTACTGATTTGAAGGTGGGCCTGGCGTGGGCGGGCCGGCCGACGCATGTCAACAATCCGTGGCGAACGCTGGATCTTTCGCAGCTTGCCCCCCTATCGCAAGTGCCTGGCGTCACGTTCTATAGCCTGCAAAAAGGCGCGGGATCGGAACAAGCCGGCGCCGGGCCGACGGGGATGAAATTGATCGATCTGACCGCGGAAATAGACGATTTTGCGGATACGGCCGCACTGGCGTCGAATCTCGACCTGATCATCACGGTCGATTCGGCGGTGGCGCATCTCGCCGGCGCAATCGGCAAGCCGGTTTGGATATTGACGCCATTTGCTCCGGATTGGCGTTGGATGCTGAAACGCCAGGACAGTCCCTGGTATCCCACGGCGCGGCTGTTCCGCCAGGCCGCCCGCGGCGATTGGGCAACGGTCGTCGAACGAATCGGTAAAGAGTTGTCGGCGTTGGCGGGGAACCGCTGATGGCAAGATATTTCTTGATTTACTGAACCCGACCATTTAAGTACGATGAATTCCTTGATCCGATAACCTTGGTCATTTGCGCGGAGGAATTCATGTTGAAGCGAGTCGTTTTAGGCGTCGTTTCCGTTCTGGCGTTGGGCGCGGTTTCGGTCCATGCCGATCCGAAGGATGACATCAAAACCGCGGTGCAAAAATTGGCGGATAGTCCGAACTACAGTTGGTCCACCGCGACCCAGGGTGGTTTCGGACGAGGGCCGCAGGACGGCAAAACCCAGAAAGACGGATACACATCCCTCACGATGCAGATGCGGGACAGTTCCTTCGACATCATCATCAAGGGGGACAAGGCCGCGATTAAGACGGATTCCGGGTGGAAAACCGCGGCGGAACTGATGGCGGCAAACGCGGACGACGGCGGCGGCCCCCCGCCGCCGGAACGGTTCGCCGCCATGATTGCGCAAAACTTCAAAACTCCCGTCGAGCAGGCGCAGGGCACTCTGGATGATCTTCAGAATATCCAGAAGACGGACGACGGTTATACCGCCGATCTAAGCCCGGACGCCGCCAAGAAGATGCTGTCGTTCCGGCCGCGCCGCGCTGCCACCACCAATCCGGACAACGCCAACCCGCCGCCGCAGATGGAAGTCAGCGACGCCAAGGGATCACTCAAGCTCACGGTCAAGGATGGAAGCCTGACACAGATCGAGTTCCATCTAACGGGCACGATCAGCTTCAATGGGAACGATCGGGACGTGGATCGTACGGCTACCACGGACATCAAGGATGTCGGCACCACGACGATCGACGTGCCGGATGAGGCGAAGGCAAAGCTTTCATCGTAAAGAAACGTTGGAATCGGCCGGCGGGGGTTCGGTGGGTTCTTCGGCGGCGGGCTGGGCATCGGCCCAGGCCTCCTCGGCCAGACGTTTTATCACCAGGCATTGCTCCCAGCGGTCGGAAATCTCGCGGCCGGACAAATCGGTGAGGCTGTACGGAGCGAAACCAAGCTGGCAGCCGAAAGGCAGCACGTCGCCGGCCCGGGCTTTTGCCAGCCAGGCTGAGAATCCCATGGTCCAGAGCTTTTTGAACTGCCGGGCCGGTTCGCCGGCGCCGTCGCCGATGTCGTTCTGGATTTGCTCGCCGAAGCTGATTCGACCGCGCCAGTTGCCGCAGCGCCGGGCGATCTGCTGGAAATGGTCCCAGACGTCGTCGCTCCAGGCTCCGCCGAGTTCGCCGGCGACGACGTAATGGCTGAAATCGCCGGTGAAGCGAACCTTCTTGAACCGATTGATGACCTTGACCGTCCGGCGCAGGTCCTGCGTGACGGTCCCCCGATGCGTCTCAATGAACAGCGGCAATCCGGCGTCGTTGACCAGTTCGTACATTTCCTCCAGAAGGTCCGCGATCTGGGGCGAGGCCATGAGCGATCCGGGCACCTGAACGGTGAGGTAATCGGCGCGCATGCGATGCGCCAGTTCGATGTACGGAAGAAGATCGTCCGCCTCGGTTGCGGTGGTCGAAAAGCCAATCCCCAGGTTGCGATCGCGCAGCATGCCGGCCAATTCATCCGCCTCCTGCGGGATTTGGCAGGCGGCCTCGAAGCCGGTGAACCCCGCGGCGGCGATTTTGTCCAGCCGCTCGGGGGTGGACCATTCGATGCCGCCGCGCGGCAACTGACTCAGCCCCCACGCGTTCTGCTGCAACCGAAGCCGGGGAGGATTGGAAGTGCCGTCGTTGACCTGATTCCGAAATCCCATAATCTCGCTCCGCGCTGATCTTACTCCGCGATGATCTTACTCCGCCTGACCCTTGGAAAAATCGTATGTCCAGCCTTGAAGGGCCGGATTCCATTCGAGCAATTCTTCGGGCTTGAAAAACAATGCCAATTCGCGCTGCGCACTTTCGGGGGAATCGGAGCCGTGGATCAGGTTGAAGGTATTGCTGACCCCGAAATCGCCTCGGATGGTGCCCGGCTCGGCCTTGGAGCCGAACGTCGCGCCCATCATCTTGCGGGAAACGGCGATCACGTCCTTGCCGGCCAAGGCGATCACGACCACGGGCGAGCTGGTCACGAACTTGACCAAGCCGTCGTAAAACGGCTTGCCCTTGTGCGGGGCGTAATGCGACTCGGCCAGGGACGGGCTGATCCGCATGAATTTCATGCCGACGATTTGCAGGCCCTTCTTTTCGAATCGATCGAGAATCTGCCCGCACAATCCGCGATGCACGGCATCCGGCTTGAGAATAATAAGCGTGCGTTCCATTGCGTTCCCGTTATATCCGAAGCGAATAGACTGTCCAAGCAGCGCAGGCCCAGCGGCTAAACTACAGATTCGCCGAATCGAGAGAATTCTTGTCGAGATTGATCCCGCATTCAATCTTCTCGTTTCCGGCCCAGCGGCCGGAGCGCGGGTCTTCGCCTTCGCCGACTGGGCGCGTGCAGCTCAGCGGGTTGCAGCCGATCGACGCATATCCCTTTTCCCATAGCGGATGGCGGGGAAGATCGTGTTTTTTCAAATAGGCGACAATCTCGCGATTCGTCCAGTCGAGCAGCGGGGAGATCGCGTGGCAGTTGAAACGCTGCGACCATTCGATGAATTGCCGGTCGGAGCGGGTGTGGGCCTGGTCGCGGCGGATGCCGCGAAGCCACGCTTTGGGGGCAAGCTCCTTCATGGCGCGCTGGAACGGCTCGTTTTTGTTGGCGGCGCAGCAGGCATCGACGTTCTTCCGCCAGGCGGGATTCTCCTCGCCGGCCTGGCGCAGATAGGTCATCGGATCGTTCCGCGTTCGATAAATCCAGACGTTCAGATTCAGCTGCAAACGCAACTGCTCCATGAACGCGTGGGTCTCGGGGAACAGATAGCCGGTGTTCACCCAGACGATGCGCATGCCCGGCTTGACGCGATAAACCAGATGGAGCAGGACGGCCGAATCGGCGCCGAACGACGACGACATGACCATGTCGTCGCCGAACTGCGCGGCCGACCATTCGATGATGCGCACCGGATCGCTGGCCTGGAACATCTGGTTCAAGGTCGGCAGATCGAGTTGTTGGGTGGCGATGGTCATACCGATTTGGCGGCAGCAATTCCCGCTCGTTTCTTGTCCCGCAAAGCAACGATCAATTGGTCGAACCATTCGCGCGGCACGCGCCGCCCATTGGCGATTCCCAATTGAATGTCGGCTTTGTTACTTCCGTGAAAATCGCTTCCTCCAGTCTTCAGCAATCCGAAGCGGTCCGCCAAAGCGGTGTACTTTTCCACGAGGCCGGCATCGTGATCGCTGTGGATGACTTCGATGCCGGCCAGGCCGAGATCGAGCAAATCCTTCACGATGCGCTCGATCTGGGCGTCGTTTTGATAGCGAAGCTGAATCGGATGCGCCAGCACCGGCAGGCCGCCGGAATCGAGGATCATGGCGACGGCCTGAGTGGGCGTGAGGCGTTCCTTGTCGAAATACGCCAGTCCGCCGGGGGCGAGATACTTGTCGAACGCCTGCTTGATGGAGCTGACGTATCCCTTGCGGGCCAGGATCGCGGCGATGTGCGGCCGGCCGACGACTTTCCCGCCCGCCTCCCGCTGGACCTCCTGCATGGTGACGGCCACGCCGAGCTTTTGCAGTTGATCGATGATTTTCGGATTTCGGCTGTCCCGGCCGGCCAGCAGCGCTTTGGTGAGATCACGCAGAGCGGGGCTTTGCGGATCGACGCCGTAGCCAAGCAGGTGCATCGTTCCCGGATGGGGAAATTCCGCGCTGATCTCGATGCCGGGCAGGAAATCCAGGCCAAGGCGGTTGGCCTCGGCCGCGGCCTCGGCGACGCCGGCGATGGTGTCATGGTCGGTCAGTGCCAAAGCTGAAAGGCCCTGATCGACAGCCAGGCGCACGACCTGCGCCGGCGGCAACGTGCCGTCGGAGGCGGTGGAATGGCAGTGAAGATCGACGAATGAGGATGGCATAAAACTCACGCCCGGAGATGGCCGCGTTGCTCCAGGTATTCGAGGATCAGCTTGGCCGCTTCCTCCGGCTTGTGCTTTTCCGTTTCGATTAGAATCTCCGGCTTCTCCGGCGCTTCGTAGGGATCGTCGATGCCGGTGAAATTCTTCAGTTGGCCGGCACGGGCCTTCTTGTACAGGCCCTTGGGATCGCGCTTTTCGGCCTCGGCCAGGGAAACCTGAACGTAGACCTCGACGAACTCGCCCGGCTTCAAACTTGACCGTACCAGATCACGGTCCTTTTTGTACGGGCTGATGAAGCTGGTGATCGCGATCACGCCGGCATCGGTGAAGAGTTTGGCGACCTCGCCGATGCGGCGAATGTTCTCGGCGCGGTCCTCGGCCGAGAAGCCGAGGTTCTTGTTCAGGCCCATGCGAACGTTGTCGCCGTCCAGGCGATAGGCGTGCTTCTTTTTGTGAAGCAGCATCTGTTCGAGAATGCAGGCGATGGTGCTTTTGCCGGAGGCGGACAAGCCGGTCATCCAGACGGTAACGCCCTTCTGGTTGAGCAGCTTCTGCCGCTCTGGGCGGCTGACGGAACCTTCGTGCCAGGTGATATTGGTTGCTTTTTGTTGGGTCATGTGAATGAGTGGCAAGTTGCAAGTGCAAGTTGCAAGTTAAGACAAACTTGCAACTTGCACTTGCAACTTACAACTTCCTTACTCCTCTTCAAACAACGGCGTGCTGAGATAGCGCTCGCCGAAGCTGCACATGATCGTGACGATCATTTTGCCCTTGTTTTCGGGGCGTGCGGCGACCTTGGCGGCGGCGGCGACGTTGCCGCCGGAACTGATCCCACCGAAAATTCCTTCCTCCTTAGCCAGCCGCCTGGCCCAGGCGAAGGCTTCCTCATCGGTGATCTGAATCACCTCGTCAATGACGTTGGTATGCAGATTATTGGGGACGAAACCTGCGCCGATGCCCTGGATTTTGTGCCGGCCGGGTTTGACGGGCTGGTGCTGCATGGTTTGGGTGATGACAGGACTGGCAACCGGCTCGACGGCGATGGCCTTGAAGCCGGGCTTGCGGGATTTGATCACCTCCGCCACGCCGGTGATGGTGCCGCCGGTTCCCACGCCCGAAACCAGGATGTCCACCTTTCCGCCGGTGTCCTGCCAGATTTCCTCGGCGGTGGTCTTGCGGTGAATCTCGGGGTTGGCCTCGTTGTTGAACTGCTGGGGCATGAAGCTGTTTTTGTGTTCCTTGAGGATGGCTTCGGCGCGGTTGATGGCGCCGCGCATGCCTTCTTCGGCGGAAGTCAGTTCCACCTGAGCGCCCAGGGCTTTGAGGAGTCGGCGGCGCTCGATGCTCATGCTCTGGGGCATGGTGAGGATGAGCTTGTACCCGCGTGCGGCACAGACGAACGCCAGGGCGATCCCGGTGTTGCCGCTGGTCGGTTCGACGATGACGGTTTCCTTGTTGATCTTGCCGGCGCGTTCGCCCGCTTCGATCATCGCCAGGCCGATCCGGTCTTTCACGCTGGACAACGGATTGAAGAATTCGCATTTGACCAGCACGGTTGCGTGGTCCTTGGGAATGATCCGGTTGAGGCGAACCAGCGGCGTTCCGCCGATGGTTTCGGTGATGTCGTTGAAAATGCGTCCCTGGGGTTTGATAGCCATGGGTTATCTCCTGTGTTGTTTGCCGTTCCTTTTCGCCGCCAAAGGCTTCAAAGATGTCACCAGCAATAAATCAATCGTTTCAAACGCATTCCCGTCCATGTCCCAAACAGATGCGATCCGCCCGGTTGGCGACAATTGAGCATAGTCCGGGTGTGGGACCTTCAGCGACCGGCCATCGGCAAGATGAATCCGAAACGGCGTGAACGGCGCCGCCTTCCAGAACGTGCGAAATTGATCGCTTGTCATATAAAATTCCTTCTTACGTGCACTTCACGTTGGGTAACACCGTTCTGTCCGACTCCCATCGTAGTTCTTCCCGTCGCTGACGCCAAGAAGTCACTTCAGAAGGCTCACGTCGATTCCCTTTCCCTTGGCTCCCGGACAATCTCCTCCTGTTCGAATTGTTCGGTCGATTCGTCCAATTGCCAGCTTGTCAGATCGACCGGCTGGCGATTGGCGATGGCAACAATGACATAACTGTAAAACGGCCAGGCGTTCCGGCGATCGGTCTCGCTGGGCCGGGCGGTGTGGTTGGGATGGCTGTGATAAAAGCCCAGCACGGCCAGGCCGGCCTCGGCGGCGGACTTCTCCAATCGCATCAGCTCGCGCGGATCGAGTGAGAAGCGATGATACTGCTCGTCGGCGGCAAAGAAATTGCTCAGCGGTGCCAGCCGAGCCACCACCCGGCGAACGCCCGAAGCGTCCGTGACGTCGCGTCCGAGCATCGCCCCGCAGCATTCGTTGGGATATGCCGCCGCGCCCTCCCGTTCAATCTGCCCGACTTGCTCGGGGGTTAGAATCAGGCTCATGGCCAATTCTCCGCTTCGACACTGGCCTCCTGCCAGAAAGGTTCGGAAAGATATTTCATCGCGGAATCGCAGAAAATGGTGACCACGACGCCTTGGTTGAGATTGCGGGCGAGCTGCAATGCCGCATGGAGATTCGCCCCCGATGAAACGCCCACCAGCAAACCCTCCTCGCGCGCCAGGCGAAGGACCATTTGGTGCGCGTGGTCGGTATCAACCTCGATCTGATCGTCGGCGAGCGATTCATCATAAATCCCCGGGACCAGCGCGGTAGCCATGTGTTTCAGGCCTTCCAATCCATGGAGCGGGCCATCCGGCTGCATGCTGATGCACTGAACGGAAGGGTTAAGCTCCTTGAGGCGGCGAGTGACTCCGACGAACGTGCCGCTGGTGCCCAGGCCGGTGACGAAATGGGTGATCCGTCCTTCCGTTTGCCGCCAGATTTCCATCGCCGTGGTGTCGTAATGGGCGCGCCAGTTGGCATCGTTGTTGTACTGATCGGGATAGAAATATCTGTCAGGATCGGCATCGACGAGCTTGCGAACGTGACGCTGCGCCCCATCCGTGCTTTCGTGCGGATCGGTCAGGATCAACTCGGCGCCGTAAGCGAGCAGGCATTGCTTGCGTTCGAGGTTGGCGTTTTTGGGCAGCGCCAGCGTCACCTTGTATCCACGCTCGGCGGCGATCATCGCGTATGCAATGCCGGTGTTGCCGCTCGTGGCGTCGATGATGGTCTTTCCCTTGGTGAGAAGCCCACGGCGTTCGCCGTCGAGGATCATGTTCAACGCGGCGCGATCCTTGACGCTTCCGCCGGGGTTGTACCACTCGGCCTTGGCCAGCAATTCCACACCGGGCATGTCGTTGCCGATCCGCTTGAAGCGCACCATCGGTGTGTTACCGATCAACTCCAACACCGATCGGGTGTGCTTTGCCTGATGAACCGCCGTGAGAGCCATACAATTCCTACGGATAATAGAGGTAAACCGGGTGTAGTCAATCGTCGCTGATAACTCTAATTTCCAACAAACCTTGCATAAAGTGAAGTCGCTCGCATCGGTTCGGTGGTTCCGTGGACGACAAGCCGGCCGTCGGGGAAGAGGGTCAGTTCGATGCCGGGCGGATCGTTCAGCTTGCAGCGAACAAACCAAGGCGAGCGAGCAACCGTTCCTATTTCCTGCCAGCGCTGGGCGGTCGCGCCCAGATCAATCGGCTTGCTCGAAGCAGCGGGAAGAACCTGCACGGCACGCCGACCGCAGAGGGTTGTAGTGAAATCACCGCCGCTCGTCGAGAGAAAGGGAAAATTTCTCTGCCGGCAACAGGGACAATCGGAAGCGGCAAGGGCCGTGGAGGGCAACGAGCGAAATTCACCCGTCCAGGCGTTCAGGGCGATCAAGGCGGGCGATTCGCCGATGGCCGGTGGACCCTGGACCAGGAATCGGATCGCCGCCGCCGCCTGCAAGGCCCCCACCGCCGCCGCCGCCGGGCCTAGCACCCCGGCCGTGTCGCAGGTCGGCAATTCATTCGCGTTCGGAGGATTGGGAAAGACGCAACGCAGGCAAGCAGTCCGTTCCGGCCAGATTCCCCAAACCCGTCCTTCCACGCCGACGCATCCGCCGTAAACCCAGGGAATGCGATGCTTCACCGACAAATCGTTGATCAGGTAGCGAGTCGAGACGTTGTCCGTGCCGTCGAGAATGAGATCGACGTCCGCGAGGGATTCAATATTGGTCGCGTTGGCATCGGCGACGATCGGGTCGATCCGGACCTGGTGATTGATCTGGGCCAACCGGCGGGCGGCGGCGACGGATTTGGGCAATTCCTCGGCCGCATCACGCTCGTCGAACAACACCTGACGCTGGAGATTGCTCAGCTCCACCAGATCGCGATCGACGATGCGCAGGAACCCGAGGCCGGCGCGCGTCAGCAGCTCGGCCATTACCGATCCCAACGCGCCGCATCCCACCAGCAGCGCGCGCGACCGGCCCAGGCGCTGCTGGCCCGGCGGACCAATCTGCGGGAGAACTTGCTGGCGGTCGTATCGGCCCATGACAAATGCCCGTTGACTCGATTATAGTGGCTGGCTGAAAAGGAGCGACATGCCCGTAGACACGCAGCAGATTCTTCAAGCGGCCGAGAAAGTCGGCCAATTGCTCAAGGAACACCCGACGGTGGAGAAATTCAAATCCGCGCAAAAGGCCGTGGCCGAGGACCCTGACGCCAGCCGAATGCTCGCGGAATTCGAGCGGCAGTTGGAAGCCCTCGCCCGGCAGGAACAGCAGGGCCACCCAGCCACCGATGCCCAACGAATGCAATTGGAAAGCCTGCAATCCAAGATCGTCTCGCATATCAAGATCAAGAACCTGAATCTGGCGCAGATGGAGTTCGTCGATCTGCTGCGAAAGATCAGCCAGACGTATCAACGTCCGCTGTCGGATGCGGTTGCCGGCGCGGCGGGGCAGAAACCGCCGGGGAGTTGACACATGAGCACCACTGATCCAGTACCCGCACCCGCGCCGGGCGAAGGCCCGCATGCCGAGCCGGATGACCGCGAGGAAATCTATTTCGAAGGCTCCCCGCCGGTCCGGGCTTTGGCGGGAAAATTGTGCCTCTACGTGCTGATCGGGCTGGCGCTGCTGGCCAGCGCGGTTTGGCTGATTCATAAACACGTCGGACCCTGGTGGCTGGCGGTGGCATTCATCGTCGCGGCACTGGTGATGCCGCTGGTTCCGTGGGTCCTCACCAAGTGTGTCCGCTACCGCATCAGCAACTATCGCATCGACTTTGAACGCGGCCTGCTGACGAAAAACATCGACACGATGGAACTGTGGCACGTCGAGGATCTGCATTTTCATCAGTCGTTGCTCAATCAAATCTTGAACGTCGGCACGATCACGGTGCTATCGCGTGACGAGACGATGCCGCACCTGGAGCTTCACGGCATCCCCAATCCGCGTCCGATCTACGAGATGCTGAAGCAGCGCGTGATCGCCGTGAAGCGCCAGCGCGGCGTCATCAAGATGGATCCGGGATGAGAAGAGATTGGCGATTGCCGATTGCCAAATGCCGAATGAAGGGTTGCGAGTTGCGTGTTGCGAGCCAGTGCATCCCCCGAAGTATTTCGACTTAAGCAATCGCCAGCAGCTATCGCTACGCTGCGAATGGTTGATGGGTCGTCCCCTTGCACAATGCCGCGGCACATGCAAAACTTAAAGGAGTATGGCTTACGTAATCCTTGCCACCATCGCAGCACCCGAGTCGACGCCCCTGCCGCCGCCGCCCTGGTATTTTAATCCCGGTAGCCTAATTTGCCCACTGATCGGGACTGTGCTGTTCCTTCTCTTCGCGTATTTCTTCCGCACAAGGCAGCCCAAACCTCTCGATATTCACAAGATTGCTGTGCGCCATCGCGCCTTAGTGTGGTCGTTCCTCGGGTATTTTGTTGGTATAGCGTTATATGTTCTCGGGGAAGTCGCTAGCGAGAACCAGCTAACACGTCCCCAAGCCATTCACGCATTGAACATGGGCGCGATTGTTTTTTCTCTGTTACTCACTGTATGCTTCTTCCGACTTGCTCTGGCGCTTTACCCGTTGCCTACTGCGATCGGTTTAACAATCCTAACATTCATCCCTTTCGTGGGATTAATCCTGTTCCTTGTAATGAACCACGCCATCGTAAGCTTCCTCCGCGGCAATGGCATAAAGGTAGGCCTCATGGGTGCTACTGACGAGGCGGTGGAATCGGCGTTGTCCAGCCAAGCCGAGTTCAATGCCAAGCACGCACGGAAGCCGTTACACGCCGCGGCGTTTAAGGGCGATATAGCAGTGGCGCGGTGCCTTATCGCCGACCAGACTGAGATCAATGCTAAGGACAGCGGTGGCGAGTCGCCATTGCATTTGGCGGCATCCGCGGGGCAATTAGCTATGGTCGAACTGCTACTGGCGAACCAGGCTGACGTAAACGCCACGGACAGCGACGGCGAGACTCCTCTGCATCTTGCGGTCTTCCAGGGCCACAAGGAAGTAGCAAAGTTGCTACTCGCCAACAAAGCAGAGGTTAATGCTAAGGACAACGATGGTGAGACTCCAATGCACGTTGCAGTGTGTGAAGGCCACAAAAACATGGCGAAATTGCTGCGCCAGCACGGTGGCCACAAGTAGACTGTATCGAGGCCAAGGTTTGAAGCGGTAACATACTCCAAGCCGAAATCCTTGATTTCATTGCAAAAACGAAGGAATTGTTCAACTCATGTCTTGTCGCTCCGATACGACGGGAGAGAAAGCCGGAGTCGTCGTGAATTAAAAAAGTGACGCGAACGTTTACACGAGTCACGGTCTATCTGATCCCGCCGTGAGAGTAGTCCGCAAACGCGGGGCGAGGACGCCCCGGCTCTTGAGTCTATCCGATCCCGACCTGCAAGCAATCCGTTACAAGAAGTGCAAGTTAACAGTGCAAGTGGCAAGAGTCTATCCAATCCCGCCCTGAGAGCAGTCCGCATCACGCGTCGCGCGGTATCATTGCCATCAATGGCCGCGTCAACCTTGAACCCGTCGTCGCTTCCTGGGGCCGTGGTCACCGGGCTTTACGTTCACATCCCCTTTTGCTTCCACAAATGCCATTACTGCGATTTCTATTCGATCACGCGGCAAACGCCGCAGCGCATGGGGCGATTCGTCGATCTTGTGCTTCGGGAAGCGGATGTCTGGACGCAATCGCAGCCGAGGTTGGAGCCGCGGACTGTTTTCTTTGGCGGGGGGACGCCGACGCTTTTGCCGGGGGGGGAGATGCATCGGCTTATTCTCGGGTTGCGAGAGCGGTTTGATTTTTCGGGGTGCGGGGAATGGACCGTCGAGGCTAATCCGGCGACGGTTTCGGTGGAGTATTGCCGGATGCTCGTCGAGGCCGGGGTGGATCGCATTAGCATGGGGGCGCAGAGCTTCGATCCGGCGGAGTTGGCGATCCTCGAACGGCATCATCAGCCGGACGACGTTCCACGGAGTCTGGAGATCGTCAGGTCGGCGGGGATTCGGCGGGTGAACCTTGATCTCATTTATGCCATTCCGGGGCAAACACTTGGCGGGTGGATGCAATCGCTGGAGTGCGCCATCGCGTTGGGCACCGATCATCTATCGTGTTACGGGCTGACGTATGAGCCGAATACTCCGCTGGCGGTTCGGCGGCGGTTGGGATTGGTGAATTCGATCGATCCGGAATTGGAAATCGAAATGCTGCGCGCCACCCGCGCGCGGCTGGGGGAAGTGGGACTGCAATCGTACGAGATCAGCAACTATTCCCGGCCCGGGCAGGAATGCAGGCACAATCTGCTTTATTGGCAAGGGGGCGATTATCTCGGCCTGGGCCCGGCGGCGGCGTCGCACGTGCAGGGCTGGAGATGGCGCAATCGCCCGCATCTGGGCGAATGGGAAAAGAGCCTCGACGGCGGCGAGTTGCCGGCCATCGAGATCGAAACGCTGACCGGCCGCCAACGGGCCGGGGAACTGGCGATGCTGATGTTGAGACTGTCAAACGGGATCGTTCATGCCGACTTTGCCGCCCGCGTGGGCCATGATGCGCCGGCGCTCTTTGCCGAAGTGATCGGCCGGCTGGCGCCGCTGGGGTTGCTGGAGGTGACGGAAACGTCGATTCGTTTATCGGAACGGGGTTTGCCCGTGGCGGATTCGGTCGCCGCCGAATTCCTCGCCGCCGCTTCCGTGTGACTCGGCACGTTACCGGCATCGCCCGGGCCGTCGATAGCAACCGGGGGGAGACCATGTTTGGATTCATCCAGAGCATCTTCGCGCCGCCGGCGTGTCCGATCGGCGTGGATTTCGGAACGGATGCGCTTCGGCTGGCGCAGGTGCAGGCGGATAACGGCGACTTCAAGCTTCTCGCCGCCGCCGCCGCTGAAATCCCGGCCAACGTGCGCAGCGATGCCGACGCCCGGCTGGAATTTTTCGCCGAACACGCCCGGCACCTTTTGAATACCGGAAAATTCCGCGGCAGACAGGCCGTCCTCGGGGTACCCCCTTCCGTCGTCCATACCCAACAGCTTGTCCTGGAGCCGATGGACCAGAAATCGCTGGACGAAACGATTGCGACTTGCGCGAAGCAAAAACTTCCCTTCGACCCGGCGCGGGCGCTGTTGCGTCACGCGGTTGTCGGCCAAACCCGCGACGGCGACGATCCGCGCGTGCACGTGATCGTGATGGCGGCCGACACGCGATGGATCAACCAATTCGTCGCGGCCGCGCGCAAGGCCCGGCTGGACGTGGTGGCGATGAATATGCAGCCGATGGCGCTTCTCGATTGCTTCGCCAACGTCTATCGCCGCACGGCCGAACAGCAGACGGTTCGACTCTACGTCGACATCGGAAGCGGCGGAACGCGCGCGGTCATCGGGCAGGGGACGCATCTGTTGTTCGCCCGCAACCTGGCGATCGGCGGCGACCACCTGACGCGCGCCGTCGCCGACAGGCTGGCGATCGGCTTCCAGGATGCCCGGACGTTGCGGATAAAACTGTGCGCCGGCGCGGCGGCCGGCACGAATACCGGGGCCAATAGCCTGCAAGTTGAAAGCGCCTGCCGGCAGGCGTTGGAAGAGCTGATTCAAGACCTGGACGGCTGCCGGCGCGAGCACGAACTGGCGTTCCCGCATCTGGCCGTCAATCGCCTGATATTTGTTGGCGGCGAAGCCCGGCACGAAGGTCTGTGCCAACACATCGCGGACAGTTTGAAATTGCCTGGGCAAACCGGGGATTGCTTGTGCCGGATGGCCCGCAACAGCCGGATCGGCATCGAATCGGCGATCGACCGCCGGCATCCCCAGCCAGCCTGGTCGGCGGCGATTGGACTGAGCATGGGGCCCAGTTCCGGAGAATGAAATTCCGGGGTCATCGCGTATGGCGGCGGCGCGGGAAAACGGGATTAATGCAACGCTCAACACTCAACGCTCAACGCTCAACGTCGAAGTGAGGAAAAGACAAACTCCGGGGCATTTTGGCATTTGGTTCAAAGTTGAGCGTTGAGTGTTGAGTGTTGAGCGTTGCATTTGCCAACCCGATTTTACCCTTCGAACCCTACTCACCCTCCTCCCGATTCCTGTCGATAAACCACAATGAGCGCGCCGTCATTACGCCCGAATAAAAACCCATGATCGATCAAATCCTCCAAATCGCGGTCAAGGCCGGGGCTTCGGACGTGCATCTCCATGCCGGGTCGCCGCCACTGCTGCGCATCAACACGGTCATCCAAGCTGCGGATTTTGCAAGCCTCAGCGCGCGGGATTGCGAGGCTGTCGCCCGGGACCTCATGGACGAACACCGCTGGACCAATTTCCAGGAAAAACGAGACGCGGATTTCTCGCATGAAATCCCCGGGTTGGCACGCTTCCGCATCAACGCGCATTTCCAACGGCAAACCATCGCGCTGGCCATCCGAACCATCTGCAACCGCGTGCGGCCGCTGAGCGAATTGTTCCTGCCGGAAATCGTCACGAAACTCACGGCGATCTCCCGCGGATTGGTTCTGGTCACCGGACCGACCGGAAGCGGCAAGAGCACCACCCTGGCAGCCATGGTGGACCAGATCAACCGCCGCGACCACGCCCACATTGTCACCCTGGAAGACCCCGTGGAATACGTCCTCACCGGCGTCAACTGCGCCATCGAACAACGGGAAGTCGGGTCCGACGTCCGCGATTTCGCGTCCGGACTCCGCCATGTCCTGCGCCAGGACCCGGACACAATTCTGCTGGGCGAAATGCGCGACCTGGAAACCACCAGCGCGGCGATCACCGCCGCCGAGACCGGGCACCTCGTCCTCAGCACCCTGCACACGGCGAACGCGCCGCAAACGATCGAGCGCATCATCGACATCTACCCCACGCATCAGCAAAACCAAATCCGCTCGATGCTGGCCAGCACGTTGCAGGCGGTCATCAGCCAGACGCTTTTGCCGCGTAGCGACGAGCCCGGCATGATCCCCGCCGTCGAGATCATGATCTGCAATCAGCCGGTGAAAAGCTGCATTCGCGAGAACCGCATATTCGAGATTCCCAACGTCATCGAAACCAGCCGCGCCCTGGGCATGCAATCGCTGGACTATTCGATTCAACAACTTTTCCGCAATGGGTACATCAGCCGGGAGACGGCCGTGGGGCATGCGATTCAACCGGAGAAGATCGAGCGGGCGCTGGTGGCGTAGGGAAAAAAGCGGGATTCAAAATCCGTTGCTCCGATTCTCGCCGACGATGAAGTTGAACCACGCTTCAGGTATAAGGCCGTGTGATTCGGGCGTGATGATTGTCCTTTTGACGGCCTGTTATTTTCGTCGGTTGGAGGAGAAGCCGGGACATTTGCCGAAATAATTCTTGGCAACGAAATTCAGAGCCAACCGATTTCAAAATCCATCCCCTCTACACCTGAGAAAGAGAGAACTTCATGGGCGTCCTATTCCTGCTGCTATGCCTCAACATCGCGATTTCCATTTGGAACGCCTATGCGACGGGCAAGGCGTGGGTCGAGGCCAAATACGTGGGCGGCTGGCCGCGGTTTATGACGTGGATGGGGGCGATCATGGCGGCGAGCGGGTTGAGCTGGTGCATCCTGATCCTGCTGATTCTGGGGGCCGTAAGCGGCGGGAAGCTCACGCCGTACTGGGGCGAGGTCGGGATGGATTTGGGATACATCCTGATCGTGCCGGGAATCCTTTTCTCCGGACTGATGATCACGATCGACAGTTGGGCTCGAGCCTTCCGCACGCGCGGGATTCTGAACTATGGAGTGGCGGGTTATAACAGCTTTGCCCAGGTCTATAACACCTACCACGCGATCCGAGGCGTCGGGCCGGCTTTCGCAAAAGTCTTCGAGGCATTCGTCGGAAAGGGCAAGAAGAACGGCTCCGCGCTGGTGCTGATCCTCGTGGTGTTCGCGTTGGCGGCGGGCATCCTCATCACGGCGGCGATCATCCATCACGTGGCCGCCGGGGCTCCGCTGCCTAGTTATGAGGAAGCCCAGAATCGGTTGCAACCGGCGTAACAGCCGACCGATGCGGCGCCGATCCGCATTTTTGACGAAACCAGGAAACCACGGGAAACCAGGGGAAACCAGGGACAGTCACCTATTTCCATAAAACGGAAATAGGTGACTGTCCCTGGTTTCTTGGTTTTGAAATAGGTGACTGTCCCTGATTTCCCGGATAATGATAGCGGCGACGTTCTCATCAGCCCACCCCCGCCCTCTCCCGGTATACTAGCGACCGTGAGTTACGACGTGCAGATATATTCCGTAAGGGCTTTCGACGCGGCGATATTTGAGGGCGTCAAGGGTTGGAACCCCAAGCAGTGTAGTTTCCAAACCGCCAGTTGGCAGATTGTCGTAAACCCCTCCGACAAAATCCTTCCGGAAGACATCGAAGATGAGATTGCCTCGCTGCTCCCCGGCATCAGCTTTCTGACCGAATTGAATCTTGAAGGCCGGAGCACGGACGTGGCAAAGCGTCGGTTGCGCTCGGCGGCAAAAGCGATCGCCAAGGCGACACACGGAGTCGTCGTAAACCCGCAGGAGGACACGATTGAAACGCCTGCCGGAGTGTCACGGTTTTCACCTTCGCCGAAGGAGGAACGCTTCTCCGTCATCCAGCTCTCGTGGTGGTTCCTGAACGACGCCCTGCTGGGCCGCGCCAAACGGGAATCGTTTTTCGGCCTTCTCGAACGACAATTGCCCGAGGCAATGCCAAAGAGATACGGGTTGTACGAGCCGCCGCAACACGTGTATGCCCAAACCGGGAAGGAGCACCTCCATCAGTTCTTGGATGAGAATCTGCATGACCCGATCGTATGGTATGCGCACCGTCCCGTTGCTTCGGTACATCTGGCATTTCCCAAGCCGCTTGGCGCGAGCCGGCAGGGCTTTCGCTCGAATTTGGTGGAAATTGAAATCGAGTCCGCGGCGCTCAATCAGCCTGGATGGGCTGAAAATCTGCCGCGTTTCTGGCGTCAGACGTCTGGGTTGTTACGGCCCATCTACGGAGACGTGCGTAAGATCGGTGGATATGTTCGCCATGGCGCGGCGGTCTATGTTACCGCAGATTCTTTGGAACAGTCCGACGAGACCACGCGGAGTTGGTTTTGGAGAGGCATTCCGCTGAATCTCGGCCAAGCCGTGGTCTTGGGCGATGATTACCAGAAATTATGGCCGGATTTTGTCGCCAAATCCCAAATCGAGGACGGGTTGGCGTTCGCTTCGACAGCGGATTGGTCGTCGGAGGAGGATTTGTCGCAGCGCGTGGGACGGGTTCCCAAAGCGCTGGCGCTGCGCCCACTGGCGGGAATGGGTCGGTCGCAACAATATCCCGAAGTCTGGCCCTTTGGCCCTGTGTTCGATCCGCCGAACGCCTGAACGGTTTAGTCCGGCGCCAAGTCGTCACCTGAAATATGTCGGTCGGTTCAACGAAGGGACCAAATGGGTTGGGAGTTGCCTTAACAGGCGATGCTCAGTTCGGCGGGGGAACGGTCCGGTTCATGTCGGGGATTTTTCCCCACGGCTCGGGCCGGGGCGTGGTTCACGTAGTAGTCCCAAAGGATTTGGGGATCGCGAATGTCGCGGCGATAAAACTCGGAACAATACCAGCGATTGAGCATCCCCATCGCTTGATCGAATCTCTCCGCAAAATCCGCCGCCCCGCCGCTTCTGACGTAGTAAATCACAAGCAGTTCCGGATCATCGATCTTCCGGCCGTAAAATTCCGAACAAAACCAGCGATTAATGGGGCCGAATGCCTCGGCCAATTGAAGCCGAACGCGAAACTTCATGATGACGCGCCTCCGATGCCATATATTCTATCGATCGGCAGGCGAGAGGAAAGAGGTGGGCTGACGAAAACGTCGCCCTTGTTCTCATCCAATTTGGTTACGCTGGCGAGCCTGTTCAGAGAGGCGGCTTGCTCAGCTTTACCGGCTTTGCTTCCCGCGCGCTGGCGTAAAGTGCGTCCATCAGCCAGCTATGCAGAATTCCATAACGCACGGGACAGCGCGGTTGGGCCCTGCCCAGCAGGCAGTCCACAAAATTCTCCACGGGGGTATAGTGTGTCTGCGTCACCTGCGGATACTTCACGATCCCCTTCTCATTCCATTGCTCGATCCGGCCGCCGTGAATTCCCGTGCCGATCCGGCCCTTGTCGCCGGCGATTAAAATTCCTTCCTGCCAACCGGGGGTGTTGGCGGAAATGGTGACGCTGCCCAGCAGGTTTGGCTCCCAGCGGATTGTCATCGCCGCGTTGATGTCCACTTCCAGACCCTTGTTGTCGGTGACGCAGAAGACCTCGAGCGCCGGGCGATCCACCAGCCAGGTGATGGCGTTGAACAGATGCGCCCCGGTATCGTACATCTGCCCCCCGCCGGACTGTTTGGGATCATGCCGCCAGGTGCCGGCGCAGATTTTCTTCCAACCCTGACAGGAATGGGCGGTGATCGTCTGGAGTTCACCCAAAGCCCCGGCTTGAATCTGCTGGCGGATGTAAGCGAACTCCTGGGTGAACGGCGCCTGGAACGCGATCTGAAAATGCCTGCCCGTGCTTTCGATCTTCTTCTTGAGGTCCTGGGCATGAGCCGAATTCGTGACCATCGGCTTTTCGACCAGCACGTCGTAGCCATGTTCCAGGCAAGCAACCGCCTGCTCGAAATGCAGATAATGCGGGGTGACAATCACCACCGCGCGTAATCCGGCGGGCGGACTGGTCAGCATTGCATCGAGCGAGTCATACGTCGCAACGGACGGGTCGCTGTTGAGCAAATCCTTATGTTTCTGCTGATACGCCGCCGGCCGGATGTCCACCAGAGCCGCGACCTCGGCGTCGGCGAGCCGGCCGATCAACTTGACGTGCTCCCCGCCCATTCCGCCGCAGCCGACTACCGCTAACTTCACTTTGTCCGCCATGTGCTATCTCCTATGTTGCCCGACGGCAATCGCCGGAACGAGAAAACGGGACAGGTCCAATATCTCCCGTATCGCCTAATTGGACCTGTTCCGTTTTCTGCTCACATCCCCCAACAATCGCGCCGATGACGTAAAACGCCTCCGCCCCCGACGCGACCTTTTCCGGCAGGGGCGCGTCCGGCGATTCGTGCGACAGATCATCCTCGCAGGCGAAGAACCGCACGAACGGCCGGCGCTTTTGCGTGGCCTGATCGCGGATCGTCCCGCGCAGCATCGGATAGCGGGACTCCAGCGCATCCAGAACCGAGCGTTGCGTGACCTGGCCGTCGACGTCCAGCTTCACCTCGCGGCCGACACCGGCCAGAGTGCGAAGATGCTGCGGAAGCACGACTCGGATCATGACAATGTCTGAACCTCGACGGACACCACGGCGGGAAGATCGCGGACGATCGGGGCCCAGTTGTCTCCGGCATCGGCGGAGGCGTAGACCTGGCCGCCGGTCGTTCCGAAATAGACCCCGCACGAATCGAGCGAATCCACGGCCATCGCTTCGCGCAATACGTTGACGTAGCAGTCGCGTTGCGGCAGACCGTTGGTCAGCGGCTCCCACTCGCCTCCGCCGGTGCGGCTGCGGTACACGCGCAGTTTTCCCTCGGGCGGATAATGTTCCGAATCGCTCTTGATCGGCACGACGTAAATCGTCTGGGGCTCATGGGCGTGAACGTCGATGGGGAACCCGAAATCGCTCGGCAAATTCCCACTGACCTCCTTCCACGAATCGCCGCCGTCGTCGCTGCGCATCACGTCCCAGTGCTTCTGCATGAACAAGACGTCCGGATGCGACGGGTGCATCGCGATGCGGTGAACGCAATGGCCGACCTCGGCGGTCGGGTTGGGAATGTACTGCGATCTCAGTCCGCGATTGATGGGTTGCCAGGTCTGGCCGGCGTCGTCGGTTCGAAAGGCCCCGGCGGCGGAGATGGCGATGAAAATGCGTCCGGGATTCTTCGGATCGAGAAGTATCGTATGCAGGCACATTCCCCCCGCCCCCGGTTGCCAGCGCGGCCCGGAACCGTGCCCACGCAGCCCGGGCAGTTCCTGCCAGGTCTGCCCGGCGTCGTTGGAACGGAACAGCGCGGCGTCCTCCACGCCGGCATAAACAATGTCCGGATCGGTCAGCGACGGCTCCAGATGCCACGCTCGCTTGAACTCCCAGGGATGCGGCGTGCCGTCGTACCACTGGTGCGTGCCCGGGACGCCGTCGTAGGCAAATTTATTCCCTACCGGCGTCCACGTTTTCCCGCCGTCGTTGGATCGCTGAATCACCTGCCCAAACCAACCGCTGGACTGCGAAGCATAAATCCGATTTGGATCGACCGGCGAGCCCTTGAGATGATAAATCTCCCAGCCGCCAAAATGCGGCCCACTGATATCCCAGCGCCGGCGCTTGCCGTCGGACGTCAGGACGAAGGCGCCCTTGCGCGTCCCGACCAATACCCGGACTTCGCTCATCAGAGACCTCCCTTTGAATATGGCCGGATGATAACCCAATCACCTTAAGATGAAACTGCGAGGGCCGGATAGCCATTCGCTCGATGCCGGGGGATAATAGACGGGATGCCGATGCGCGCCTTCATCGTCCTTCTGGCGTTGTCGCCGATCCCGTTTTTGCTCTGTTTGGCCGGTTTTGGATTCGCATTTGACACGGTGCTGGGAAGCTTGGCCGGCGATGCCGCCATATTCGTCCCGTTGGCATTCCTGGCGTTTTCAAAGGATGTGGCGGCATCCGAGAGTTGCCGGGGCTGGCTTCGGTGGGCGCTGGGCAGCTCGCTGCTACTGCTTCCCGCCATGGCTCTGCATTTTGCGCCAATGTTTTCGATGAAATATAGCCAGGGCGGCCAAATCCGGCTCGATCCTCCGCCGCACCAGATGCCCGTCGAAGGCGCGGCATTTCTCCGCGGCCTGAGCGTCAAGGATGGCGTGATGATTTTGAAATCGGAGCCGGATGAGGATAGCAATTCCAAGTCGCCGTTCACCGCTTGCGACTACCTGGAATGGTTCTCTCCGCCGTCGCACTTCTACGACGAGAACGGAAATGGATTGGACTTTCGAATGAACGGAAATGACGTGCTGCATTTCCAGGACGACCGCGGCGGATATGCGGACGTTAAATGGGACGGCAAACAATTTGTCCTGCTGGCCAGCCATTGGGCCGACCAGGCCGACAGCGCCAAAACGCCAGGCGCCGCGGCGGCGCTGGCCGGCAAGTTTGGCGATCTTCTTCTGGTCCTCTGTCCGATGCTGGCGTGGCTGCTGATCACCAGATTCGCGTGGCGGCATTTTCAGGAGTCCGCGGAGCCGGCGCCGTCGCTCGTGCTGGCCGCCGTGCTGCAGATCGCCGGGATGATCATTCTGGTATTCGCCGTCCTGTCAGCCCCCGCCGCGCCGGATGAAGTGGCTGGCGGCTTGCTGGTTGCGATTCTGTTATTCGCATCGGCCTGCTCTATTGCCGGGCTTTTCATGCTGGCCTGGAAGCTGCTGGGCGTCAGGCTTGAAGCCGCCCAATATATCTGAAGGGGGATTGGGGAATCCCCACGGCGGCGCCGTGGGCGTTCCGGTCTGTGCTGTTCTACTTGCCCGCGGCGGGAGCCACCTGGCACTGAAAGGTGAATTCCGTTCCCCCGCTCACCTGAGTCGCCTCGGTTGCGGGGGTGGTGTATTTGCTCGATCCCTTCTCGTCCCCCTTGACGATCATTCCGGCGGCGACGTCCACCAGGACCGTCGCGGTGTAACTCGTGTCTTCTTCCACGTTGCCGTCTTCGTGATAGATGATGGCTACCGAGTTGGAAATCTGCGCCATCTGTTTGCCGTCGATCGTCTTGATCCAATCCAATCGGCACACGGACGCCATGCGATCGTTGGGGCCCAGTTCCGCGTGGCGGCCGGCCTTGGCGGTGTTGTCCCAGGTTTCTCCGACGGCCACGGGAATGTCGGGATAAAAATCCTCGTCGGGGGTGATGAAGTTGTTGAGCATATCCAGGTCGTCATCGGCGGCATTGCCGGAGAAATCATTGCTGATCGACTCGTCCGGGTGCCGCGCCAAAACGATGGTCTTGCCGGCGAACGGGCAGGGGATTTTCTTTTCCGGTCCGTCGGCGTCCTTGGCGGTGTCGAAGCTGTCGGGATCGACGTCCGCTTGCGCGCGTGTTGCCGATCCGCCCTTCTCGTCCAGGATGGCCAGCGTCACCTTCCAACTCAGGGCGGTGGTGGTATTTGTGGCGGTCTGCTTGCCGTTGGTCGTCGCGGTGGAATTGACTTTGCATTCATAGTGAATGGAATTCGACACCTTCTGCCCCACGTGCAGGTTTTCGTGAAGGGTGTACTTCTCATCCGCCGCGGAGGCTTTGCCTTCCGCCGCGGCCGAACCGCAGATCGCGGCTGTTGAGAAGAGAACAAGAATCGTGCGCCAAATCATCGTCGTCCTTTGCGCGTTTTGAGAAAAAAGGGGTCATAAGCCATTTCGGAAATGGCTTATGACCCCTTTTTCTCACGGCTTGACCGCCAGCAATCCAAGCAGCCGGTCTCGGAAGTCCGCGCACTGCTTGGCCAGATCGGTCACAAACGCCTTGCGTGCGGGATCGTCCTCGCGCGCGATCAGGGCCTTGCACAAAACTTCGCCATATTCCATGGCCTGCGCCTGCGCGTAGATCAGCCGCAGTTCGAACGTCCTTCCGCTGGAAAACAGCAGTTCTTTTTCCTCGATCGAGGAGTCGAGGTCGCGGGATTCCTGCTCGACGCGAGGAAGATCGGGAACGTCGAATTCAATGCGAGCATCGGTTTTTGGAAACTCATCCATCCGCGTTTTCGCCGCCCGGCAGGCGTCGGAGATTTCCTTCACCGTGCCCGCCACCGGTTCATCCGCGTGCTTGAGGATGAGGATTTTGCTCGCGTCGCTTTCATCGCTCATGAGTTGGTGGAGCAAGCTGTACCCTTCGTTGGCCTGGCGAATCGGTCCGTCGTTGTGCGACACCGGCTTCGGAATTGCGGAGTACAAGCAACCGGCGACGGCGCCGACGGCAGCCGTAACGCACAGGCGCTTGGCAACCTTCCTGTTCATGCAATCTCCCTAAGAGTGTCACGGACGCTCACGGCAATTCGCCGGTCCGCCCCATGACGGAGGCAACCGTCGCCACCAATTCCGCCGGCTCCACCGGCTTGGAGACGTGCACCTGATATCCCGACATCAGCGCCCGCGTCCTGTCTTCCGAGCGTGCGAAGGCCGTCAGGGCTATCGCCGGTATTTTCCCTCCGCTCTGGGCGGTCATCGCCCGGACCTGCCGGAGAAAATCGTATCCATCCACCTGCGGCATGCCGATGTCGCTGAGCAGAACATCCGGCTTTTGCTGGACGAGGATGGGCATGGCCTCGGCGGCGGAACCGGCGGTCAGAACCTCCGCCTTGCAATCCTCCAGCACCCGCTTGATCAGTTCGCGCGCATCCAGTTCATCATCCACGACCAGGACCTTGAGGCCCTGAAGCTGGGAACGGGAGGCCGCCGCCGGCACGATTCCCGCGGCCGCGCGCGGATGGAGACGATCCGCTTCACCCGCCTGCGCGTGAACGGCCATGAGGGGAAGCTGCACGATGAACGATGAACCCTGACCGATTCCGTGACTCGTTGCCCGTATGCTGCCGCCATGCAACTCGACCAGTTGCTTGGCAATTGCCAGTCCGATCCCCAATCCGCCCTGCTTGCGGGTGGTCGATGAATCGGCTTGGCGGAAGCGGTCGAAGACGAAGGGCAGGAATTCGGCGGCAATCCCCTGCCCGGTATCGGCGACGGTCAACTCGACGTGCGAGTTCACCCGTTCGAGGATGACCTGCACCCGTGCGCCCTTGGGAGTGAATTTGATGGCGTTGGAGAGAAGGTTCCAGACGACCTGCTGCAAGCGGCCCGGATCGCCCGCGACCGGCGCCGCCAACGGGTCCAGAATCTTCTCCAGCCTGACGCCCTTGGCGTCGGCGGCGGGCTTCACCGAATCGATCGCCGCCTCGATGATCGTCACCGGTAAAACCCGCTGAATGTCCAGGCGCAGCTTTCCCGAGATAATCCGGCTCATGTCGAGCAAATCCTCGATCAGCCGGGTTTGCACGCGCGCGTTCCGCTCGATCGTCGAAAGCCCTTGCAGCAAATCGTTGGCGTCGTGGTTTGGCTGAAGCAACAAATGAGCCCACCCGACGATGGCGTTCAGGGGCGTGCGCAGCTCGTGCGACATCGTTGCCAAAAACTCGTCCTTCATCCGGCTGGCGTGCTCGGCGGCGCTGCGAGCGGCGCGCTCGCTGGCGAGCAACCGAGATTTCTCCTCTTCCGAGCGTTTGCGCTCCGAAATATCGCGCCAAATGACTTGAATCGCCCTGCCCCCCCGCCATGGAACCGCCACCGCAATGGCTTCCACCGGAAACGTCGAACCATCCAACCGTACGCATTCTTCATTTACAGGCGGAACGCTTCCCCCCTGATTAGCCATCTGCCTGATTCGCGATTCCACGATGGCTCTGTATTGCGGCGCAACAAAGTCCAACGGGGACCGGCCAAGGATCTGGCTGGCATCGGCCGCGCCAATCAACTTCACGGCCGCGGCGTTGACGTAGACGATCCGTCCATTGGCGTTGACGAACAGCGCATCGGGGCTCAGATCGATCAACGACCGATACCGCCCTTCGCTTTCGTCCCGCTCCGCCGCGCTTTGCGCCGCCGCCAGCGTGCTATGGTGCTCCGCTGTCGCCATCCGGCGAATCGCAAACAATGCGGTCAGCAGCATCGCCGAAATCGCAAACGCGGCAAACGGCAACAGGTGCTGGCTAACCCGCGGCATCGTCATCCCCAGGATCCGGCTCCCGAACATCAGCAGCAGCGCCGCGAACATCACCAGCCATGGCCGCCGATCCGCCGCCTCCCGCGACATCCGCAGCGCAAACAGCATCGCCGCAAGCTGCAATATCGCAGACAAAAACCAGACCGTGGCATCGAAACGATCCATTTGACCCCTCATTCTACCCGCAAGAATGGGAAATCCGAATGCCCAATTCTACGCCGTGCGAAGGGGGCGTGGCGAAAGATTATTGCAAGGTCGGAAGAACCCCCACCCCAACCCTCCCCCTGAGTACAGGGGGAAAGGTCGGGTTCCGCAAAAAATTATGGCCGCACCATGCGAAGGTTCCATTTGGCATTTGGCATTTGGCATTCGGCGTTCATACAATCCCCATCATGAAGTATTTCTACGGCGAATTCGACGGACAGGAATTCCCAACGCCTGACAAACTCTTCGGCTTCGATCAGATCATGCAGTTCATCATGGAACATGGCGAGCAAGCCCTTCAGGCGATCGAAGAGATGATGAACGATCCGAAAAACCAGGCCCAATCCGACATCCTCGAACAACTCCTCAAGGACGGCATGCTGGACAAGGACGAGAAGGGCCGGCTGCGCCTGACTCCCCGGGCGGTCACCAAAATGCAGCGAAAAGCGCTCATGGAGGTCTTCGCCAATCTCAAGGAGGGACAGCGCGAAGGCCACGAGCGCATCACCCCCGGCCTCGGCGGTGAGCGCATCGACGGCACAAAGCCGTATGCCTATGGCGACCCTGTCGCCGAGTTGGATTTCCATCAAACGCTTCACAACGCACTGACGCGGCACGGCCTGCCCGTCGAATCCGGGGGCCGGCGCAGAATCCGATTCGATGAAAAGGATTTCGAGCTTCATCTGCACGAAGGCGTCACGAGTTGCTCGACGGTCGTCCTGCTGGACATGAGCGGGTCAATGATGCGTTACGGCCGGTTTCTTTCCGCCAAGCGCGTCGCCATGGCGATGCAGGCGCTGATCCGCGGCAGATTTCCGCAGGACTCGATCGACTTCGTCGGGTTCTATTCCGGCGCCGCCAGGATCCCCGAGGCCATGCTTCCCCTGGCCATGCCTAAACCCGTCACGATTTACGATTATCAGGTTCGCCTGCGGGTTCCGATCAACCAGCTTGGCAAGGCCCCGCAGCATTTCACGAACCTGCACATGGGCCTGCAGCTCGCCCGGCGCATCCTCCGCAAAGGAACCAGCGAGAACAAGCAGATTTTCATCATCACCGACGGCCAGCCGACCGCTCACGTCGAGGGCGATTATGTCTATCTGCTGTATCCTCCCGATCCGCGCAGCACGGTTGCGACGCTCAAGGAGGCCGTGCTGGCGGTCCGCGAGGGCTGCCGCATCAGCACCTTCGCTTTAATCGAGGATTATTGGGGAATGGATTGGGTTGGATTCGTCGATCAGTTGACGAAGCTGACCAAAGGCGTCGCGTTTTACACCAGCAGCGGTGAACTTGCCTCGTGCATCATGGAGAGTTATCTCAGCGGCCGGAAGAAGAAGCAGTACATCGCATAACCAATATGCCCCTCAAACTCCTCGGCATCAGCGGCAGCCTCCGGTCTCGTTCCAGCGGACTGCGCGCGCTGAGCGTGCTGCTGGAATCCGCCAGGGAATTCGGAGCTGAAACCCGGCTGCTGGATTTGCGCCAGGCGGACCTGCCGATGTACAACCCCGAAGCCGACCCGGATTCCCGCGTCACGCGCGTCATGTCCGACGTCACCTGGGCGGAGGCGTTCGTCCTGTCCTCGCCGGATTATCACGGCGCCATGTCGGGCGCGATGAAGAATTTCCTGGATTACCACTGGGGCGAGTTCAGCGGAAAGCTCTTCGGATATCTCTGTTCCTCGCACGAAAAAGGGATCACGGTCATGGAAGGCATGCGCCTGGCGGTGCGCCAGTGTTATGGGTGGAGCCTTCCGTATGGCCTTGCAATCGACGGCAAACAAGACCTGGACGCCGATGGCCGGATCAAGAATCCCGCCCTTCAATCGCGGCTGCGAATGGCCGCCCGCGACCTGGTCGTCTACGGCTCGCTGCTGTACACGCAATTTATCGAAGACATCGCCCGGAACACGCCGGAAACGTTCGCGGCTAGATATTCCTGAGCCAATCCTTCTGACAAGCCCGTTAATGCAACGCTCAACACTCAACACTCAACGCTCAACGTTGAAGTCAAGAGACGGCAAATTGCGTGGTATTTTGGCATTTCCTTGAAGGCTGAGCGTTGAGCCGGGCAGGCGAAGCCTCCCGCGTTGAGTGTTGAGCGTTGCATTAATCCCGCCCCTTTTCGCCCTTCAAATCCCCCCCTCCTTGACGAATCCTTCGCGTTCTCCTACGAATAACCCATGCCCCCCAGCGCCGCTGAGGTCATCGAAACCTTCGAAGCCGCCGCTGAAGAGAATCGCCTTTCTTCTCTGCGTCACGATCAAACGGTGATCCTTCCGGCGACCGGGGAGGCGTGGATGACCGGCGACATTCACGATCACCGCACCAATTTCTCAAAGCTCGTCCGTGCCGCTGACTTGCCCAACCATCCGCACCGCCATCTGATCCTCCACGAACTCATCCACGGCGATCATTACGACCCGGCCGGCGCCGAGGACAGTTGGCACATGCTTTATAGGGCCGCCGAACTCAAATGCTCGTTCTCCAGTCAGGTCCATTTCCTCCTGGCCAATCACGATCTGGCGCAGATTCAGGGGGAAGGGATCATGAAAGCGGGCTTCAGCGTCTGCGAAGCGTTCACGGCGGGAGTCAATCGCGATTTCGGCGCCGGCGGCGACGGGGTCAGCTTTTCCATCAGCGAATTCCTCTTGTCCTTTCCCCTGGCGGTGAGATGTCCGCACGGATTATTTTTCTGTCACAGCCTTCCGACCGACGGGCAGATCGACACGTTCGATTTCACGGTTTTCGACCGCGCTCTGAATGGCCGCGACTATCAAAGGAAAACCGGCCCGGTGTATCAATTGATATGGGGCCGCAACATGAGCCCCGCCACCGCCTGCAAATTTGCCGAGGCCGTCTACACCAAAATGCTGGTCACCGGCCATCAGCCGCAGGAGACCGGCTACGCCGTCAACGGCGAACAGCATCTGATCCTGGCCTCTGACCACAACCAGGGCGTATTTCTGCCCATCGACCTGGACAAGCCCTACGACATGCCCCGTCTTCTAAAGCGGATTCGCAAATTCGCGGCGCTCGATGTATAAAAAATGTCATTGGTCATTTGTCATTAGTTAGTGGCGATTGCGAAATCCGCACGTGACCAATGACAAGTGACCAATGACAAGTGACCAATGACAAGTGACCAATGACAAGTGACCAATGACAAGTGACCAATGACAAATGACCAATGACTTCATCCAAAACCTCTTCGCCGAGCGCATCGGCGGCAAGTCTTTCGGTAAGGGAACCGAGATCTATAAATTCGAGAAGATCAAGCGCGCCAAACGCGCCGCGCGGGCGGCCAATCCGGGCGCGGAATTGATCGACATGGGCGTCGGCGAGCCGGACGACATGGCCTTTCCGGATTGCGTGCAGGCCCTGGCCAGGGCGGCGGCAAAGAGCGAGAACCGCACCTACGCCGACAACGGCGGTTCGCTTTTCAAGGAAGCCGCGGCGCGCTGGATGCAAAACGTCTGCGCCGTGGCCAGCATCGACCCGGCGACGCAGATCGTCCACTCCATCGGCTCCAAAGCGGCGCTGTCCATCCTCCCGGCGTGCCTCATCAATCCCGGCGACGTCGCGCTGATGACCACGCCCGGCTACCCCGTGTTCGCAACCCACAGCCAATATTACGGCGGCGAGGTTTACAATCTCCCTCTGCTGGAAAAAAACAATTTTCTCCCCGATTTGAATTCCATTCCCGCGGAAACGCTCCGCCATGCCAAATCGCTGGTCATCAATTATCCCAATAATCCCACCGGCGCATCGGCGAGCCCTGAATTCTTCGCCTCCGTCGTGGAATTCGCCAAACAACATCGTCTGGTGGTGATCCACGACGCCGCGTACGCCGCGCTGGTGTTCGAAGGCAAACCGCTTTCATTCCTGGCCACGCCCGGGGCCATCGACGTGGGGATTGAACTGCACTCCATGAGCAAGAGCTTCAACATGACGGGCTGGCGGCTCGGCTTCGTGGCGGGCAATCCGCTGCTCGTCCGCGCCTATGCGGATGTCAAGGACAACACCGATTCCGGCCAATTCCTGGCCATCCAGGAAGCCTGCGCTTACGCGCTGGATCACCCCGAGATCACCCGGGCCGTCGCCGCCAAATATTCCCGCCGCATGGACGGCCTGGTGGCCGTCCTGAATCGTCACGGCCTGCCGGCGAAAAAGCCGAGGGGATCGTTCTTCCTGTACGTGAAATCCCCCCGCAGCGGGATCGGCAAGGACGGCAAGCGCGTGACGTTCGAGCGCGCCGAGAATTTCAGCCACTGGCTCATCACCGAAAAGCTGATCAGCACCGTCCCCTGGGACGACGCCGGGGCGTACGTGCGCTTCAGCGTAACGTTTTCAGCCAGGGACATCCCCGATGAGCGTCGCGTCCTGTCAGAAATCGACCGCCGACTGGCAGATGCCGGTTTCGAATTCTGACTTTTCTGCAGGGTCATGCGACATATAATTTAGGTCATCCGATATATATCTTAGGTCAGCCTTTATGCTTGCAAACTTACTTGGTTCAGTCAACAAAGAACGGGCGCTCATTTACCTCGCTGGCCGAGGGCGCGGTTACGCGCGCGAGATCGCCCGCTTCTTCGGCGCGCCGCTGTTTCCGGTGCAAAACGCCATGGAGAAGCTGGAGGCGGCTGGCGTCCTGGTCAGCCGGGCCATCGGCAACACGCGCGAGTATGAGTTCAACCCGCGCTACCCGGCGCGGGCCGAACTGGCGGCGCTGTTGAACCGCGCGCTATCTCTCTATCCGGCAACACTGCGAGACAAACTCCTGCTAACCCGTTCCCGCCCCCGGCGAAAGGGCAAGCCGCTTTGATACCCATAGCCGACATGTCGGCAGAAGTGAAGTTCGGAATATTCGAGTAAGGGCTGTGACACGGTTCGATAGTGGGTCGATTTGAACATTGACGCGCTTGGGATTGCCCAGGGAGCAAGCTCCCTGGGCTTTTAATTGTGAAAGTGACCCACTACCCGCCGTTCCCGCTGATTGTTTGAATTTTGCCCGCGCGCTACGCTCTTTCCAGCAGAACGGAGTCCGACATGCACATCAGGTATTTTATATTTGAATGGAAACCTAGCTGCATCCTAGTTTCATGTCCCCCCCGCTCGGTGCGTGACGCAATCGGCGGGCAGTCTTCTCTTGTTCCCTCTCCCTGTACTCAGGGGGAGGGTTAGGGTGGGGGTCCGAAGGCTTCCAATTCGCCAAGGTGTCTGGCAAACGTTCTCAGTCTTGGCGTCCGATCATGCCGTCCAAGCATCATTACAGGATCGAGTGTTCCGTTGATGCTTCAAGAACCCCCACCCCGCCCCTCCCCCTGATTACAGGGAGAGGGGGAAGGAAACAGGCCGCCGATTGAGTCACGCACCCCCTCGCTCTAAAACCTGCAGAGCGATTCCACGTACTGGGCCGTGCCATCGCGCAGCCAGCCATCGAGCTGCGCTTGATCTTTGAGCTGCGCCCCTCTCGGTCTGGGCACGACAAAGAACTTGCTTGCGACATCCGCCAGGGCCGTCATGTCGCTCCACAGTTTTTCAAACTGGGCGACCGGGAAGACGTCCTCCTGGCCATGTCCCCAGCGCTTTTTCACGTCCTTGAGGGTGATATACGTCGGCATTCTCGCCGCCAACTCCCGGATCGCGCCGGCTAACTTCTGCTGGTCCGCCAAATCCGCCCGGCCCAGTCCGAATGCGGCCAGCAGTTGATCGAGATCGATCCAGGTCGTCATCGAGTTGTAATACGACAGAGCAAATTCATCCTCTTCCCGCGGCATGGCCAGCCCTTCCAGCAGCCGAACGCGCCCGTCCACCCGTGCCAGCCCGCCTCCGCGGTCTTCAATCCGCCGAGTAATGACCTCGAAGGAAAGACATGCGCCCTGGCGGACGTGCAGGCCCAGAATTCGAGGATCGACGTTCGCCCCCAGCGTGTCGATATTGTGCAGCATCACGTATTTCAGCCCAGGCCGCTCGCGCAGGAGGTTCGCCAGCGTGCCATTGAGCAAGAGATTCGGCACCTCGTACCAGTGCCCGACCGGGTGCATGCACTGTAGGGGCAAATTATCCGTGTAATCCGACGCCTCGCCCGCCGTCCGCGCCCAATCGATCAGCGCCGCATGCTCGCTTTGGCGCATTTTCTGTTGCTGCTCATCCAGCAATTTCTGCGGCATTTCCTCCCACGCGAACCGCAAATCGCGCAGCGTTGGAATCAAGCGCAGCCCCACCGCATGTCCTTGTGACAAGTGCAACGGCCCTGAATAGCCGTAATTGGCCTGCGCTCGCAGATACGCCTGGATCGGTTCGTGCGTGAGATAGCTGGTGGAAAAGACGTGCGGAATCTCCACACCGGCCAACTGCCCGATCTTTCGGCTCTTGGCCAGATGCACTTCCACGAAAGTCCGGTGCCGGCCGGCAAGTTTGCAGAAGGGATGCAGCGCCTTCACCACGCCGGCGCCCTGCGTCCATCGGCTCCCGGCGCCGGCCGCCAGCGACAGCACCGCAACCTCGCCCGCCTTCAGCGCCGCCAGGCCACGTTGCGCATCTTCCTCACTTGATCCGCCCGTCACGTCGATCACGTCCTGGTCCTTCACGTCCGTAATCGTCGTCGAGCTTGGCAAGCGATTTTGTGCAAGCCCGATCCGGCCGCTCTTCAAATCCGCGCGAATCCGCTCGTGCTGTTCGCGGTCGAATCCATTTTCCCGCAGAAGCGCCGCCAAATCCTTGGCGTTGTCCGCGGTTTGGCCCTGGCGGACAAAGAGGCGGTCGAACAGGGTGTGCACCATTCCCGCCAGTTCCGTCCGGGATCGCGCCGCCGTTGCGAAGCGATCGAGTTCCGCCGCCTTTACTTTCGTGAGTTGCCGCGGGTCCACCCGGAGCAGCCGCGGCACGACCATCGCGTAATACGCCGCCGGCAGCAACGCCTGATCGTCCTTGAGAAGCCGCGCCAAGGTCCCATGCGGATTGATCGCAAAGTCATAAACGACGGGTTCCATTGCGAATGGCAGCGCGTGCTTCAGTTCCTGCCGGGTTTCGCTCATCATCTTCTGCAAAAAGTCCTGGGCTTCCGCTTTGCGCTCGGGGTCGAAGATGAAACCCATGCCGCCGCCCGACATCCCCCCGAGCATCCAGAATCCCCAAAAACCCTCGCCGAACTTTTCCCCCGTCTTGCGGATCAACGCCTCGGTGTAAAACGTGCTCGCCCAGGGAATGATCGCCTGCAAGGGCCCGAAGAAATTCTCCGTCGTTGCCTTCCCGATCGCCTTGACGTCCTGGTTCTTCAGTGCCGCCAGAATGCGATCGACAATCGCCCCGGCCTGATTGCGCGCGATCCATTCGTTCCCGCTTCGCAGCAGATATTTCTCCGTGACCATCTCCAGGATCGGCCCCACGTTTTGCGCCATCCCGCCATGCACCAGCACCAAACTTTCCTGCAACTGCCGGCGAACTTTTTCGGGCGCGTCCTGGTCGTTCAAAATCCGATGATTGGGCAGCAATCTGCCCCGGCTAACGCCGAATTCCGGATCGCCCGATTGCGCCGCCGCCCCTTCAATGAGCTTGATCCCCGGCCAGATGCCGCCGGAATCCTGCCAGCCCCCGCCGCTGCCCCCGATCCATTCACCCAGGATGGCGCGCGCCGCGACCAATCTTCGCTCATGCTCGGCCAGTTCTCCGGTGAGGGATGCGGCTTGACCTGTCGCGCGCATGCAGACCGAAATCAGCGAACCCAGGAGATTCGTCGAGACCGCCAGACGCGATCCCTTGGGGATATTGTTCACGCTGCTGACGATTTCCAATCCCAGCCCCGGCCCCACCAGCCGGGCAAGCAAATCGGACAAACTCTGGCCGGAACCTTCCATCCCCGGCGGCACGATTCCCGACGCAATCACCGCCGCCTTCAATAGACCCAGATAATCCTTGGCGAAATCGAACAGCTCCGGGAGATTGTCCACGTCCGCCGATGCGCCCAGATCGACGCTCACAAGCCGGATC
>Ga0181518_10000679_pt1 | contig 36692 bp, 36 predicted proteins | sample PEATcosm2014_Bin_28_FD_119751 | JGI IMG/M metagenome (GOLD analysis project Ga0181518, IMG submission 119751) | Peatland microbial communities from MTU Mesocosm Facility, Houghton, MI, USA - PEATcosm2014_Bin01_60_metaG | ecosystem: Environmental > Terrestrial > Soil > Wetlands > Peat | place...
CCGGCGAGTACATCTTCTCTCGCATCGCCCACGTCGACTTCTGCTGCCTGCCAGTCCCCATCCCGGAACACCTCCATCATCGAGGTGTTGCGACGACCACTGGAATCCGCCTTGACATCCGCGGTCGGAGTGGAAGATGAGCCCGTTGTCCAGGCCACGGCTCCGAAGTGCCATGGTCAGCGCGTCGGCGACCAGCTCGGTGCGCATGTGGCTGGCCAGCGCCCACCCGACGACTCGGCGCGACGACAGATCGATGACGGTGGCCAGATACGCCCATCCCTCCCAGGTAGCGATATATAGGTGATGTCGCCGACGTGGCGGCGGTCGACCTCGGCCCGGGCCCGAAGGCGCGCTGGATCAAGTCCAAGGCCGCCTCGGCCGCCGAGTCGGGGGTGGTGGTCTTGCGCCGCCGCTTCTTGCAGCGGCCTTCCAGACCCGACTGGCGCATGAGCCGGCGCACCCGGCGCGTCCCGCACTCGACGCCGCGCTTGTTCAGCTCTTGGTGGACCCGGGGCGACTCATAGGTGCCCTTGGACTCGGTGTGGACGGCGGTGATCTTCGCGGTGAGCTCGAGGTCAGATCGCTGTTTGACCGAGGGGGTGGGGTCAAGGCGTTCATCGAGGGCGCCACGGGAGACCTCCAGCAGCTCACAGCAGCGCTTCACACTGTGGCCGGCGGCTTTCTCCGCCTCGGCGAAGGCGTGAGCCTTCATCGGGTCTCCTTCGCGAAGAAAGCTGTCGCACGCTTCAAGATCTCGACGTCCTCGCGCAGACGCCGGTCCTCCCGGCGGAGCTGGGCGAGCTCTTGGCGCTCCTCGGTGCTCAAGCCTTCGCGCTCACCGGCTTCGATCTCGGCCTGGTGCACCCAAAGCCGCACCGCCGTCTCGGTCAGGTCGAAGTCCCGGGCTACCTGGCCGATCGTTCGATCGACGGCTCGGCAGCGCTCGACGATGTCAGCCTTGAACTCCGGGGTGAACGACCGACGGGGACGCGGGCTTCTTCCGTTCCATGGTCTCCATGATGGGCATCCTCTCCGGGGCTGTACCCCTGATGTTGGATGTCCGTCAAAGCGGAGGAAGCCCACCACGCCAAAGGCTATCTGAAAGCCATTTAATTTTCCACCTCACGATCATTGTGTAGTCGAATACTGATTCAATAGTCGACTTACACGCGGTCCCAGTCAACAGCCGTAAAACTCATAGGCGAAAATCAATGTGCTGACTCCGAACTGACAATGGATCCCACAAATCATAGGATGTCACGTGGCTCAGGAATCGGGATCCGTCAGTGATGCGGGATCGGATCCATCCGACCATTGCGTTGTGGGGGCGTCCACCGTGTCCGCAATTCAGCCGCCCTTGAGCACCGATGTCCGAGTGCTCGGTTACGCATTGTTTGGCTTTGATATTGATCAGCCCCATATGAGTAGGACATCCTCGATGCCAACGAGTTGCTTCTCGCGAACCAATGAGTCCACTCGAGCGTGCAGGAGCACGGCGGCACGAACTCACGGGCTACAGCCAGGCAGGGCCCATAGGGAATCCGGTATGCTCTTGGCAAATGTCGACATCTGTCAATGAAGGACCCACGGAAAGTGCGGAAAACGGCAGCCCTTCGGTGGCACGCCTAGCCGCATGGGAGACAAACCGTCGAGGCCAAAAGATTTCGGAGCGCCTCGCGCGACAAATCAGTGATCACATCGTATTTGACGAGGTCTCCCCGGGAACGGCTCTGCCTTCCGAGGCAGAAATGACCCAGATATATGGTGTCGCGCGGGGGACCCTGCGGGAAGCTCTCAGAATTCTTGAGGTTCAAGGAATTATCTCGATCAAGACTGGCGCAGGCGGTGGTCCGGTAGTTGAACAGTTACGGCCGGATAATTTTGCCAACATGGCCACCTTTTATCTTAGGGGGAAAACGTGCACGTATAGGGAGGTGCTACAAGCTCGACTTGCCATCGACCCGTTAATGGCCCGAATCGCTGCTGAGCGCCGCAGCCAAGAAGGCTTAAATCTTATTAGTTCGTCTTTACCTGACACTGATGAGTTGTCTGTTGACGACGTACTCGAGTGGCAGCGCCTGGCAGGGGATTTCCATGAAGCGGTCGCCAGGATGTCAGGAAATCCCGTCTTATATCTGTTGGGGGCGAGCCTACGCCAGATCTCATACCGCCTTCGAGTCAGAGGCGCATTGGCAGCGACCCCACTCGAGCTTAGAGAGGAAGTCGTCACGGTGCACCGAAAGATCGCGGACGCCATAATGGCTGGCGAGGGGGTCATGGCCGAAGAACTTATGCGGGACCACATGATCGCCTACGTGCTGGCCATGGATAAGGCGAACGTGCCCGATTTGGACGAGGTTGTTGATTGGTAGCCCTTCCACCAGCCAAGAGTCGGAAAGTTTTCTCCGATGGTTAGTTGAGAGTTGCTACGGCTTTTGGGTAGTCGCGAGGGAGCTGAAGAGGGTCCGGCGCCCGCATCTGGAATGTTCGGGAGCCGGCCAGGCGATCTCCGGCCCGCCTCCTCACCCCACTCGCGTTCTCCCGGTTCCCTGACGGACGTCAGCAGACCAGATACAGTTCGCGAACCCGAATAACGATGAAACATCCTCCCTAGTCAGTTTGAGGTACTGGCATAGGCGGAGTCTCTAGTACTGACGCGGTTCTCCCTGGTAGCAGGGCGAACGTAATCAGAGCTCCAATCACCGCCATCACGACTCCAAACGCAAATCCGTCGTGCATCCCATGGGCGATTGCCACCCTGGACCGGAAGCCCAGCTGAGTTGAGGATGCCACGGCGGCGACCGCGGCCACTCCGAGCGCAGCTCCGACCTGTTGAGACATGTTGTATAAGCCAGCGGCTGTTCCGTGTTGAGAAGGCTGGACGTCGGCGGTAACCGTAGAAAGTGTGGGAACGACACACAGCCCTTGGCCGAGACCGCGTAGACATAGTCCAGGCAAAAAAGAGGTCATATACGAGGCGTTCGTGGGTGTCCTGGCAAGCCAGGCGAGACCAATCGCCATGAGGGTAAACCCGAGAAGTACAAGCTTACGTGCGCCAAAACTATTCATTACCCGAGAGCTCAGGCGCGAACCAACAGCGAAAAAGATCGGCAGCGGCAATGTCCCCGCACCCGCCTTATCGACCGAGTACCCCAAGACCTGCTGCATGAACAGCGGACACAGGAAAAGTGTGGCCGTGCCCATAGCTTGCTGAAGGGCTGCCAAAACATTTCCAACTGCTGCGCGCCGCTTTATAAGAGACTTTGGTACGAGTGGGTCCGGCGCATTGCGTTGAAGTCCCCAAAATACGACGAACAGGGGAACCGGAACTGTCAGTGTCATGATGACCACGAGCGATCCCCATCCCGAACTCTCGACTTCACCCAAGCCGAATATGAACAGGCTGAGAGCCACGGTAATTGTGACCGCACCCGATAGATCCAGTGATCGTCGCCGAATTGGCTTCTCGTCCGCCAGAAGCAAGAAGTAAGCGAAGGAGACAACCACGAGCGCTATCGGGGCGTTGATGAAAAAGATCCATCGCCAGCCGAGCGTGGCCGTGACCACCCCGCCGACGAGAAGACCTAGCAGACCTCCCAAAGATCCGGCGGTCGCCCACGCTGCATATGCTCCGTGGCGTTTCCTTCCTTGCGGAAAACTCGAAGTAATGAAGGCCAGGGTGGTTGGAGAGATCACTGCTGCGCATAGTCCCTGAGCCAACCTGGATACGATCAGCTCGGGCATCGTCTGGGAGCTTCCGGCCGCTACTGATGCCACAGCGAAGGCCAAGACACCACAGATGAAGAGCCGACGCCGACTCCACATATCCGCGATCCGACCGCCTACCAGTAAAAATCCACCAAACGCCAGTGCGTAGGCACTAACGGTCCATTGGAGGTTGTCCGTCGTAAACCCGAGCGCACGCTCAATGGACGCGTTTGCGACGTTGACGATGGTTACATCTACAGCCAAGATCAGCTGGGCTGAACAGACCACGCTCAGCAGTACCCAACCATGACGATTCTGACCCTCAGCACTCCTTGCAAGGCCGTCTGGGCGTGCGCGCATCACCGATGACAAAGCAGGAATGGCCCTAGACCGCCCTCCACATCACGGCTGGAATACGACATGAGTCCGAAGTGTCTAAGGTACAAATATACGGAGATTATTGGGGGGCCTATACGCCCATTCTCTCCAGAAGAGCCTCACGATGGTGCTCAGCAGGGCCATACATAATCTCGCTGCCTTGTGCTCTGCGATAGTACAAATGGGCTGGATACTCCCATGTAAAGCCGATCCCTCCATGTATTTGAATGTTTGAGATCGTCGACTCAAGATACATTTGCGAACAATAGGCCTTTACAAGACTGGCTAATACAGGGAACTCAGCTGGCTTTTGTTCGGCGGCCCAACTCGCATAGTAGACAGCTGACCTGGCGGACTCGGTCTTTACGAGCATCTCCGAACAGCGATGCTTTATCGCCTGAAAACTGCCGATCGGTCGGCCGAACTGGAACCGAAGCTTCGCATATTCGACGGCCATATCTAGGACTCTCGCCGCGCCGCCGAGTTGTTCCGCTCCAAGGGCTACCGCCGCAAGGTCCAGAAACTTCTCTAGAGCCGCATCAGCGCTCCCCACCTCGCCAATCAAGCGAGCCGGAGTCTGGTTGAAACAAACTCGCCCAAGGTTTCGGGCGAGATCCATTGTTGATAAACCAGTGGTGGTGAGCCCGTCCGCACCCTTTTCAACACAAAATATCGAGATCCCGCTCTCCGTTCGCGCAGGAACGAAGAAGAGATCCGCCACGGTGGCGTCAAGCACGTAGGCTTTTTCACCGGTCAGCGACCAATTGCCCTTGTCGCGAGTGGCCGCGAGGTTGATGTCCCCTGCATTGAGGACAGGAGCGCTACCTTCGTCAAGCGCCACGGTGGCGATTTTCACACCGGCTGCCAATTCGGGGAAGACCTCTTGCATCGCAGTCTTATCGCCTAGGCAGAGCAGCAATGCCGGGGTAAGTACTGCCGTCGACATGTATGGGCCGCTGTACAGGCAACGACCCATTTCTTCGAGAACCACGCATATCTCTCGAAGCCCTTGTCCAGATCCGCCATACTCTTCGGGCATCATCAGTCCGATTAGACCCATCTGTTCGGCCATTTCTTGCCAAAGAGCTGGCTCGAATCCTTCGCCCGAATCAATGAGTCTGCGAACTTCGTCTATCGGATATTTCTCAGCAAAGAATCGGCGCAAGACCGATTGAAACTCTGCCTGATCATCCGTAAGTGTCACTTCCATGCTCAGCCTCTCTACTTTTGAAAACGGATCAGATCGTTAGCTGATTAATTGTCACTCCAGGAGTCAACCAGGCCAGTCCGGTGACACGGGTATAGTCACGACGATCACGTCTTCTCCGGTCGGTAGCCATTGGTGACCGGTTCCCGTAATGTCCTCAGCGAGCAGGAATTGCCCAGGGGAGAAATGCACTGATCGGCGGTCACTTGTCACAATGTCCGCTTCACCCTTCAGCAGCGTGACCAGCTGGCGTCGTGGGGCATTGTGCATGTCGGGACTCGGTGTCCCGTGAATGGTCCGTCGTATGTTCAACTCTGTTACCGGAATCGGTGCAACTGATTCAACTTGTTCTGATCCGTCCTCACTGAGAGTCCCAGCCAACGTAAGCACGGCGACATGCGTGTCTCCATTGGGATCTGCGTAAAGCCTAAGGATGTCCACGCTGCTCCTTCTTTAAATTGGATTGCGTTCTCGGTTCCAGTGTTGCTCTATGGTTCGGTGCCAAAGATCAGCGTGGTATGAGTGGAACTTGATCCACCCTGGCCCTGGGCAAGCGCGATCTCGGCGCCTTTCACCTGCGCGGCTCCGCATTCACCGCGCAACTGCCGCACGGCTTCGACCACGTTGAAGCTTGAGCCCGGAAAGCCGGGGTGAGCATGGGACAAGAGACCCCCATGGGTGATAATCGGGAGTTCGCCGCCCACTTCAATACGGCCGCCTTCAACGAAGGCACCTCCCTCCCCCTTTTTGCAGAACCCGAGGTCTTCAAGCTGAATGATCGGCATTGGGGTGAAGCAGTCGTAAAGCTCCGCGACATCCACGTCGCTGGGCCGCAGGCCGGCCATGGCAAAGGCCCGTGCTCCAGAGTCTTTGGCCGGTGTCTCCAGGAGGCTACGAATGTGACTCGGAGAGTGGTGCCAGTTCGCCTCCCCAGCGCCGAGCAGGTAGACCGGCTTCTTGGCGGAGTCCGGCGCCCTCTCGGCCTTCGTCACAATCCAAGCCGCACCGCCGTCTGACACGAGCGAGCAATCCAAGAGGTGCAGCGGATCGCCGATGAGCCGCGACGACAGAACATCGTCGATCGTGATGGGTGTCCGCATCTGTGCCGTGTCGCGCAACGAGGCATGCTTCCGACATGCGACCGCGACCGCGGCGAGCTGCTCGCTGGTCGTCCCGTATGCGGCCATGTGGGCCCGGGCGTACAAGGCGTACGTGGCCGGCGTCGTCGCCCCATACGGGAACTCGAACTGCTCCACCTCGGGCGCCCGGTTATTGGTACGCGTCCAGTGACCCTGCAGCCCCGAAAACAGATTGTCCGCGCAAATGATCAGGACGTAGTTGCACAGGTCATACGAGACCGCCGCCGCAGCGTGGTGCACTGCTGCCAGCGGTTGGGCACCGCCCACCGCGCCTGTGTAGAGGTAATGCGGACTCAACCCCAGCTGCTCGGCGATAGCCTCGGCATGGAACATCGGAATCGGCTCGGTCATCGAGTTGAAGGTCATCAACCCGTCAATAGAATCCCTTTCGAGACCCGAGTCTTTCAGTGCCGCTTTTGCCGCTTCAATATGCAATTGAACGCTATTGAGTTCAGGAACATTTCCCACCGGAGTAGTCCCCACGCCGACGATTGCGGCCTGCCCTCGAAGCCCGGTCATTCTGTCTCTCTCCCCTTGCGGATCCGCACCTGGTTCTTTGTTCTTTGCAGACTGCCCAAGCAGCCCATGAGCCGCTTCATTTTCTCCCCGACTTCCTATCAGCTGTGAAACGAGGCGTCGCGGCGTCATCGCTGCAACGCTCAAATACAAGCTGGACCTTCATCCCGACCGCGATCTCCTCGACCGGGTATTCAATGATATTGGTCAGAAGCTGCGGGCCCTCTTCCAAATGGACCAGCGCAACCACATAGGGGACGTGCTCCGCCCATCCTGGTGAAGGAGGTCGCCGAACAACACTAAATGACAGCACTTCCCCCTGCCCTGACACGGGAACCAAGGATGACTTTGAGGCTGGCTCCAAGCACGCTTCGCAGTACAGCCGTGGGGGGTACTGCTTGTGGGCACAAGAGCCACACACTTGGACACACAGTTCACCGTTCACCGTCGCACGCCAAAACTCTTCCGTATCTGGCGTCGGCTTCGGACACGGACGCTCAACCTCATTAGGCCGATATGCAAGGACCCGAGTCATCTACCTAACCTCTCTTTTCGGTGCATCACTTTGCGAGCCATTCATCCTTCAAATCACCCCTGCGCCACGTAGCTTTGTAAATTCATCATCGGCCATGCCAAGCCACTCCTTGTAGACCAGTTCCCCGTCTTCACCAAGGGCAGGACCAGTCCGCCAAATCCCACCAGGATATGTATCCATCCGAGGAATGACTCCTTGCATCCGAACGTCGCCGAGTTCCGGATCGGAAACCGTCACGATATCCTTCAGCTCGTTATAGGTAGGGTCGTTAATGATATCTTCAGCCGAAAATATCTTCGAAGCCACAACTTCCAGTTCAGCCATAACCTTTAGACACTCATCAGCGTCTCGCAGGGCAATCCACTTTCCGAGCAGGTCGTCCAGTTCGTCAGCCGCTTCCCTCTGCTGCTCGCGAGTGACGTACTTTGAGTCATCAAGCCCAAGGAGCCGAGCGATATTCTGCACAGATTTTGGCGTGGCCGAAGTGACCGTTATCCACTCACTATCCCGACTCAGATAGGTATTTACGACCGCCGCTGGCCGCACTCCCATATGGTTGCCATTTCGGGTTGTGGATACTCCGAATTGATCATATTGGATGATTTGCCACTCGATGAGCCTGAAAAGGGACTCAAATAGCGCGAGGTCTATCCATTCGCCCTCGAAGTGCGGGTCCTTTGCCTGGCGATAAAGGGCCGCCATGATGCCGAAACCTCCCATTAGGGCGGTAACCGAATCCCCATGCGAGAAACCCGAATGCACTGGCGGGCCATCCGCAAAGCCCGTCAAGAAGACTGCGCCACTACGAGCCTCGCCAACTTTTCCAAACCCCGGCGCCGCTCTCAGCGATGACTTTGCACCGAATCCGGAGATCTGTAAATAGACGAGCTTCTCATTTACCCTCCGGAGCGAGGGCCAATCCAAACCCCACTTTTCCAGCGTATCGGCCTTTATATTGGAAATGACTACATCCGCCCACGCGGCAAGCTGAACTGCCACCGCGCGACCTTCTGGTTGACGTAAATCAAGGCAGACCGACCGCTTATTTCGAGCGGACACTTTCCACCACAGGCTGACACCATCCTTGGCCTCGCCCATGCTTCGACCCGGATCACCACTCCCGGGAGGCTCGACATGCACGACCGTCGCCCCAAGGTCGGCCAGAAGCGTCCCGGCCAATGGCCCCGCAATGATGTGCGCAAACTCAACCACCTTTAAGCCCGTCAAAATTGGGCTATGAGTCCCACTCAACCGTTTCCACCTCTCATAGTGAACGACCCCATCGTGATTGTCCGCAGCCGCTCTCGACCATCAAAGCGTGACTCATCCGTGCGACAGACTGGCAAGTTGTTTATCGAAAGGGCTCGCAGGCAGTCCATTGGCCAACGGCTGAAATAGCTTTTCGACAGATTCCGCCAAATCCCCGAGCTCCCAAGGGCCAGCGGAGTTGATCTGACAAATCACCTCGGGCATGTTGTAAAGACCCAATTGATAACCACGGGACTCGATTACCCTACTTGTACACCAGCCGGACCGTTCAGACGCCAGGTAAGCGACAATGGGCGCTATGTTGTCGGGCGAAACACTTTTGTCTGAATTATCACGGAGGCGCCGTTCAAGCGCCACCGTCTCAGTAAGTCGAGTTCGGGCGCCAGGAGCAATCGCATTAGACGTAACGCCATATCGAGCGAGCGCTCTCGCGCAGGAATATGTGAGGCCGACAACACCCATTTTGGCCGCAGCATAATTGGGTTGACCTGGCGATCCCCGTAGACCTGAACCAGATGTGAAGTTGATCAGCCGAAATTGGCCAGACTCATTCCGTTGTTGGCGCCAATATTCTGCAGCTGGTCTGATCGTGCTGTAATGACCTTTTAGATGCACGCGAATAACGGCATCCCAATCTTCCTCGGACAGATTGAAGATCATTCGGTCCCGAAGAATCCCTGCCGCATTGACCAAAATGTCTAGCTTGCCAAAGCTATCGATGGCCTGTTCAACAAGTTCCCTGCCAACAGATGTGGAACTAACGTCGCCTGAATTTGCGACTGCTTGGCCGCCTGCGTCAACGATCTCCTTCGCTACTTCCGCGGCCGGCCCCGCATCGGCACTAGTTCCATCTTCAGCCGATCCGAGATCGTTGACAACGACTGCCGCTCCCTCGGCGGCGAGCAGCCGGCATACCGAAGCCCCAATCCCTCTTCCACCACCAGTTACAACTGCAACCCGTCCGCTAAGAAGTCCCACGAGATCCCCTTGTCGTATCAATGACGCTTACCGCTAGTCCTAGATGGTCTCTTTCGTACCAAAGATGAGTGTTCCAGCGGACCAAAAGAATCCGCCCACTCCGTGGGCAACACTGATATCCACATCTGCAACCTGAGCGGCTGCTTCGCCCCGCACTTGTCTGATAGATTCCTGGATCGCGAACATTCCATAAAGGCCCGTATGGGTATAAGAGAGGCCGCCACCGTTTGTATTCAAAGGGAGTTTGCCACCAGGTCGAGTATTGCCCTCGACAATAAACGAACCAGCCTCTCCCCGGCCAACAAACCCCAAATCCTCGAGGCCATAAATTGGCAGGTGCGCAAAGGCATCGTAAATCATCAGATGGTTCACGTCCCGATGCTGGATCCCCGCCTCTTGAAAGGCGGCCCTTCCTGAGTGCCGAAAGGCTCTAGACGTTGTGACATCGTCCATATGCGCCACGAGGGGCGATTCAGACGATTCACCCGATCCCAACAGGTAAACCGGCTTTTTCGGCAGATCGAGGGAAGCCAGGCGATCCGCGGCTGTCACTACGAGAGCTCCGCCGCCATCCGTTACAAGACAACACTCAAGCCGATGCAGAGGATATGCGATGAACGGTGAAGCCAATACGTCTTCAATCGTGATTGGTTCCCGCATCATCGCACGCGGATTATGCCCGGCCCATTCGCGTTGAGTGACTGCAACCGAAGCGACCTGCTCGTGTGTCAGCCCGAAGTCCTTCATGTACCGAAGCAGTCCTAATGGGAACAACGTCGTAGGACCGTTCGCGCCATAGGGCAATTCAAACTGCCCCTCAAGAGAGGATGGCTCTAACACCCTCGAAGTAGCCCCGATTCGCGACCTACCCGATTGCCCGTGGGTGATTAGTACCGTCGTGCACATTCCCGCGCAAATCGCGGCGGCTGCATGGCGAACCAAGAGCATGAATGAGCCGCCGCCCACCATTGTTCCATCAAGCCAACTGGGCTGGATGCCAAGATAGTGTGCGATATTGACGGGCGACGGTCCAGCGGTCGCGATTCCGTCGATATCGGCTACTGTCAACCCGCAATCTTCCAAGGCATTACGGGCCGATTCTGCATGCAATTCGAGCGCTGACTTGTCTGGGATAACTCCGACGATGTCAGTCTCAGCTGCACCGATGACCGCGACCTTTCCACGAATGGTCATGATTAGCTTTTTTCGCTTACAGGGCGGAACAGCGGAACAGATACTCCACCGCGTTCTTCGAACACGACTTCCAGCTCCATGTCCAGCTGCAGCTGCTCCGGGTCCGGCTCAACATCGACAATGTTGCTCATCATCCGCGGGCCTTCATGCAGTTCAACGACAGCGACCACATATGGACCTAGCTCCTCGAATCCTGGCCCGGGACGTTGATTAATGAGGTACGAGTGCAGGCGAGCCCGCCCACTGGTTTCCACCCACTTCACCGACGAGGACCCGCACAATGGACAGAAGGGTCGTGGATAAAAGAACCACTGATGACAGGAGTTACAACGTTGAATTTTTAAGATTTTCGATTGCGCAGCATCCCAGAACGGGCGCGTATCCGGTGTCGGTTCAGGGCCCGTAATTTTGGGCACAATTCTGCTCGATTTTGCCACAATGCAACTCCCGCCGAAACCTAACTCGATGCGGCGGCGGCGACAATCTTTTGCTTTGCCCCCTGCGGCCACCAGTGATCTACCCACTCCGTGTCGTCATGGATATCGCGAACGTAGGGGAGAACTTCTTCACAGAAGAGCTTGATATTCCTCATGGTCTGGTCGTGGGGGAGCGAACCCATTTGGAAGAGGCAAAGCAAGTGGCCGACATTCAAACGCTCAGCCATCGCACGGAGCTTCGTCCGTACCGTTTCCGGGCTACCGGCAAGCACGACGTTGTTCTCGACGAAGCGGCGCCAACGCTCAGTTCGGGTCAGGCCTTCTGTCGGGAGCATCGAATCACGCGCCTCACGCAATCTCTCGGCGCCCGAGCGCCCAGTGTCCTTCTTTGCCAACGATCGTTCGAGCTTGTAACCCGGAGGGTCAGCCAGATAGCGTGGCGTGGTTTGCTCTTTGTCAAAGAGGTAGAAGACGTGGTCGGCATACTCTTCTTCAGTCGCCTCGTCCGTTTCTGACAGGCATATCATTTGAAGAAACGCCACCCGATATGGGTTTCTGTCCCGACCGCACGCTTCTGCTGTCTGCCAAAACTCGTTCAATCCAGCTTCGCCGAACTCTTGCCCATAGAAGCTGAAGAACCCGTAAGCGTAGTCATGGTTTGCCGCATATTCCCACGTGTCCACAGACTCAGCACCTAGGCACCAGATCGGTGGGTGTGGCTTCTGCATGGGAAGTGGATCTGGATTGACGTACCGCTCCTTATAGAAGCGACCATTGAATGGAAATGGTCCAGGACGCGTCCATCCCTGTACCATCATGTCCACCGCTTCCCGGAAGCGAGGCCGAGTTGTGCTGGGCACGACACCCATGAGGTGGTTGACGTCCATCGGTGCTCCGACGGGCAGACCGGCAACCAATCGGCCGCCGCTGAGGCAATCGATGAAGGCGTACTCTTCGGCGAGCCGAATCGGGTTGCCGCGGGCGATGATCGAGTTGCCTAGCACCAGGATCGCAGTGTCTGTCGTGGAGCGCGCCAGTGCAGAGGCGTAGAGGTTTGGGCACGGCGTAACCGCGTAAAGGGACGAGTGATGTTCGTTGACGCACACACCATCGATTCCGAGGCTGCTGCTCAACTCCAACTCGTCCAAGACATTGTTGAACATTTGATGCCGGCGTTCCGGATCAGCAAATTCCTGATTTGGGTAAAGAACCCATGGACTCTTGTGTAGAGGTAGAAAATCGTCCTGCATTGTGACGTCAGCCTGGAGGCTGAAGTGGCACAGTTTCATGAAACCCTTCCCCTTCCCCGCGCGATTTAAATCATCATTATGATAAGGATTGGAGAGGTTGTCAAGTTCGCTTTCAGCAGCTCACGCAGGCTCAATGCGAGCTCCCAACACCAGGCCCAACAGGGGCGCAATGAGGTGGATCCTGGGATGCCATGTCCGCCTCCGGCGGATCATCGGCCAGGGTTTCCCATGTGGGAGCCCAAGAGGGGCGCAAATGAGTTGGCTCAAGAATCGGGACCGGTGCTCGAGCAGCGCTGCACAGCCGAGCTAACCGGGCATGAAGTACTCCGCGGCGAGCGGCGACCTAGGGCGCCGCAGCTCTCCTCGCGCTCGTGTTCATCGGTCGAGAAAGGAGGAGCGGTGATCTTTGTGGGAGTGGATTGGGCCGAGGACCATCACGACATCTGCGTGATGAAACAGGACGGGGCCGTGTTCGGCAAACGTCGGGTTCCAGACAGCGTGGCCGGCATCGGCGAGCTCCATTAGCCGGTGGCCGAGCACCGAAGACGACGAAGAGGTTGTTGTCGGCATCGAGATCGATCGCGGCCTGGTGGTCACCTCGCTGGTGGCGGCGGGCTATCAGCTCTTCGCCATCAACCCGATGGCCTCGTCGCGCTATCGGGACCGCCACGCGGTCTCGGGAGCCAAGTCCGATCCCGGCGACGCCAAGGTGCTGACCGATCTGGTCCGCACCGACCGCCACAACCACCGACCGATCGCCGGGGATACCGACCTCGTCGAAGGCGTGAAGCTCTTGGCCCGGGTCCACCAGTCGGCCATCTGGGGTCGCCGGCGTCAGCTGAATGCGCTCCGCTCGGCCCTGCGGGAGTACTACCCGGCCGCCCTGGTCGCCTTCGGCATGGGATCTCTCCCATGGCGATGCCATCGCGGTGCTTCTCCTTCGCCCCGACCCCCGAGCTCGGCCGGACGTTGTCGCGTTCGAAGATCGCCGCCGCTCTGCGCCGAGGGGACGGGTCCACAACGTCGAGCGGTGAACTGAGGATCCAGTTGGCCCTGCGGGTCGAGTACCTGGAGGCCCCTCCGACGATCGCCAGCGCCTATGAGACGATCGCCCGCTCCCACCCGGCGTTGCGGCTGATCGACCTACACGGCCGAGATCACCGAGCTCGAAGCGACGCTCTCGGAGCATTTTGAGCAGATGGGCGTTCTGGGTGCTCACCCCTTCGCCGGGGGCCGCCGCTACTACGACGAGCTCCGAGGCCGCGGCAAGACCCAACGCCAAGCTCTCCGCCAGCTCGCCGACCGCCTCGTCGGCCTCCTCCACGCCTGTCTCGAGGACAGCGCCCTCTATGACGAGAGCATCGCCTGGCGACAAGCCGAAGAGTCCGCCGCTTGACGGATAAACCATGGGGTGTCTGGGCGGGATCGTCACATCTACGGGTAAAGACTGCACTCCGCCAGTTCGGCCAATGGAACTATTGCGAGACCTGCCCACGCATGGGGCCGGGCTCCGAGACCGTGGCCATTTCTGGGATCCCAATATTCGGCGAGGCCGCTCACGCTGGCTCCCTCTGCGAGGTGCGCAGCCAATTCCGAAGCGACACCCTGACGATTCCATCGTCGAGCACCCAGCCACATCAGAAAGGTCAATTGAGGCCAACTGCTGCCGCGGTGATAATCGCTTGGCGAATAACTTGTTTCCCGTACATCAACGCCTGCCGGACCAAATGGCATGTTAAAAGCATCTCGCGCTGAAGCGGTATCGAGAGCCTGATGGGCAGAATCGCCATCCTCGGTCACGAGCGTCACCAAGAGCGCATCGAGCGTCCGCACAGCCGAACTTAGAGAGCCGTCGGGCAAGCCATCCCCCCACGTCAGTAACTCCGGTATCCAGAGTCGATCAATGGCCTTGATCAAACTGCTAGCGGCGCTCTCAAGTTCTTGGTCGCCCGTGAGGGCCACTAACTCCAATGCATTCCATGCCGCTAAGGCATTAAATCCGGCTGGGCATACTTCGAATTCGCTGCTCCCGATTGCTTCGCCCTCGCTCACCCTGAGCGCACGCACCAAACGCAGTTTTGTTTCGTGCCAGTCGGAACTGGTCCACCCGTACCCTTGCCAACGCTCCCAACGCACTCCGTCATCAATCCCGCTTTCCCAAGGATGAAATATCCTCAGCAAGCCACACGGGGCCAGTCGCACTTCAAATAGGCGTCGCATCGCGGTTGTTGCCAACGGCAACAACGGCCTCACGTCGTAGCCACGCTCGGCCAACTTACGTAATACATGGCCATAGAGCGGCGGCTGGGTTATGGTCGACGAACTTGAAACGCCCCACAGGCCCAAAAACGTCTCGGATCCCCTTCCATAGTTGATGTGCGGCAAAAATCCCGATGACCGCTGTGCACCAAAGACCGCGTGCATTTCCGTTAATGCCCGATCGTCTGTTAAGGCCGCCCACACCAAGCTGTGAAAACAGGAATCCCACAACCACAACCACGGATAGACGATTGGGTTCGGAACCGTATATCCCAATTCCGCGCGCCAATGATCATTCATCATCCGACGCACGTCGGCTATGAATTCACCGTCATTCACGAGCCTGTCTTCCCTCAACGACTGGGGGCGTCGAACGAGCAACCGTCAAACGCCCGACCTCGATCGACTGCGTTCTTGTCGACCTCGTGAATGCCGGTTACCGCGTAACCGGCATTCACGCGATTTTTCGGAAGTTGCCGCTACGCGGCAAGAAACTCCGTGACACGTCGAGCGATCGCTTCCGGTTGATCCTGGCCCAACATATGCGCTGCATTGTCGACGATCTCGACTGACGAGTCGGAAATCATCGAAGCAAATTCCTGAGCGTACTCTGACGCCGCAATTCCGTCCTGTGCGCCCCACATAATCAGCGTTGGGCAAGCAATCCGATGGATGCGTCGAATCAGGCCACGCTCGGGGATCGGGAACAAGAAGTGAAGCGCAGCACGCATCGTTCGAAGTCGGGGTATGTCGTCTGGCCGGCTGGCGGCCCCAAGCCACGCCTGAGCCGACTCGGACTCAGAATTAGCAAATAGGCGCTTGACCTGAACGTTGGGATCTACTGCGAACAGATCGGCCACCGGATGATCATTCAGCCAGAACCCCAATGGGGACAACAAGACGGTTCGCTCTGCTCGTCGAGGATTCATGGCCGCAAATTCGGCAGCAACCATGCCGCCGAACGAATGGCCCACCAAGGATGCGCTCTCTAAATCGAGCGCGTCCATGACCTCGTTCAGATACACCATGAGATCATGAGTACCGTCCAGGTCCCCCAAACATTCTTCTGTGTCGGCAAGTTTAGGGGCATATACAGTAAAGCTCTTGGCCAGCTGCTCTCGAACGGGATCTGGGCCCCAGCCTTCCTCGCCCCTCAAATATATGACCGAGGGTCCCGACCCATCGATCTCGACGACGGTCGCCCGTGGACCACCTGCTAACACTTCACGTTCCATCACTGCCATCTCCTTCTGGACTCAATAGTTGGACAATCTTGCGAATTCAACAACCGGGTATCGCAGGTTAGGCGGTGTCGAGCACCTCAAAACTCACGTGTGTGGGGGATTCTTCCAGTGCCGCACCCATGCTGCCCGCGTTGTTTTCGCGGGTTCGCCATGCGACGTACTCCTCGTATTGCGCGATGGAACTCCAAGTTTCGATGATGCGCACATCCGCCGGGTCATCAATATTTTGGCATGCGATAACTCCCTCGCACCCTGGAAATGCTCTAGTATCTGGCAAGATTCCCTTTAGGATCTCGCCGATCCGCCCCCTCTCACTCTCCTTCACACGCAATCCGAGCATTATGCTTGTACTCACCTCGCCCCCTCTTCTCCGTTATTTCGGTTAACTATCTGCTGTATCCATCGCCTATGCCATCCATTGGCGCATGTCCCGAAACGCTGACTGAGTTTCGCTCTACGCACACGGGATCTAGTCGCGCGAGATTCAACTAGCGATATCGCGGAAGGACAACTGGATCGGCTCGCTCCTTTTCAACTACGGCCCCCCGTGCCATCAGGCCATCGATTGTCTGATCCGAAAGACCAGCTGTCTTTAGGACCTCTCGAGAATGTTCGCCGATGCCCGGTGCCGTGAGCTTTCCCGGCCGTTGGGTTCGACTGAATGATGCAGCACGACCTGGTGTCACGTATGTTCCACCATCTAGACGCCGATGCGAATGGATCAGATCTGCAGCGAACATTCCTTCCGCGTTGAGGACTTCCGACGCAACTCTGGCAGATATGGCAGTTATATGGCAGGCAGCGAGCTGCTTTACGGCCTGCTCTCTATCCATGGTGGACAAACAACTGGCCAATTTGCATCCGAGATCTTCCTCGGACATGGCGGAGGCGTTACCTGTCGAATTCAGGAATGCCCGGAAGGACTCTAGGGTCCCGTTCGCCGGGCTCATTTGGACTCTGATCCAGCCATCGGTGACATGATAGAAGCAGTCATACGGAGGCGCTCCGCGGTAGTCACGACCACCCTGCCGTGGGATTGGAGCTCCCTCGTATCGGACGAGGTCTCCTGCTTGGAAGAGTGCCGCGGCGGCGGCCAAGGACGTGTTCACACGTTGGCTCACGCCGAAGCGCGCACGAGCCAACAGACCCAAGCAGGCACCAAGGGCTGCCAACGTCCCAGCAGTCACGTCGATAATTGGCATGGAAATCATTACGGGAATGTCGCTACCGCCCTGAGCGACCATTACGCCCGAGTAAGCCTCAAGGACAGCGTCGAACCCGGTGTGGCTCGCCAGTTCTCCAGACTCTCCGAATGCCGAGATGGACACACCAATTGCGTCAGGGTTGTCCGTGATGACCGCGGGATAGTCAATGCCAAGTCTGGGCGCTACCCCCGGCCGGTAGTTGTCGATGACGACGTCGGTTTGCGCGATAAGCGAATGGACTGCCGACGAACACTCAGGGTCCTTGAGGTCAATCGCCAGCGATCGCATCCCCCTGTTGTAGGCGAAGCCTCTTAGTCTGAAGGGATCACCTTCTGTCGATTCGATCTTGAGGACATCGGCACCAAGTTCGGCGAGCAGAAACCCAACGGTGGGGCCAGACACGAAGGTCCCGAAATCTATTGCCGAGTAGCCGGCAAGGGGTCCCTTTTCGTTGCGCTTCGAGTTCGCTTGACTCGCATGCCCGTTCTGTGGGAGCCCGGAGTAATCTGACTTCTCGTTGCCGTACTTCCCCAAAATGGGAGCGGATCCCCGGATTTGGCCGGGCGTCTCGCTCAGCGTCACCGGAATCCCCGGCATCACGACTGTGCCGTACGTCGGGTCTTCCACGCTGACTCGCATGCCAATCGACCCGAGTTGATCGTGGCCGATCCACTCGTCGCGAGTCAACAATGGCCCACACGGGATGTCCACGGTGGGGAGCCATTCCAACCATTCATCTCTGGTCTTTGCTGCGAACACGGCTTCGAATCTTGGCCGAACCCAAGGAAAGTTCTGGGGCAAATAGAGGTCCTCGAGACGACTAATTCGCTCGTCCTCCAGGATCTCTTCGAGGCCTAGAGCTGTTATCAAGCGCATTGAGAATCGAGTATCCAAAGCGCCTACGAGCAACCAGCGGCCGTCCGACGCCTTGTACTGCGTATAACAAGGATTCGGTCCCGTAGGGCCAACCTGAATCGAGGTACTGACCTGGTTGGGGTCCCCAGCGAGGTCAATCGCAATCGCGAGCATTGCAGCATTGATGCCGCTGACACTCACAATCTGACCTAAGCGCGACTCCTGACGCTCGATAAGCGCAGCCGTCAAGCAGGTCGCCATCCAAATCCCCTGCAGATAGAGAAGGTGGGACGACACCAGTTCGATCGGTCCACCCTCCCAGGAGGATTGGCGAAGGGCTACTCCCGTAGATGCGGCTAAGAGACCGTGGGATTCTTGTTCCCCTGACCAGACGGCGTCACCTTCGCAGGGAAGTGCCTCGCCTATGACCAACATGGGGTTGGCACTTTCCACGGTTTGATTCGTTAGCCCGTATCGAGCCAGAGATATGGCACCGTTCGTGATGCACACATCGCTTGCGGCGAGAATCTGTCTGAGCGCGGTTCTATCCCCAGACGAAGTCGGATCAAGAACGGTGCTCTCCTTGCCCCGGTTGCAGAAGAGAAAGGCTGGAGAACCGCGCAGCGGGTCCCCCCCTGGCAATTCCATCTTGCGGACCGTGGCACCAAAATCTGCAAGGACCACCGCAGCCGTCGGTCCTGCGACGCCAAAACTGAGATCGACGACCTTTAGGCCCGAGAAAACGCTCTTAGCCGTCATGAACCCTCCCCCCTGGGCGGTCCTGCAATTCTCCCACTCAGCCCAGAGCCTGATCATTATTATCATGTCGTGCGAAGGTACACAAGGCCGCTCGGGGCCTATTTGCGCTGACAAAGTTGCTGATGGGGGTGGCCGGCGCAGGCAGTCGCCCCTTCTAATCCCCGTTTTTCCTCGGCAGGTGGTCAGCCAGCCATTTCTTCGGTGATCCCGAAGTAGTGGGTCATGATCTCCTCGTGTGCGCCACTCGTAGGACCACTCCATCGCAGCTGACCGCGTTGCAGGATTGCGCATTGCGTCGCGAATGCAAGGGCGCGATGCACGTATTGCTCGATCAGTACGATCGTAACCCCCTCGTTACGTGCGATCTCTAGCGTTTCAAACACTCGATCAATGAGCAGGGGCGCAAGACCCAGAGAGGGTTCGTCGACGATGATGAGTTTCGGCGGCTGAACAAGGGCTGGGGCAAGAGAAAGCATCTGCTGTTCCCCTCCGGACAGAGTCCCCCCCCGTTGATGTTTGTGCGCGGCTAACTCTGGAAAGAGCTCGAATACTCGCTCTATGTGCTCACCGCAAGCTTTTCGAGAGCAGCCGCGTCGTAGAAACATTCGCAAATTGTCGACAACGGAGAGCTCGCGAAAAACACCGCTGCCCTCCGGCAAGTAGGCAACCCCTGCACGACTCATCTGATGTGCCGATAATTTCGTTACGTCTTTACCGCCGAAGAAGATGCGGCCTTGCGTCGGAAATACTTCTCCCGCAACGGCCTTTGCCAAGCTACTCTTTCCGGCTCCATTTGGCCCGAGGATGGCAAGTACTTGGCCTTCAGAGACGCCGATCGACACATCAAACAGGGCCTTGGCTGGCCCGTAGCTTATTGACATTTCCTCAATAGACAACAATGCGGTACTCAACTGTCCCCCGTCGTCCCCAAATAGGCGGCCTGAGCCGCCGGGTTGCTCCTTATCTCAGCAGGCGATCCTTGCGCGATGAGTTTCCCGTAATCGAGTAGATAGATCTTTCGACACAAGTCCATGACGAATTGCAGATCGTGCTCAACGATGACCATTGCGACGCTTCGTTCTTCGCTAGCCCGATTCAAGGCGGTTCGCAACTGTTCTGACTCTCGGACATCCAAGCCCGACGAAGGCTCGTCCAGCAACAAAATGCTTGGCCCAGTGGCAAGGGCGCGACCGACCTCGATAAGCCTCGCCGTTCCCAGTGGCAACCCGGCTACGGGCTGATGAGCCACCGAACCAAGGCCCAGCATTGCGATCAGCGTCTCAACTTCGCGTGATTCCGCTGGATCGGTCTTCCATCGGCTGGGAAGCGCTATCAGGAGGTCGGTCCAGATTCGCCGACGCGAATACTTCGCCCGGTAGGCAATTACAAGGTGCTGGTACACGTTGAGCCCGAGGAAGAGTTCCGTGTGTTGGAAGGTCCGGGCCATTCCGCGTAGTGCGCGGTTCTCTGGGCTTGCTCCGGTGACATCGTCACCATTCATTAGAACCTGACCAGAATCCGGACGCTTCAATCCGGACAGCACGTTGAACAGTGTGCTCTTGCCAGCCCCATTCGGGCCGATCAAGCCGACAATGCCGTTCGTCGGAACTGACACAGTGACGTCCACCAAGGCGATCGTGCCCCCGAAGCGCACGCCGACGTTTGTCGCCTCCAGAATCGGCTGCTCCCGAACCGGCTCACCAGTAGGTGTTGAACTCACGAGAGTGGACGCCAAAGAACGTTCGTCATCAGCCACCTGACTCATCTGGTCCACTTCAGGTCGCCTGACTGGACGCGGCCGAGACCGTCTCTGGCGCAACCCCGTGACGTCCGCGGAGACGTCGAATCCCGGCGCTGATCATCTGGCGATTCTGGACGAGGACACCATTTGGTTGCCTGGCCAAGTTTATAGCGCCCAGACCGAATAGCGCCGTCGGGACGTTGCCAAGTGAAACTGGAAGGTAGTTGAGGAAGACGGCGGGAATGATGGCGAAGGTTATGCCAGCCGCCAGCGCAGCCACGTTACTTCGGATGCCGTTCGTGACTAGGACCGCTAGCCAAACCAGCCCGAGAAGGGTCGCGTAATTGGTGGTCAAGGAAAGCCCGGTGTACATAGCCAGAAGACCACCGGCTATGCCCGCCACCATCGCTGACAAACTGGAGGCAAGCACTTTCATTTGCACGACACTCAGCCCGATTGTCCGGGCTCCAGGCTCACTCCAACGGACGGCACGAAGCGCCAGTCCCGGAGTTGTTCGGCGGAAATTCACGATGAGAATCGAGATCATGCAGAAAATCAGTAAGACCATGTATGTGAAAGCTCGAGTACCAGTCGCGAAACCGGGCCGCCCCACCGTGACCCCGCTGCCATATTGGTAAAACGCGTTGATCGGCCAGATCAGGTTTTCCACCAATATTCCGAACGTCAGCGTGACGAGCGCCACATAAAGGTCGCCCAATCTCAGCGCGAGCATCCCCAGCAATGCCCCGATCGGCAGTGTTATTACTCCCCCGGCCACGACCGCGAGTAGGACAGGCCAACCGTCATGCGTAGCTAACTGAGCAGCCGTTATTGAACCGATTCCCGCAAAGGTGATTTGACACAGTGAGATCACCCCGGCCTCTCCCGTGATCAGCGTGTACGACAAGAACGCGATCGCGTACACAATCCCTTCTGCGATCAGACCAACCCAGTAGCCCTGCAGTATTAGCGGCAAGAGAGCGACGATGACCATCGGGATTATCCAGCTTGAATTGCGTGCCGCCAATGACTTCACACGGACCCTCGGCGCCTCGTCGTGATGCGCAGGCGGGAGCTCCATCCGGTTTGGATAGGCCGACACTTCGACCTGGGCTAGCCGAGCCAGGGCAGTGCGATCCTCTGTGGCGCGCTGGCCCCGCGAATAGATGAGCGCGAAAACCACAATGAAGATGAAGGGGATCGCTGGGATGATCTCTTGCGCGTACGTACTTGATGGCGGTAGGGCCCATTGCGCGAGACCGGTAAGAATACCCAGCAATAGCGCCGCGCCGAAGGCCCAACCTACGTTCGACAGCTTTGCCGCGAGGACCGCGGCAAGTGCCGCTGCTATTAGCAAAGCGTACGAGCTTGAATCGAGACCGATCAGTGGGCCCATCAAGACCCCTGCCAGTGCCGAAAGAAACATACTGAACGCCCAAACTCCGGCCGCTACTGCTTGCGTATTGACGCCGGCGAGAGCGGTCATCGATTGGGAGTCAACAAGGGCTCGTACGGTGAGTCCAATGTTTGTGAAGCGCAGGAGGACGATTCCAAGTCCCGCTATGACCACCACGCAAATGAACACAATGACGTGGTCGGCATTAATCGGGACCCCAAGAAAGTGGAACACACCCGCCGATTGCGGCGCCAAGCCTGGAGCAATTGCAACAGTGATACTTCCGAATACCAGATTCGTGATCGCGGGCACAGCGACGGAGAGTCCGACAGTAGATACGACTTGGATCAGTGTCGATGCGTGCGTAAGCGTGCGAAAGAGCACCGCCCATAGGACGACGCCGATGACCGGTGCCGCTACCACGATGGTCACGATCCCGGCCAGGGCGATGCTCCACCCGTGCTGGGAGTTCAAGAAGTAATACATCCGGGCGAAGAAGTACGCGAGAGCCGCGAAACCGAAGTTCAGGATGCCCGTGGCTTTGTATGTTGCGGACAGCCCGAGGGCAGCGATCGCATAGACACCGCCGAAGACCAATCCCGCTACGAGGAAGGCAAGCACGTTTTCCGACCCAAGCTCCTAGATGGCGAGATCCTTCACGAGCACTGTCGCTTGACCTTCATCGCCTCGCTCCATAACAGGAGAGGTCTCCGGTGGCTTTCGCATTACGCCACCGAAGACCAATCCCGCTACGAGGTAGGCAAGCACGTTTTCCGAGTTCTTACGCGGCGTGATCGTTCGCAGAGCACCGCCGGTTCGATGCTCGTTGTTTAGGTGACGCTTACGGTTGCTGGAAGGAGTTCGGAATGAGCTTCCCGCAGACCGGCTCCTGGCCAACTGCTTCGAAGGTGTTTCCCTTCAGTTGGAAGAAGTACTCGCAGTTGTTTGCATCGACACCAGTTGCCGTCTTGCCGAAGTCAGTCTTCAGGTTGATCGGGCTGAGCGTCATGCCCCCGGCTGTGTAGTCGGTCACGTTGCGCAGATTCTTGATGAATTTGGCATCGGTCGGTTTGGCGCCAGCGACGGTCAACCCTTCGATGAAGATGTCCGTGGCAAGGTACGCGTCGAGAAGGTTGAAGTCAGTTTGATTCAAAACTCCCGTGATGCCGTCGTACTTGACCAGGGCGTTCCGAACGGTCTCGGGTCCGGGCTTGTTGACGAACAGCGGATACCACGGCTCGGTGAAGTAGGCACCCTGAAGTTCGGTCAAGCTTGGGCCCGTGAAGAGCGACGGGTCCGGCGGGCCAAACAGAACGTGCGTGATATTCGCCCCCGCCTGCTTCGCCGCGGTGAGCATGTCAAGGTCGGCGGTCGGAGTCATCGCAGGCTCCCAGGTGTCGATCCCCGACGCCTTCATTGCGATGCCGTCAGCCGTGTAGTTCTCCCCTGCCAAAGCTACGTTGAGGTCGATGTAGGGGGCTTGCAGACCGAGAGACTTTGCGGCGAAGGCATAGGCCTTGCACGCATTGATCGAGGGCGGAATCCCCACTAAGGCGCCGCAACCAAGGCTCTTGGCCCCCTCCTTTTTCAAAAAAAGCATTGCTGTGTTGGCAACTGGAACCTTTGGATTCGGGCTCGTCACAGCGGAGAAGGCGTTCTTGTCCACCCCGGATGGTGAAGCTGGCGAAAGGACCACCAGCGGGATGTTCTGCTGGAGCAACATCGGGGCAATGGCCGTCACCGTCTGGGTATTCAGGTCGATGATGCCGAAGGCGCCCTTGGAAAGCTCGATCTGGGCCGCCGAGAGGGACTGGGTGGCACTGTTCGCGTCATCCTCTTGAATGATTTGAAGCTTGTGCCCGTACACGCCACCTCGGGAGTTTTGGAGATCTACCCGAGCGGTGATGCCCTTGATCCCTTCGATGGCGATCTCGCTCGTGGGCCCGGTGAATGCCCCGATGACGCCGATCTTGATCGGGCTGCTCGCTGCGCCGGCGCTTGCACTCACACCGCCTGTTGCGATGAACGTACCGGCCATCAATAAAATCGGCGCAATGAAGAGCCGAATTTGCCTTCTCATAATTGCTTTCCCCCCCTTACGTAGGCATAAACCTTGTAACTATGATGATCGATCATTACAGCCTTCGCACGGCCAGTCAACTGGCGCGCCGACCTTCTGCCACTAGACAGAGCGACTTTGGGTGCCTACCTTTAGATCCTTGAACGGAAGGTCCCGGTCCACCCGCGGCTCCCCGGGCAGTCCGAGCATCCTCTCGCCGATGATGTTGAGCATGACCTCGGTCGTACCTCCACCAATTGTTTGGGCTGGCCAGCTGAGCATCGCATAGCTGAGGCCAGAGTCCTCAGGGTGATCCACTGGCCATGCGATGGCCGAGCTTCCGGCCAGCTTCATGCTGAGATGCGCCGCCTGCATGCTCACTCGTCCGTTCAAGAGCTTCGCGATTGACCCTTCTGGGCCTGGGGCCCGACCGGCCGCTGAAAGCTCGCGAATGCTCAGCCCGACAAGGTCGAGCACCTTGGAGTTGATGAACAAGTCGGCCAACTCCTGGCGCACCCATCCCTCGTTCACGATCCCTCGGTCGCGGGCTATCGCAACTTGCTTGGCAATGTTCTCCAGGAGTGGCTTTTCGGCGGCACTTTGCCCCGCACCGATGGACGTTCGCTCGTTCATCAGCGTCGTGATGGCCACCTGCCAGCCCTTGTTCACGTCGGCGAGCACGTGTGAGTTCGGGATGTGAACGTCGTCAAAGAAGACTTCGTTGAAATTGGCATCCCCGTTGATCTGGCGTAGGGGTCTGATCGTGATCCCGTTCGCACGCACATCCACGACGAACATCGTCAATCCCACATGCTTGGGCACATCGACGTTCGTTCGAGCCAACAAAAGGGCGTAGTCGGAGTGATGGGCTCCGGACGTCCACACCTTCTGCCCATTGACAATCCACTCGTCCCCGTCCTGGACAGCCCGAGTCTGGAGACCTGCCAGGTCCGATCCAGCCCCTGGCTCGGAGAAGAACTGACACCAGAGTTCCTCCCCCTTTGCCGCTGGGGGAACGTATCGCTTCTTCAGCTCCTCGGTGCCATGAGCAAGAACGGTTGGAATACACATGCCGAAGCCAACCGCGAAGATGTTGGTCGCTGGCTGTTCGTACTCGGATGCTTCCTCGTTGAATATTGACTGATAACGAGCCGGAAGACCCTGTCCGCCGTATTCAACGGGCCACGTGAGCCCCGCTAATCTCGCTTCGAACAATGCACCCTGCCACTCCTTGGCGCGAGCAACTCGGTCCTCATCGCTCTGACGAACGAATCGAACCGCATTTTCAGCCGTCAGCCCCGCAGAATCAACGCGGGAAGCGTGTGCGCTGAGGAACTCGCGGACACGCAACCTGAATTTTTCTTCGTCCTCCATGTCAGCGATCCCCTTGTCTCGTTCACTAATTGTCGTCATCGCATCAGCTTTCAAGTTCGTCGAGCGCAGCCGCTCCGGGCCGACAACTCCTACGAGGGAACGCGAACCCCTCCGATTTTATGGAACGCCAGCCCCGGGCACGTCGACGTGTACGGTCCTGACCTCCGACTGAGACTTCTCCAGAAGCCAGTTCTCGTAAGTAGTTGTCGCCGTCAACATAAACAGGGTCTGCCTGTCAGGCCCGCCGAGCATGCAGGCCTGTGCCCAATGTCCGGGGACCGGGACGCGGTGAGTGACTTCCCCACCTTCGCGCACGCGTAGAAACTCAGCGTGCTGAGCAGAACCCATCCAGATGGCCCCTTCGGCGTCGAGGCTGATGCCGTCGGGGGTGGAGTCAGGCACTTCGGCGAACACGCCGTCATGCTTGAGCTTTCCGTCGGGCAGGATCTGAAACGCCGTGAGGCGAGCCCCCCGCGTCTCGGCGACGATGAGCCGACCTGTTGTCGAGTCGACAACCATGCCGTTCGGAAAGTCCAGTCCCTCGAACGCCACCGACGCCGTCCGATCACGATCGACCATCACCAGAGGTGCCGGGGCGCGCTCTGCCCCGCCAAAGAGATCAAAGCCAAAGGTGCTCACGTACGCTCGACCGTCATAAAAGACCATGTCGTTGCATTCGAAAGGAGTCACCGCGCTCATGTCCGCGTACTCGGTGACGCTTTGATCTTGCCGGTTGATCTCCATGAGTCGTCGATCGGGCATCGAGACCACCACCGCATTGCCGTTGGATAGGAAGCCAATGCCAGAAGGCCGTTCCGGAGTTTCGCCCGCCGTCGTTACCTCGCCGGCCGGGCTAATACACAGCACCTTTCGCGCAAAGATATCCGAAAGCCACAGGGACTCGCCGTCCCAGCGTGGCCCCTCAGCATATTGCAACCCATCCAACAGCAGTGAAGCCTCAAGGACTTCCATGTTCCCCCCGGATTGTCAGAAGACTAGGACGTGGGCGCGGATGCTCAGGCCGTGATGCCGTAGCGTTCGAGATTGAAACCGCGAATGGCGTTGCCACGAGCTAGCGCGTAGGCCTCCTGCTCGGTCATCCCAGCCTTGGTGGTGATCCGCTCGAATGTCTCCTTGGTGTGAGGGAACGTCGAGTCAGCATGGGGGTAATCGGTCTCAAACAGAATCTGCGACATCCCGATGTAGTCGCGGTTCCGCAGGCCTGTATCGTCATCAAAGATGCAGTAGAAGACTCGTTCGCGGATGTACTCCGACGGCGGCTTCTTGAGCCCAGATCCAAACTCATTGTCGTCGCGCTCGCCCCATAGTTTGTCGGCCCGCTCGACCACGAAGGGTTGCCAGCCCACTTGGCCTTCCGAGTAACTCAGCTTGAGTGACTGGAAGCGCTCGAGGGTCCCCGAGAAGATGTAGTCCAGAAGCGACATCTGGCTATTGGCAAACGTGAGGGTGGAACTCACGATGAAAGGAGCGTCGTCGGAGGTCTGAGTCATCCTCGAAGACGAGCCTATGTGCATGTTGACAATGGTGTTGGTCTCCTCGCAAGCCTGGAAGAACGGGTCCCAGAAGCGCTCCTTCGTGTAGAGGGAGGGGAAACCCAAGGGCCAGGGGTTCTCGGGAAAGCTGACCAGATAACTTCCCTTGTTTGCACAGCGCCGGATCTCTTCGGCCGCCAGATTGGCGTCCCAGAGGGGGACGACGGTGACCGGCAGCAGAATGCCTTTGCCATCCCCGCCACACCACTCCTCGATCATCCAGTCGTTGTAGGCGCGGATGCACTGCAGCCCGTACTCCTTGTCAGCACGCTCGGAGAATGTCTGACCGGCAAAGCGAAACTGGTTCGGGAAGCACATGGCTGCCGACACGTGATTGCTGGCCATGTCCTCGAGGCGCTCTTTCTGGCGCCAGCAGCCGGGGCGGATCTCGTCGAAGGTCGTGACCTCGAAGTCAATCGATTCTTGCCCAATGGCATTGGTAAGCCACGAGATCGGCAGAGTCGCGTCGTCATACACCCACGCGTCGCATGGGTCCCCGTCCTCTGTTTCGATCCACTCTCGGCCTTTGGTTCCGCCGACGAATTGCAACTTCTTGCGTACGATCTTCGGGCCTCGTTCCTGAACGACGGCCTTGGGCAGACGGTTCAACCACACGTCGGGCGGCTCGGTCACGTGGTCATCAACGGAGATAATTTGCGGTGTGTCCTGCATGAAGGAACCCCCAACTTCTCTGGGCTTGACTAGTATGATCATTATACTGCTGGTTCGGGAGTGTCAGCAAGTGCGGTTTCTCCGCTGCATCGCTCGGTGCCGAGCGATGCCTCCAAGCGTCTCGCAGAGAAACAACCGGAAGATTTAGCAAGACTGCAATCAAGCAGGTAGGGGGGTCGTGAGTATGAGCGACATCGCAACCCTCGTTACGCCCGAGATGGAGCAACAGAGGGACGTCTGGGTTGACGAGAAGGTGTCCGAGCCAGTGTCCGAATCGGATATTCGGAAGTGGGCGATCGCGACCTACTGGCCCGAGACGCCACCACGACTCTTCTGGGACCGAGAACATGCAAAGAAGACCCGCTGGGCGGGCATCGTTGCCCCAGAAGACTTCAACCCCTTCGCTTGGCCCATACGCATGACTCCGGTCCAACCTTCCGGGGCGATCCCCGGGCAAAAGCCTGAGCCCGGCGGCAATGTTCTCAATGGCGGCCAAGTCGACACTTTCGGCGTTCGCATGAGACCGGGTGACGTCATCACAACTCGGACTCGACTCTCTAATTGGGAAGAGCGGCAGGGACGCAACGGCCTCACGCTTTACACCTACCTCGAGACAGAGTGGCGGAATCAGGACGACGAGCTTGTGAAGCGGCGTATCTCAACGATCATCCGCTACTAGAGGAATGAGCGAGGACTAGATGAGCGCGAAGTTGCACTACGAAGACGTTGAGGTGAATCAAGAAATTCCCTCGTTCGTGCGCAAGACGGATTTCATGAGCTGGAACCGGTTCGCAGCCGTCAATGACGAATTCGTCTATGTCCACATGGACGACGAGGCCGGAAAGGCAGCCGGCCAGGGCGCAGCATTCGGCATGGGCAATCTCCGCTGGGCTTACCTGCTCAACGCATTGAGAGATTGGATCGGTGAAGAGGGCGAGATCCGCGAGCTGGCCTTGCAGTTCCGAGCCATTAATCACAAGTACGACGTACTGCGTACGCATGCCGTGGTCACCGAGAAGAAGCAGGAGAACGGCGAACACCTCGTTGTTCTAGAGGTGAACGTTTGGAATCAAAACGACGAGAAGACGGCTCCTGGCCGAGCTGTCGTGTCGCTTCCCTCTCGCAATTGGGGATTGAGCTCCTCACTCGACAAGTCGATCAGAGCCGTCGACCGACGGTGATGTGCTGCTGCCACTGATCGAACCCGAACGCGGGATGGCCGCACGAGGCCCCCGTCGGGTCCATGGTTCACCTTCACCCCGATGGCGTGGCCCCCCTGCAAGCCGGGTCGGAGTCGCTCGGCGGGTTGACAACTACAACGCTCGGCCGCTAAATAGTTATCATTAATATGACCCTTTGGGGGACAAGGGTGGCGGAGCCTTGAATCGCATCGTTCTCGGCGGTTCCTTCGCGGCTGCCCGGGCCACTTCGAACCACTACCGGGTCGCTGACGTGTCTGGGCCCGGCAAGGCCACGGCCCTCGAATCGCAAGGCGCTCAGATGTCCAACCTGCTCTCTGCGCGCTGATGCATGGTTCCGCGGTCGTCGCCGGCGTTGGCGAGTCGACATACTTCAAGCGAGGCCAGTCGCCCCAGTCTGAGTTCCAGCTAGCCTGCACCGCGATTCGCAAAGCAGTCGAAGATGCCGGTCTGAAACTCCAAGACGTTGACGGCTTCGTCTCTTACACGGACCGCAACGAGCCGGTCCGGCTGAGTGCCGCTCTCGGTACCGGGGACCTCAATTTCACAGCGCAGAGTTTCGGTGGCGGGGGGAACGGCGCGGCCGCGGCCGTCACGATCGCCGATGCCGCGGTCACGGCTGGATACGCCAACTGTGTAGTCGTGTATCGCGCCATCGCTCAAGGCGAGTTCGAGCGTTACGGACAGGCACCCTCTACCCGCTCGTCCAGGGGCGCCGCGAGCTTTACCCACCCCTACGGAATGATGACCGCAGCCCAGATCTGCGCCATGCAGACCATGCGCTACATGCAGAAGCACGGGGTCTCTCAAGACAGCCTGGCCGAGGTAGCGCTCGCGTCCAATGCACACGCCCAGCGCAACCCACGGGCGCTCCGATACGGCACCCCCCTGACACGGGAGCAGTACCACGCCTCTCGCTGGATTGCCGAGCCGTTCCACCTATACGACTGCTGCCCGGAAAATGACGGTGCGGCCGCGATCGTGCTCACCACTCCCGAGCGGGGCGCCGACCTTCAGAGGACTCCAGTGGCGATCGTGGCTGGCGCCCATGGTCTGGAGCACCTGGGAGGGGTGGGCGCGTTTAACGAACCCGGCTTCCCGACCGCCCACTACCGGCAGGTCGAGCGGACCTTGTGGTCCCGTGCCGGTGTCCGGCCCAAAGACATCAAAGTGGCCCAGTTCTATGAGAACTTCACGGGTCCCGTCCTGATCGCCATTGCCGAAATGGGGTTCTGCGAACCCGAGGAACTCAACGACTTCGTGGCTAACGGCGGCCTGCAATGGCCCGGGGGCCGATTGCCGATCAACACCAGCGGCGGCAATCTTGGGGAGGGGTACATCCACGGGTTCGAAAACGTGGTGGAAGCTATTCGTCAGCTTCGCGGCGACTCGACGTGCCAGGTCGACGACGCCGAGCTTTGCCTTTCCGTGTCGGGTCCTAGCTTCGGTCCCGGTAGCGCTGTTCTGTTCGGAAGGGCCTGAGCGGTGGCCACCTTGCCCGTTGATTGGGCTACGCCGGAGGTAACGCCGACCAACCGGGAGTGGTTCACCTCAGGGACGCTCGCCGTCCAACGTTGCACAAGCTGTTCCACCTTGCAGCACCCGCCCGAAGAGGTCTGCCCCCGTTGCGGACACACCGAATTCGACCACCGAGTACTTGCGCCAATCGGCACGGTGTACAGCTACACGATCGCGCACTACCCGGCCCATCCCGACCTCGCTGACAGCGTCCCCTATGCGGTGGTCCTGGTGAGCCTGGACGAGGCACCGGAGGTTCGGGTCGTCGGCAACATGCCCGGGATCGACCCCGCCGATCTCAGCATCGGCTTGCGAGTGGAGCCCTACTGGGAGGAGCGTACCGCTGAGGACGGCTCCGCGGTGCTTCTTCCCCAGTGGCGCCCCGCAGCGGTGCCGCGATAGCTCGTGACATTCCCTTGGCAATTTCGACCGGTTGCGGGAGGGGCTCGGTGAGCCGAGCGTCCCGATTCGACGTGGATAGCAACCAATTCTAGAGATCTCGAAACACAGATAAAGGAGAGAGGTCAACGCATGGTCAAGAGACTCGAAGGCAAGGTGGCAATCGTTACAGGCGCAGGTCGGGGAATCGGCCGTGCCGATGCGCTGTTGCTCGCTGCAGAGGGAGCCGCCGTCGTCGTAAACGACATGGGCGTAAATCCGGACGGGAGCGGCCACGAAAGCGGGCCTGCTGAACAAGTCGCGGATGAGATCACATCTGCAGGAGGTCGGGCGGTCGCAAATTACGACAACGTGGCAGAGTTCGCATCCGGCCAACGCATTGTCCAGCAGGCCATCGACACGTTTGGGCAACTCGACATCTTGGTGAACAATGCCGGCATCCTGCGAGACCGCATGATCTTCAATATGACGGAGCAGGAATGGGACGACGTGATGGCTGTACATATGAAGGGGCACTTCAACCTCCTACGCGCAGCATCGCCGATCTTTCGCGAACAGAAGTCCGGAAGGATTGTGAATACCTCCTCCGAGGCGGGTATCGCCAGTGGGGTCGCGGGTCAGTCGAACTATGCAGCTGCCAAGGAAGGAATCATCGGCCTTACTCGGGGTGTGGCTCGTGATCTTGGGAAATACGGCGTGACCTGCAACGCCATCCGGCCTCGCGCAGGGACTCGTCTTACCGTGAACCCCGAGATGGAGGAAGCTCGGAAGCGGCGCGTGGCGGCCGGCCGTACAGGTGGCGGCGAAAAGGGACAGCCAATCTCAGAGATGGATCCAAGTGCAGTTGCGGCGCTCGTCGTCTATCTGTGCACGGACGAAGCGGCGAACATCAGCGGACGCGACTTCTACGTGGCTAGTAACCACATCGGATTGTTCTACCTTCCGTTCACTGCGGACAAGGAGATCTTTACAACCGATCCAAGCTGGACGCTTGACAGCCTTGCCGAGGTCTTCCAGTCGACCCTTGGCCGCGGCCTCGTGAATGTGTGGGGTCCGAAGGACGAGCAGTAGCACACGACGGCTTGGGCGGTAACTTTTGACAAGGTATAGGCCCCGGCATCCGGCCGATACGACCCCAAACCGCTTTTGACAAAACTCAGAGAGTTTGTGGAATCGCCGTTCGTAGCCCTCCGAAAGGTGAAATATATCTACTCCAGGATGGTCAACGCCTCGGCCCGGGCCAGAACGTCCGCCTCCATTCCCACACGCCGCGGTGGGAGCAGCACTGCCGCGGCAAGGAAGGCGACTGCTGGACAAGCGCCCGCGACCAGGAACCCGAGGTGAAAGCCGGCAACCAACGCCTCAGGCCTAGCCAGTCGTTGTGCGAATAGGTGCGCTGTTCGGGCAGCCGAAATGCTGGCGAGCAGGGCCACGCCGATCGACCCACCCATCTGTACTGACACGTTGGTGAAGCCCGACACGAGACCGGCTTCGGCTGGGGCAACGTCAGAGAGCGCGACGCCAACGGTCGGTGTGAACACCAGCCCCAGACCGATCCCGATCAGGAGCGTGGACGGCAAGATGTTCGCAATGTAGCCAGCGTGCATCGGAATCCGGGAGAGCAACAGCAATCCACTAGAGATCAGCACCAAGCCCGTGAGGATCAACGGCTTGGGGCCAGTGCGTTCGATGAGATAGGGGACGCAGGTAAGGGAGACCACGGCGATCAACAGGCTGTTAGGGAGGAAGGCCAGCCCGGTGCGCAGGGGGCTGTAGCCGACGACGTTCTGGAGCAGCTGCGAACCGAGGAAGTTCAGCCCGAAGGCGCCCATGGGGAAAAGGAGGCGGACGACGTTGGCGCTCACCAGGTTTCGGTTCTTGAAGATACGGAGCGGGATGAGCGGTGTCCGGACGAGAGACTCGACGGCGACGAAGATCGCCACTAACGCGATCACTGCGACGAACAAGGCGATGGTCTGCGTCGAGCCCCAACCCTTTGTACTCGCCTCTATCAGCGCGTAGACTAGTAACATCGGTGCGGTGGTGACCAGCAGAGCCCCGAGGAGGTCAGCGCCCGCCCGGATGCCCAAGCCGGCGTGCGAGTCGAGCAGCCGCGAGCTCAGGACTAGCGCGATCACGCCGATCGGGACGTTGATGAAAAAGATCCAGTGCCAGCTCAACAATTCAGTCAGCAGTCCGCCAAGTGGGAGCCCGAGCGCGGCGCCACTCATCGTAACCACCGCAAAAACACTCAGTGCCTTCGTCCGCTCTTTACGTTCTGGAAACATCGAGGACAGCACCCCGAGGACCATCGAGGACATCAAGGCGGCGCTGACGCCCTGGAGGAAGCGCGCTCCAACAAGCACCCCGGCGCTCGACGACTCACCGCAGAGCATCGAGGTCGCCGAGAACGCTCCGAGGCCGATGAGAAAGAGCCGTTTCCGTCCGATCAGATCGCCGAGCCGGCCACCCAAAAGCAGCAAACCACCGAAGGTGATGAGATAGCTGTTCACGACCCAGGCCAACGAGGCTTGCGAGAAGTGGAGCTCTCGCTGGATCGTTGGAAGGGCGACGTTCACCACTGTGCTGTCGAGCACCACCATGAGCTGGCCGACGGAGAGCACTAGGAGTGCGCGCCAGCGACGTCGCTCTCGCGCACTGCGGGTCCCGCTGTCCTCAGCGGCCAACGCTCGCTCGCCTGGCTGGTTCAAGTCAGCACCTTCTCACCGAAGTCAAATGGGAACAAAGATTGCGGCAAAACCTTGCTGAAGGGCCACTAAGGACGGAGTCGCTGCCTTCCGGATCCTAGGAATCTCGAGCGCTGAGAATGTTCCCCCACCACGCTACTGTGGCCGCCATGGAACTGCGCACGCTTGCAAGAACCGGAGTGAAAGTCAGCCCGCTGTGTCTGGGCGCCATGATGTTCGGCGGTTGGGGCAACCCTGACCACGACGACTCGGTGAAGATCATCCACCGGGCGCTCGACGCCGGCATCAACTTCGTCGACACGGCCGACGTGTACTCGCGTGGCGAGTCCGAGGAGATCGTGGCAAAAGCGTTGAAGGACCGCCGCGACCGGATCGTGCTCGCGACCAAGGTCCACGCCACGATGGGAGAGGACCCCAACTTCCAGGGGAACTCCAGGCGCTGGATCATCCAGGAGTGCGAGAACAGCCTCCGGCGCCTGGGCACCGACTGGATCGACCTCTACCAGATTCACCGACCCGACCCGACCACCGACATCGACGAGACCCTCGGAGCGTTGAGCGATCTCGTGCACCAGGGCAAGGTCCGCTACATCGGCTCGTCGACGTTCCCGGCGGCCGACATCGTCGAGGCGCAGTGGGCGGCCGAGAAGAGGGGCCTCGAGCGCTTCGTGTGCGAGCAGCCGCCGTACTCGTTGCTCGTCCGCGGCATCGAGACCGATGTCCTGCCGGCGATCCAGCGCTACAACATGGGCGCGATCACGTGGAGCCCGCTCGCCGGAGGGTGGCTGTCGGGGAACTATCGGCTGGGCGTCGACCTGCCCACGTCGAACCGGATTGCGCTGACCCCGAAGCGCTTCGACATGAGCATCCCGGGCAACCAGCAGAAGCTCGAGGTGGCCGACGCGCTGGCCAAGCTGGCCGAGAGTTCCGGAATCAGCCTGGTGCACTTGGCGGTGGCGTTCGTCCTCGTGCACCCCGGTGTGACCTCCGCCATCATCGGTCCCCGCACGATGGAGCAGCTTGAAACCCAGCTCGGTGCGATCGACGTGACGCTGTCCACCGACGTGCTCGATGCGATCGACCAGATCAGCCCGCCGGGGCGCAACCTCAACCGCGCCGACGGCGGCTACATGCCCCCGTCGCTCACTGACAGCCGGCGCCGGCGCCGCTAGTTCGACAGCGGTCCCGCTCCGGCGCCCCTCAGCCCTGTAGTCGTCAAGTCCCGCCCCACAGCTACCCCCTAGGAGGGTTTGGCGAAACGATTGGCGAAACTGCCTTAGCCTCGATCCACCGATTGACCAGGTCTGCCACATCTTCAGGATCCTCAGGCGTTGGTCTTAGAGCGCCCCGGTGGGTGATCGCCGGATGGGCGTGATCGATCAGAGCTTCGTGCGCGTTCTTCGTTGTCAACGCATCGAAACCGTCTGCGGCTGCGCCGACCGCGGGCGGCTGCTCAAGTGACGAGCGGCAATGAGCGAATGCGGCCGAGCGCGCGTGTGAAGGTCGACGCCCATGGCAATCGCTCGGGCAATCGAGCACGAGCCGACCGCTGCTGTTCACGAGTCGTCCTGGAAGGCCCAGCACTCGCCCGCGCACGGTGCGGGCGACGGTGAGCTCGCTGTCGGGATGAAGATCGCCGAGGCGGGCGGTCCACCGCACGAGATCGTGGGCGAGCACCGCGCATCCAAGCCACGCCGCGTTGGCGAAGAACTGGCCCGAAGGGCAGTGCTCGAGCCCGGCACCTTCTTTCAGGTCGCGGATGGCGAGCTCGACGCTGGCGTGGTCACGGTGAAACGCATCCGCCTGAACAGCCTCGAGATCCACGTTCGTGACGAAGCAGTGGTGACGCCAGTTCGGCCATAGTGCCTGTTGGCGAGGATCACTGAGCTGGGTGCGGCGGACGACGAGTCGCAATGCGCGGGCTCCTCCTCGGCGCTGCGAGACATAGATCGTCTCGGCGACCTCGGCGGCACCGCCTTCGGGATAGGTGATCGGCTGCCAGGCCGACTCCTCGATCGAGTCGATAAAGCGCTGGACACGGGCGGTGATCGTTAGCGTGATCGAGAAGCTCACCCGAAGCCGCCCGAGGGTGTCGATGAGGGCATAGGAGAAGAACCCCGAATCGGCGCGAAGGGTCAGCGGTCCGCTCGCCCCACAGCGCCGGGCGCGCGCGACGAGCTCCTCACAGAAGCGCTTCGTGCCCCGCTGTGAAGATCCTCTGCGCAGCCGGGCGTGCAGTACCTCACCGCTCGAGGCCCTCGTGGCCAAGAGCGGGTGGTAGCCCAAGGCCTTGGTGTAGCCGTAGGCGGCTCCCTGTTTCTGGTTGCCGTGCACCTCGACGATCGTCGAGTCGAGGTCGATCGTCATCGGCTTTTCGCCCGGGCCCGCACCGAGGCACCATGCCCGACGGATCGCCTCGGCGATCACCGCGTCGAGCTGGCGAACATGGCCGAAGGTGAAGGCACGCAGGAAGGTGCCGAGCGTGGAGGGCGCCATCACACGGAACGGCAGCACACGCCCAGTCGCACCGGCGCGCAGGCGATCAGCATGATCGATGTGGGTCCCGCCAGCGAGGATCGCAGTCACCAGGGTCAACACCTTGCGACCGGGTCTGGCGCCGCCCACTCGATCGACCAGTCGGACCATCTGGTTCACCAGCTGCTCGAGACCCAAGCGGACCATGAGCGTGGCCACCACGATCAATCCGGCATCGGCGACAAGGGTTGGCTCGTCGAAGGTCACCTGGATCCGGTCGAGACCGCGCGATACTGAGCTCACTGGAAGTGCCTCCCCGAACTGGTGAGAACTGCGACTTAGGCATCGCAATTTTCCCAGGCAGGGAGGCACTTTCCGCGGATACGCGACCCTCTATTCGGCTACTTCATCGGTGGATCGAGGCTTAGAGCCCGCGCGGATAGGCACTGACCTGCGGAAATGAGTTTGTCAGCGACGAAGCGTTCGTACTGGTCAACGTGCTGAGATGGCGCCTTCACTCTCCCGCGGTGGCTTTGACGAGTCCGCCTAATGGGTCTGGATCAGACTCCTCGCTGAAGGCAGGCTGATCTCCGAGCCACCTGCCGGTGAGCACTCGTTCCGCCCGAGCCCTCGAGCTCTACGGTTAGAGCGTGCCCCAACAGGTC
>Ga0181518_10000684_pt1 | contig 36554 bp, 29 predicted proteins | sample PEATcosm2014_Bin_28_FD_119751 | JGI IMG/M metagenome (GOLD analysis project Ga0181518, IMG submission 119751) | Peatland microbial communities from MTU Mesocosm Facility, Houghton, MI, USA - PEATcosm2014_Bin01_60_metaG | ecosystem: Environmental > Terrestrial > Soil > Wetlands > Peat | place...
GAGCTAGGGTTTCCGCCTGACGCGGACGATCGCCGGTGCCGGCCGGCTTGATCAGCAACGAGTTCGAGTTTTCTCCAGTCCCATCTTCCTCTACTATGAGAGCGTGGCTAGCTTCTACATAGAGAATTTTGGATGCCGCGCCACACAGGCGGATGGGGCGGCGCTCGAGCGGCAATTCCTGGAGCGGGGACTGCAACGCGCCGGCGCGGCGCGCGACGCCGAAATTGTGGTGCTGAACACCTGCACCGTGACCGAGGGCGCGGACAAAGATGCGCGCGCGTCGATACGGCGGTTGCGGCGGCTGAATCCGGATTGCAGCATTCTGGTGACCGGATGTTACGCGCAGCGCGCGCCGGAAGAGCTGGCGGCGCTGCCAGGCGTCACGTGGGTCGTTGGAAATTCACATAAACACCAGGCGGCGGAGATTGCCACGTCTCCCGCGGCGGGTTTTGTTTCATTGGCGCAACTTTCCCCAGAGCAATCTTCCAATGTGATAGTGGGGGATATTTTTGCTCACACCGACCTGCTGGCGGCCCCGGTATTTGAAGCGGCCAATCAGCGGACGCGTCCCAACCTGAAGGTGCAGGATGGATGCGACAATCGCTGCTCGTTTTGCGTGATCCCGTATGTTCGAGGACAAAGCCGGTCGCTGCCGATGGACCGGGTCGTCGCGGAAGTGCGCGCGTTGGTCGAGGCGGGTTATCGCGAAGTGGTGGTTTCGGGGATTAATTTGGGGCGGTGGGGAAGGGATTTGGAAGCGAGTTCTCAGTTCTCGGTTCTCAGTTCTCAGTTACGACCAACGACCACGGACCAACGACTTGTGGCCTTGATTCGCGCCGTTCTCGAGAAGACTTCTCTTGAAAAATTGCGCGTCAGTTCGGTCGAGCCCATGGATTGGAGCGATGAACTGATCCAGTTGGTGGCATCGTCTTCGCGGATCGCGAAGCACGCGCACGTTCCCATGCAGTCGGGAAGCGACCGGGTGCTGCGGCGCATGCATCGCAAATACCGGCCCTGGCATTACCGGGAAAAAGTACTGAAGATTCGGCAGGCGATGCCCACCGCGGCGATCGGAGCGGACGCGATGGTGGGGTTTCCGGGAGAGACGGAGGAGGAGTTCGAGGAAACTCTGCGCATGGTGGAAGAGCTGCCGTTTACTTATCTGCATGTATTCACCTATTCGGCGCGCCCGGGAACTCCGGCGGCGGAGCAGCCGGGGCAGGTCCCCGTAGCAGTGGCTCGGGAGCGGAACCGCGTGCTGCGGGAACTGGCATCGGAGAAAAAGGCGGCGTTTATGCAGTCGCTGATGGGGATGGTGGTGGAGGCGATTACGCTGCAATCGGGAGGAGCGAATTTCACCGAGGCGCTGACGGACAATTACCTGAAGATGAAGATTTCCGGGCATCATGAGGCGAACCGCTGGATGGATGCGAAGGTCGAAGGGATGGATGGCGAAATGCTCGTCGGGCGGCCGATGGAGAGCCCCGGGTCGCCGCCGGACACCCTTCGGGGCGCGGCTCTCAGTGGTTCAAAGCACGCGGATGCAGTACTGGCCAATCAGGAGTGCACGATAGTAACTCAGGAGAGCATCGAAAGTAACAAGCACATTGACCTGTAACCCTTTGCAGGTTTACGATAAGCGAAAGTCCAGAAATACCGGAGTTGTCTGAACCGATGTCGGAGTCAGCGTTGAGGTCCGTGGTGTGCTGTGTGCTGGCGATCCTGTTTCCGGCGCAAACGATGCTGGGCGGAGAGACGGCGTCGGCCATGTTGTATACCAACGGTGCGGCGTGGTTGAACGGGAGCGAGGCGCCGAAGTCGGCAGCCGTGTTCACAGGAGACATGTTGCAGACGCGGCTCGATTCGACGGCGAACATCCAAGCGAACGGATCGAACGTGATGGTACTGGCGGACTCGCTGGTGAAGTTTGAAGGGCCGGCGGTGGAAATTGAGCATGGCGCGGTGCGGGTGACGACGTCGAGCGGATTGGCGGCGCGGGCCGGCGACGTGACGGTGAAGCCGGCGGGGACTTCGTGGACCGAGTTTCAGGTAACGGACTTGGATGGGCGGGTGCAGATCGCGGCCAACAGGGGCGACGTGACGGTGCAGGACGACAAGGGAACGACGACCACCGTGGCCCAGGGGCAGCAGACGACCCGCGACGACACCAGCAATCCAGAGAAAAAGAAGAAGAAGCACCGCAAAGGCACCGGAGCAGTCCCGGCCGCCCATGGGGGAATCATGAGTTCCACCGGGGTGGTTTATGGCGGACTTGCCGGTGTTACTGGAGTAGGCATTTGGCTTCTTTTGCAGAATCCCCAACCGGTGAGTCCGTCGTGTCCGACCAATCCCTGCCAGTGATTTATTTGCTAACGAGTTTTGCCATGAGTACTTGCCCTGAGTTTTTCCCTATGCGCTCTGGGGTGCGCGGCTGAATCGATGTCGCGCTACGTTTCCTTCCGGGATTTCGACTGGCTCCTGATGGGCTTCGTGATGGCCATCTGCGCACTGGGCGTGGTGCAGATCCACAGTGCGACCGAGCACACGAAATTCGCCGGCGCCCACATCAAACAGATCTACTGGATTGGGGCGGGCCTGGGAGCGATGCTGCTGGTCAGCCTGCTCAATTATCAGGCGCTGCTGGAGCAGATCCACTGGGTGTATATCGCATCGCTGACGTCTTTGATCGCGGTGCTGCTGCTCGGGCAAACATACATGGGCGCGCGGCGGTGGATCAAGATGCCGGGAGGCGGGCATTTTCAGCCGTCGGAGTGGGTGAAGATGGTCCTGATTCTGGCCATGGCGAAATACTTTCAGGACTTGCATGAGCGGGAACTGGCGTGGTCGGACTTTCTGAAGGCGGGTGCCATCGTCGGATTTCCGATGCTGCTGGTGCTCCGACAGCCGGATCTGGGGACGGCGCTGACCTATCTGCCCGTGGCTGTCATGGGTCTGTTTCTGGGCGGACTGCGCTGGAAGCAGGCGCTGATCGTGGTCTTGATTCTGGGGCTGCTGGTCCCGGTGGCTTGGTATAAGGTGCTGAAGACATATCAGAAGGAACGGTTGACGAGTTTTATGAACCCGGATGCGGACCGTCAGGGTTCCGGGTATCAAGTGAATCAATCGCTGATTGCGGTGGGGTCGGGCGGGATCTTTGGCAGCAGCCAGGTATCGCAGACGCACCTGGCGTATCTGCCGGTGCCACAGACCGACTTTATCTTTGCCGCGTTTGCCGAGGAACACGGGTTTGTAGGAGTTCTGGCGCTGCTGCTGCTATACTTTATAGTGCTGATGCGTTTGACCCAGAATGCGCAAACGGCGCCCGACCGGGCCGGGGCATTTCTGGTGATGGGTGTGGTGGCTGTGCTTAGCTTTCACATCCTGGTCAACGTGGGCATGGTGATTGGTTTTATGCCAGTCACCGGAATACCTCTGCCGCTGATGAGTTACGGCGGGTCTTCCGTTCTTTTCATGTTTTTGGCGCTGGGGATGGTAATGAACGTCCGCATGCGCCGGTTCGTGAACTGAGACGGCCGGCAGAAGTTAGGGCGCCCGTGGGACGGCGCCGCGAAACAAGATTCAGCAGAACCAGAATTCAGCAGAATCAGAATAAGGACCAAGCAGGAAACAAGATTACGAACGCCCTCGCGAAAAAGGAGGGCAGAACGCCGGCCGAAGTGAAAGCCGGACAGGATTGACGCCAGTCAGGCGGGGAACGGCCCCCTCAGCGGAATGAGAGAGAGTGGCCACAGACCTGGCAGAAGGCTTAACGCGCTCAGTGCAGACGAGTACAGACAATTCACTGCAGTCGAGGTCCCGGGAAGAAGTATTCCCTCCTGGTGACCGCGCCCGCTCCTACCCGGAGCGGCGCTGAACGCCATCGATCTTCGGTCCGCCTTGCGCTTCTGGTCCGGTGAAGAAACACCGGAGTGGAAATGAACAAGGAATTGTACGTATCGGCCACGCCCCATGAGACCAAAGTGGGGATCACGGAAGACGATCAACTAGCGGAAATCTACCTCGAACGAGAAAACGAATACACCTTAGCGGGCTCGATTTATAAGGGCCGAGTGACGCGCGTGCTGCCCGGCATGCAGTCGGCGTTTGTGGACATTGGACTCGAACGCGACGCGTTTCTTTATGTTTCAGATTTCATGGAACTGGAGACGCAGGACGAGGATCTGGATGAAGCGATCCCGACGAACCGTCCGGTGATGGAGCCGCGTCCGCGTCAGGCGTTGGAATCGAGTAGTCCCGCGATTCATAATGAAGATCAATTGGCGGGAGGCGGAAGCGGCGCGGGCGAGGCGGAAGAGCCGGAAGCGTCTGCTTCGGACGCGCCGGGCAATGCTGCGGGCGTGGGCATGGCGCGCGACTTTCGCGGGCGCCGGCGTCGCCGCGGCCGCCGCGGAGAGATCGGGCGGGGGGCGAGCGCGGAACGCGGCGAGCGTCCCGAACGCGGCGAAATACCCGGCGAACCGCACCGCGAAACAGCCAGCGAAATTCGCAACGAACCTAATCACGAATCTCGGCAGGAGTCGCGGGGCGAAACAAGACACGACCGCTTCAGCCGCGGCGAACGTCCGGGACGCGGCGGGACGGACTCGCGATTCCAGCGATCCGCGCCACCGGCGGCTCGCACTGGCCGGGACTACGATTACGGACCACCGCCGGGATATCAGCCGATCATTCTTCCCGGCGAATCGATATCGAAATACCAGCGGCAGGGCCAGGTCCCGGGTCTGAGTTCGGACCAGCCCACGGATCAACATTCGTATCAACACTCGGATCAAAGCCCGGACGAAGGCCCGGCTTTGCCGGTGGAGAGTGCGGCAACGGAGGGGAAGTCCGCTCCGGCGGCGGCCTCGATCATTTCAAGCTTTCCCGAAGACGAGCCTATTTTCGCGGCGGAGATCGGCGCACCGCTTCACGCCCAGAATGAGCCTGCGCCGGAGGCGGAAGCGGATGAAGACGTGCGTGAGGCCGCTTCCAGCGCAACACGGGAAATCGTGGAACTCCGGAGCGAGTCGCGCGCATTGCCTGATACTTGCACGGAGCCGGAGTCGCCAATACGCGCGACCACGTTAAGCGATACTTTCTTGCGCGAAGCCAGGTTGCGCGAGGCGGTGCACGAGGAAGATGAAGGCGGTTTCGCGGCACCTGCTCCGCTTACGCGCGAATTTACAAGCGATGTCGCGCATGAGGTTGCACACGACGTGACTGGCGATGTTACTCACCATGACGCCTACGACGTTGCGCAAGGCGCCGTGGAAGAGCAGGAGATCGAGGAGGAAGAAGCCGATCTCGTGTCTTACGGGGAAGAACTTGGGGACGACGATAGTTTCGAGGAAATGGAAGAAGAGACGCGGGCGGCGGATGGAGAGTTGCGGGAATCCGCTGTTGGAGAGATCGCACCTGGGCTGGTAACGGGAGGCGAGACGGCGGCGAACGGCGAAGCGGTCCCCGAAGCTGTACTCGAAGCTGAAGAGCGCGAGGCGGCGGAGTTGGAACTGGAAGAGGCGCAAGCCGAAGCCGAGGCGCTGCTGGAAGCCGAGGCGATTGGCGACGGCACGGTGGATGCGAGCGCGGAAGTTCGCGGCCCCGCGTCCGAGGCGAGGTTGTTGCAGCGGACGCAGCGTCGCGGGCCCGACCGTGGTTCGGACCGCGGGTTCGATCGAGGAGGTCGCGGGCGGCGCGGTGGACGGCGCTTCCGCAGTCGCGAGAACACGGTCGTGCCGCAGATCAGCGAACTGCTCAAGGAAGGGCAGGAAGTGCTGATTCAGATCGCCAAGGAGCCGATCGGGAAGAAAGGCGCGCGCATCACCAGTCACATAGCGCTGCCGGGACGCTTCCTGGTCTTCATGCCGACGGTGAACCACACTGGCGTATCGCGCAAAATCGCGTCGGAGGAAGAGCGCCAGCGCTTGAAGCGGATCATCCAAAGCGAGCGCGAGAACGGCGGCGGCGGTTTCATTGTGCGGACGGCAGCAGCGGGCGCTACGGACGAGGAACTCCGGGCTGACATCCGCTTTCTGAAAAACCTTTGGAGCGAAATCAAGGCGCGCTCCGACAGCAGCAAGTCTCCGGCCCTGATCTATCACGATCTGAACGTGGTGGAACGTGTGCTGCGCGATCAGGTAAGTTCGGACTTCTCGGTCATCTGGGTTGACACGGAGCAGGAATACGAGCGCATTCTGCGCTTCGCGAACCGCTTCCAGCCGGCCCTGGTCAAGCGCGTCAAGCTTTACACCAAGGAGACGCCGCTCTACGAGCAGTTCGGGCTGAACGAGGAAATCAACAAGGCGCTGAAGTCGAAAGTCTGGCTGAAGAGCGGCGGCTACATCGTGATCAATCAGACCGAGGCACTGGTCGCCATCGACGTGAACACCGGCAAGTACGTCGGCAAGACCGCTCGTCTCGAAGACACGATTGTGAAGACGAACGTGGATGCGATCAAGGAGATCGTGCGGCAGGTGCGGCTGCGCGATCTGGGCGGCATCATCATCATCGACTTCATCGATATGGACGAGCGGCGCAACCGGCAGAAAGTGATGCAGGCGCTGGAGGAGGCGTTGCGCTTCGACCGGGCGCCGTCGAAGGTGCTGCAGTTCAACGACTTCGGTCTGGTGGCGATCACGCGCAAACGGGTGAAGCAGTCGCTCGAGCGCACGATTGGATCGCCGTGTCCGTATTGCCAGGCCACGGGCTTCGTCAAAGCGGTGAACACCATCTGCAACGAAATTTACGTCGAGATGCGCAAGATCTCAAAGCATCTGGAGCACAGCGACGTGATGTTGCGCGTGAACCCGGAGGTGGCGAAAGCGCTGAAGGCGGACAACGCGAAACTGCTGAATGAGATGGAAGAGCTCATCAAGAAAACGATCATCGTGAAGTCGGATCCGGCGCTGCACCAGGAGCAATTCGATATTAACTAGACGTTAGCGGCAACTTTGAGTTGAGTTTCGAGATCATGGGATAGGTGGATAGCCTGTCCCTTTTCATTTTGGGCTATAGGACTACGCCACGGCGATGAGCTTGGCGGCTTCGGCGGCGCGCTCGCGCAGCTTTTCCAGCGAATTGCGGAGAGGTTCGCTGTTCTCCCGCATCTCCGGGTGCTGGCCGATGGCCGTGGCGAGACGGGATACGGCTTCAGCCAGGCGCTTGGCAAGGTCGATCAAGACGACCAAAGAATCGGCGTGCAGTTTCCAGACGGAGCGGGAATTCCCGGAGCGCTTGAGTTCCTCCATCTCGGTGGAGATGCGCGCGGTCACGGCGACGATGCGGAGCAGCATGCGGGCAGCGTCGGCCCGCGGGCCCGCTTGTTCGAGATAGTCGGCGGTGTACGCTTGGACCTCGGAGGGGCTGAGCATCAGGTTGAAATAGCGCATGGGCACGATCTGGCGGAATTTGGGGTCGGCGACGCGCACGAAGATGCGGATCGATTCCTCCACTCTACGGAGCTTCGCTTCTTCGACGGAAAGCGCCTGCGCCGTGATGGCGCCGGGAACATATTTGGGAGCGAGCGCGGGAGCGGCAGCCGCGCCGCCTGCGCTGACTGAATGGGCGGAAGGCACGGAGCCAGCGTGGGTGCGCCGGATCGGCGGCCTGCGTTCCAATTCTTTTTTCAAGCGGGCAACGCGGCGAAATTTGTCCAGGGCCGCGCCGTAGTCGGCTTTCATCAAGCTTTCCTGGTTCAAAGCGTTGACATGCTCGACGGTGACTTCGACGCCGTCGACGGTGCTGAGGATGCTGCCGCCGAGTTCTTCGAGGCGGTGGGCGTAATGCTTGATCTCTTGAGCGGCGCCGACGAACAGCGCATGGAAACGATCGCCGAAGGCGGCGTTGTACGGCGCGAGAGTGGCCAGGACTCCGGGATGATAAATCGATTCTCCGAGCGAGGCTTTCAACTGGCGGACACGCTGGATGATGCCGGATTCCATTAGAGCGCTGAAGTCGTGGAAGCGGTTCGCCTGGTCGAGCAAGGGGCCGAATTCGCGCAGCAGTTGCACATCGGCGTCGGAGAGCACGGGCACGTCGGACTCAGACAGGATTTCGAGCAGCGCAATTTCAAACGGAGACAGGGGAATCGAGCCGTCGAGGCCGTAGCCGCGGCGTTCCCACTGGCCGGGCACACGAGGATGGCGAAACAAAAAGGTTGCGACCAGGTCGGTCTTGTCGCGATTGGCGCCGGAATCGTCGCGGTGGCGCGCGAAGTAACGGAGCAACGCCTCAGCAACTTCTGGATCGAGATCGGATTGCACTCCGAGCCGCAGCATGGCGGGAGTAATGGCCATGTCGAGCAACTGGATCCAGCGGTGCATTTCGTCGAGGGTGCCACGGACGTCCTCGGCGTGGCTGATGACGTCGGGGGCGAGTTCGGCGGGGGCGGGCAGCTCGCCGCCGAGCTGGTCGCTCAGCAGCCGCTGGTAGAAGCTCTGAACGGTAGCGAGCAGTGCCAGCTCCCATTTGGGATCTTCAACCAAATTCCGCTCCTTCGTGATCGCCCAGTAATGTGTCCAAATGGGTACCCTTATAAGTAGAGCCGAAAGCCAATCGCAACGCAATTGGTTACCTGGTTACGGAAGTGACTGCACTACCATCGAGTTCTCAGTGCTCGGTTCTCAGTTCTCAGAACCGATGCGGTCAGGCTGGGCGCGGCTGAACATTGGTTGGGAGCGATGGCGCTCCCGGTTTCGGGAAGGGAACAGCCGAACACCTCAGGGCCGCAAACAACGCCGCCATGGGCCCCGGAAAGCGCGGGAAAGGGCTTGCTGAGCGGGGTTATTGAAAGACCACGGCTTTGTTTCCATAGAGCAGGATGCGGTTTTCCACGTGCCAGCGGACGGCGCGCGAGAGCACGACTTTCTCGATGTCGCGGCCCTTCTGGACGAGATCGTCGACGGTGTCGCGGTGCCAGACGCGGACGACATCCTGCTCGATGATGGGGCCGTCGTCGAGTACTTCGGTAACATAGTGCGCGGTGGCGCCGATCAGCTTGACCCCGCGCTGGAAGGCATGGTGGTAGGGTTTGGCGCCGACGAAGGCGGGCAGGAAAGAGTGGTGAATGTTGATGAGGTTCTCGGAACCCACGGCGGCGATGAACTCGTTCGAGAGCACCTGCATGTAGCGGGCCAGGACGACGAGGCTGCATTGGTGTTCGCGGACGAGCGCGAGCTGTTTCTGCTCCGCCTCGCGCTTGTTCTCTTTCGCGACCGGGACAAGGAAGTAGGGGACGCGGTAGAAGTCGGCGACGCGCTGGTTATCGGGATGGTTGGAAATGATGAGCGGAATTTCGCAGCGCAGTTCGCCGTTCTTGTGCCGGTAGAGCAGGTCTTGCAGGCAATGGTCGTACTTGGAGACGAAAATGGCGATGCGGGGGCGGTCGGTGGAGCGGGCGAGCCGCCAATCCATCTGGAATTCGCGGGCCAGGGGAGCAAAGCGTTCGGAGAATTGGGAGAGATCAAAATTAAAACCCTCCGGGTCGAATTCGACGCGCGTCAGAAACAGATTAGAATCCTCATCGCCGTGCTCATCATTGAATAGGATGTTGCCGTTGTGGCGAAAGATGAAATCGGCAATCGAGGCGACCACGCCTTTGCGGTCGGGACAGGAGACGAGAAGGATGGCGGAGTTTTTCATAATGAGCCAATGATTTTTCGGGCAACAGAAGTAAAAGCAGAACATCGCTGTTTCAGGTCTTCATCCCTGAAGGGGCCGAACTGCTCGTTCCAGACCTCAGCGACTATTCTTTCGACCTGGGCTTCAGCTGGCGGTTCGTGTCCGGATTGCTCCAACTTTGCAATGCGGTCTTCGATGAGAGAAGCCTCGCTATTATATTCATCAGCCGGGCATCCGATTGCCAGCAGACCCTCTATGTCCGCGTGATCAAGAGCTGCCTTGATACGAGAAAACATCGGCCGCGGATTCATTATCCGATCATACCTATTTTTGCAGTTTTATTAGAACCTCTTTCGCGGATTCGCGGCGGAGCCGTGGAAGGTGGTTATATGATGCAGATGGGCCTCGAGAGGCGAGCGCACACAGAAGGTAGAAACGGGAGGAGACGGCATGGCGAAGGAAGCGAAAAAGCGAAATCGCACATCTCCAGCCGGACAACGGTGTGAATGCGAGTGCGCCTGCTGCGACATCGGGGCGCACGAGCGATGCTCATCTGCGACGTGTCACATGCCAAAATGGAAAACTAGAAAGGGCAAACGAAAAGCTGGCGGGAAGTAATCGGGCCTACCTCAAAGCTTTCTGTGCGAACTGACGAAACTGGTATTCGAACTCTTCGGGCGAGTAAATTCCTTTCTGTACGAGAAGGGTGTTCATGGCGTAAACGGTAGCTCGAAACCGGTCTTCGCGAGACAGTCTGTTCATCGCGTCCTCGAAGCCGATCAGTCCTGCACGTTCCTCGACGCTCTTCGCGGGGAAAATTGAGACGGTTGCCATGATGGAAACGACCCTCCTGTATATAGGACATTATTCTGCCTGAGTTCCGCCGTCAACACAAGAATGAGGTCGCCTGTTTGTTACTACGCACGGCGTTCTACTCGGGCGGCTTGCGCAAAATCAAGTCGCCTTCGGTTGGCGGCAGTGAGAAGGGGAATTGCCAGATTTTGTCTTTCATCCAGACGCCCAGAATAAAATCCTCGCGCTGTTTCCACGGGCCGATCCACTTGTTGCTGGTCGAGAAGAAGACCCAGCCGTGGGCTTCGGGATTGCCCGGGGTGAGGGTGGCTCCGGCGGGATCGAGGGTTTGCGTGCTGAGGAACTCGATGAATTCGGCGGCGGCCTTTTCGTATTCCCGCAAAAGGGCAGTTTTTTCTTCGGCGATCTTGGGATTCTTCTTGATTTGACGCTCGGTGTCGAAGACCTTGGTATCGATGTCGTTCTGCAATTTGTTGGAGAGTTCGGTCGGGTCCATGTAGGGCTCCAGCACGTCGTGATGGCGGACGAAGTCGATGCGGACGTCCGCCGGAAACTGAACTTTGTCCTGACCGGTGTAAGTCACGCTCACATACGCGCCGAGGAGCTGATAAAAACGGCGGCGGCTCTTGGCCAGTTCCTGCGAATCGACGAGGAGTGTGATGGTGAGATCGTTCCCGGTCATGGTCCAGCGATAGCGTCCGTCATCTCCGCGAGCGAAGGTGCAGCCGGGCGCTCCGGCGGTCCAGCGGACCGAGGGCAACGGCTTCGTTTTCGCGGCGTGGGCACACGCCGGCGAGAGGATCGCGCCTGCCAGAAGCGCGCGAAACAGAAGCGTCCAAGGGCGGAACGAAAAATCTGGCCGGAAGAAACGAGAGCGCGGCATGAAAGCAGAGTGTATCGCTTTTGGCCGAGCGGCGTCACCGCACGCCGCCGAGATTCTCCCGAAAAATATGTTAGATTGAAAAAGGTGGGGCGCGTAGCTCAGTTGGTAGAGCAACGCCCTTTTAAGGCATTCTGACCTCTTCCGCTTCAACCAAGCAACAAAATGCACACAGAACCAAAGCAGCGCAAAACCTCAGTAAATATGCGGCTTCGTGCTACTGACTAAGACTCGCATCCTTGCACGTTCGCGCACTGAAGCGCAGCGAAAAACAAAACCAACTGACACCAGAAGTGACACCAAACTTCCGCCTCACGGTATTATCAGGGCGGCAAAATACCGTGGAAGTTCGGCTCGTGGGCTCTCGTCAATCGATTGCGACCTTCCGCTCTTGGGCGGCCCGTATTCGTGCCTTTGCCGCGGCTTTCGAGGCTTTAATCGCGCTCTGTCTACGTTGCTTGGGCGTCAGCGCCTTGGCCCGCGCCAAGCCACCTTGTCTAGCGAGCTCGGATCGCACTTTCTTGATGAGTTCCTCGTCCACGTTGCAAATAATACACCCTACCCGTAAGGTGACGAAAAGTTGAAGAGATTCCTTGACACCGTGCCAGTACGGTGAGATTATCGGGACACTAGAACGGGCTGAACGAGTGCGATCAACACTCACCCAGCCCTGACCACAGTCGCCTAAACAGGAAGCAACAACGGCTAGACAGCAACGTAGCGCGAATCTCGCTCAAGAATCCACTACTCCCATCGCTCGGGTGGCACTCTACGCCCGAGTCAGCACCCTCAGCAATCAAGATCCAGAAATGCAGTTCGCCGAACTGCGGGAATATGCAGGGCGCCGCGGTTGGCAGATCGTTGAGGAGTTTACCGACCAGGGAGTGTCGGGCTGCAAGGAATCCCGGCCGGCGTTGAATCGGTTGATGTCAGATGCCTGTCGCCGACGGTTTGACGCAGTCCTGGTCTGGAAGATCGACCGCTTTGGAAGGTCGCTGAAACATCTGGTGAACGCGCTGGCCGAACTCGCAGCACTTGGAGTGGCTTTCGTCAGTCTGCGCGACAACCTCGATCTCAGTACCCCTTCCGGGAGGTTGATGTTTTAGATCATCGGCGCGATGGCGGAGTTTGAGCGCGCGCTAATCCAGGAGCGGGTCCGTGCTGGCCTACGGAACGCACGCGCCAAAAGAAGACGACTGGGGAGACCGCGCGTTATTGTGGCCGCCTCCAGAAGCGGGAGCGCCCACGCCCTGGGCAGTGGCTTCCACGGCATGAAGCGCGCGCACCCAGGCCGAACTCACGACCCTCCGCCTTCCATCAGCCGTTGGAATCGCGGGTCGGAACGCAGGGCGGCGAACTTCGGGTCCTGGTGAGCGAAGACGAACCAGGTACAGTGTTCCGCCTTGGCAGTTTCCAGCCACTTCAAGGCTTCCGGACGGTCATTGAGCGCGGAGTGGATGACGGCGATCCAATAGGGGCTGAAGTAACGTTTTTGGCGGAGCGAGAGCAGCGAATGCAGGATTTCAGCCGCTTTGGCTTTGTCGCCGCGGCGGGCCAGTCCGTAGGCCAGATGTGCCCTGGTCAGCGCGCTATTGTCGGAATGCTCCACGGCAATAGTGAATTCCGCGACCGCCTCGTCCGTCCTCCCCATCTGGTCGAGGACCATGCCTGTGCTGATGTGGCCGACCCACAGCGAGGAGTCTAGTTCCATGGCGTGTTTGAGCTGGGAGAGGGCCGCTTCATAATTCCCGGCGTAGTACAAGGCCCATCCCAGCATGATTCTCGTATAACCGGAAAAGGGATCCACATCACAAGCGCGCCGCATCATGGCGACAGCATCCTCATGTTTGTCCACCGCGGCCAGAAGCTGAGCATAGGCTCCCAACGCGAGCGCGCATCCGGGATCGGTTGCCAATGCCCGTACCAGGGCCGTCTCGGCAGCATTCCAATCGTGTTCGTAGAGAAGATGGTAGTAAGCCAGTGCAGTTCTGGCCTCGGGCAACTCTTCAATCTCGAAGGCTTTTTCAGCGCAACGTTTGATTTCAGGAAAGGCTTTGCGTGAGGAGATCATTCCCATCCGGGCCTGCACACAATGGGCGTTCGCCAGCGCGGCCCAGGCCATGGCGAACCCCGGACATTCACGGACCGCCTCTTCGAAAAGAGGAATGCTTCTCTCAATCGCGCCTTCGGTGAGGCGGGACAGGAAGATCGAGGCTTGCAGATAGTTTTCGTGCGCGGCGGGAGGGATGAATTGCAAGTGGGAAGGGCGCGACGGAGACGGGATGGACTGGACGACGGATACGGCGATCTTGCGGCTGATCTCCTCCTGGCCAGCGAAGAGAGCGTCGGCGGGCATAATGTAGCTCTCGGCCCACACACAGGCTTGGGCGTGGCAGTTCAGGAGTCTTACCGTGACTCTGACCTGCCCGCCAGTTCCCGACACCGCACCGACGAGCACAAAATCGGCCGCGACCTTGCGGCAAAGGGTCATGGTGCTGCGGCCCTTGGGCGAGCGTTCGGTGGTGAATTCAGGAGTGATGATGACAAAAGGGGGATCGGCCCGGCGGAGCTGGGTGATCACTTGCTCGGTCATCAGCGGAGCCGAGGAATCTGCCTGGGGTTCCATCAAGGACTTCAAGGGAAACACGGCGAGTCTGGGCCGGCCTCGATCGGGCAGGTCGATTTCGGATGGGGGCGAGCCATGAACGGCCGCGATGAAACGGTATCCGTGACTCCCCACAGTCTCGACAAAGTGCGGGTGGGCAGTGTCGTCCTGCAAAGCAGACCGGAGCCTGCGGATAGCAACGTTGAGGCACAAGTCTCCCTCGACGAAAGTTCCCGGCCAAACCGTCCGGATGATCTCGCTTCTCGATACCAATTGCTTGGGGCGCCGAAGCAGAAGCGTGAGTATCTGGAAGGGCTTGTCTTGAAGGGGAACTCTAGAGCCGTGGCTGAACAGCTCTCCGGTAGCGAGATCGACTACGAACCCTCCAAACCGGAGACGATTCGAGTTAGCTGGACCTTCCATAGGTCCTCCCCGCTCTAGCGGGATCCTCTGCAAGCAGAAGTGTAACTCCGATATGGGGTTACGGCGACTGAAATCCTTGGCAGGTGTTCAGGAAGGCAAACACAAGGGTAAGCGCCATTTCCGGGTAGTCAAGATGTAAGCAACAGATAATTTCTGGGTTATTGCAAGAGGTGGATACTGCAAGCGTCAATACCGCTTCTCCGGTTTCGTCGCGGTTCAGGAGTTCGGAATCGGCCGTCGCGAAAGGCTGAAGTTTTGTGGTCGCGTCCGGCACGAACGCAGCCCGGTGTTGGCGGAATGCACTGGCGGCTGCTGTTGCATTGTCGGCAGAGAGCTGTTTCCGCCCGCTGCGGTATGGCTATTGGATCGGCACCAAACGGTCCCAATGTGGGAGGTGGAAGATGTTGCGCGAAGCACATGCAATCTGGAAAGACGGACCTTACGTCGGCGAAGGAGCACTTTCGACTCCGAGTGGGGTTTTAAACAACACCAAGTATACTTTCGGGTCGCTGACAGGCCTGATGGCGGCAACTTCGCCCGCCGAGATGCTGGCCGCCGCCATTTCATCCGGCACGTCGAGAATGGTGGCCATGGAAATGGCCAAGGTGGGAATCAAGCCCATCCAGGTAGAAACCGATACCGCTTTGGTCATCGACTTCGTGGGCGAAGCACTACGGATTGTTGGGGCGCACCTCAAGATCGTGGCGCGAACCAGCGATTCCGATTCGGGGCGGTTCGACGAGGCGGTGGAGTCAGCCCGGCGCGAATGTCCGATTTCCAGCATTTTGAACATCGACATCAAGTGTGAAGCGAAGTTGATTTCGGCGGCTGTGCCGGTTTTCGTCTGAGACTTGCGGGAGGACGGGGTTCCGTATGGAGCTAAAACGCACGATCAAGTTTGAAGCGGACCGCGACCCGGAATTTGCGCGTTGGATTAGCCACACGGTGGGCGGCGAGAGAATTCGTCATTGCCTGCAATGCGGATTGTGCAGCGGGAAATGTCCGCTCTCGCTGTACATGGATTACACGCCGCGGCGCCTGATGCACCTTTCGCGCGAGGGTTTCAAGGAAGAGGTGCTGGGCAGCAGTTCGATCTGGCTGTGCACGGCCTGTTATGCCTGCATGGTGAACTGCCCCAAGAGCATCAATGTCACCCACCTGCTCTATGCCTTGAAACAGCGCGCCATCGAAGAGAAACGATATCCGCGGGGATTTGCGATTCCGGTGATGGCGCGGCAATTCTCGGACATGGTGCGTGGATCGGGGCGCATTACCGAGAGCTGGCTCATCGTAAAAGTATTTCTGCGCACCTCGATTTGGCGCCTGATGGGAATGAGCGGGCTCGGCCTGAAGCTGTTGCGCACCGGCCGCATGCCGCTGATGAGAGACAGGATCGAGCGTCGAGCGGATGTCCAGAAGCTGCTGGATTCGGTCGCGGCCACGCGGAAGGAGCTGGCGATATGAAATACGCCTACTATCCCGGCTGCTCGCTGCGCGGGACGGGGCGCGCATATGAGGAGTCGCTGCTGGCGGTATTCCGCGCTCTCGACGTCGAAATCGAAGAGATCGAGGACTGGAACTGCTGCGGAGCGACCACTTACATGTCGGTGGACGAGCTGACGTCCTATGCGCTGGCCGGCAGGAACCTGGCGCTGGCGGAACAGAAACACAGCGAGATCATTGCGCCGTGCGCCGCCTGTTATCTCGTGCTCAATAAGACCCAGCATTACATCCGGGATTATCCGGACATACGGACGGTGGTCAATCGCGCTTTGGACACGATTGGACTTAAGTATTGCGACAAGGTCCGGGTGCGGCACCCGCTTGACGTTCTGCTCAACGACGTTAAGCCGGAGACCATCGCCGCCAAAGTGAAGGTGCCGCTCAATGGCCTGAAGATAGCCCCTTACTACGGTTGCCAGATTGTCCGGCCGTACTCCACTTTTGACGATCAAGGCAACCCGACGTCGATGGAGCGGCTACTGGAAGCGTGCGGGGCCAAGTCGGTCCACTACCCACTGAAGACGACCTGTTGCGGCGGCAGCCAAAAAGGAACGCTTCCGGAAGTCGGGCTGGATCTTATTCACTACCTGCTGAGCGAAGCGCAGAGGAACGGCGCGGAGGTGATTACGACCGTCTGTCCGCTGTGCCAGTTCAACCTCGAATCATTCCAGAAGGAAGCCGGGGACCGCCATCACCCGACCACGATGCCGGTCCTGTACTTCAGCCAGTTGCTGGCATTGGCGCTGGGCGCGCCAGCCGACACGATTGGACTGCAACGCGGTTTCGTGCCGATTAAGCCGGTGTTCGCCAACAAGGAGATCGCCTATGCCTGAGACATCGGGCTTCTCAGGTCCCGAAGCGGTGCGGGTCGGCTTTTATGTCTGCCACTGCGGCACCAATATTGCCGGCACCGTGGATGTGAAGGCCCTGGCCGAGTATGCGGGGCGCTTACCGCGGGTCGCGGTTTCCCGCGACTACAAGTACATGTGCTCGGACCCCGGCCAGGCGTTGATCGAACAGGACATCGCCGACCACAAACTGAATCGCGTGGTGGTGGCCTCTTGTTCGCCGCTGTTGCACGAGGCCACGTTCCGCCGCGCTCTGGGGCGCGCCGGACTGAATCCATTCTTGTTGCAGATGGTCAACATTCGCGAGCATGTTTCGTGGGTCCACCTGGACAAGAAAGCGGCCACGGAAAAAGCCCAGGACCTGGTGCGCGCGGCGGTGCAGCGGGTTGCGTTGCACAAACCGTTGCAGAAGCGACGAGTCGATATTAACCCCAGCGTATTGGTGGTGGGCGGCGGCATCGCCGGCATTCACGCCGCTCTGACGCTGGCGGATGCTGGCAAGCAGGTTTACCTGGTCGAGCGTGAACCCACGATCGGCGGGCACATGGCGATGTTCGATAAGACGTTTCCCACGCTGGACTGTGCCGCCTGCATCCTCACGCCCAAGATGACCGCCGTGGGCTCGCACCCCAACATCAAGCTGTGGACTTACTCCGAGGTTGTTAAGGTTGACGGATACGTCGGCAACTACAAAGTACAGGTCAAGCACAAGCCACGTTACGTCATCGACGAGCTCTGCATTGGCTGCCAGGAGTGCATTACAGCCTGTGTGTACAAGGAAGGCAAAACTCCCGACGAGTTTAATCTCGGCTTGAGCAAGAGAAAGCCGGTCTATTTGCCGTTCCCGCAGGCTGTGCCCCAAAAAGTTGTGATCGACCGGGAAACTTGTATCGAGTTTAAGTCGGGCAAGTGCAAGAAGACCTGCATTGAAGCTTGCGGCGACCGCCTGGCGATCGACTTCAAGCAGAAAGAGACCTTCGATGAAATAGAAATCGGGGCCATCATTCTGGCCACGGGCTTCAAGACTTTTGATCCCGAGCGCAGCCCCAACTGCGGCTATGGCCGGTATCAGAACGTCTATACCTCGCTCGAGGTGGAGCGGCTCATCAACGCTTCCGGCCCTACCGCGGGCGAGGTAATTCTGCGCGACGGCAAGAAGCCCGAGTCGGTGGGCATCATCCACTGCATCGGCTCTCGCGATGCCAACACCAACCGCTGGTGCTCCAAGGTCTGCTGCATGTATTCCCTCAAACTCGCCCACCTGATCAAGGAGCACACGGGGGCGCATGTTTACAACTTCTATATCGATATGCGCACGCCGGGAAAAGGTTACGAGGAATTCTACGACCGGCTGCTCGATGAAGGAGTGCATTTTGTCCGAGGGCGCGTCGCCGACGTCAGCGACTGGGCGGTTCACCCATCGGAAGTTGGTAAACTGGTGATCCGCGCCGAGGACACGCTGGCCGGTTTTGTCCGCCGCATCCCGGTCGATATGGTCGTTCTCTCGGTTGGGCTGGAGCCTCAGGCCGACGCGCAGGACGTGCGCCGGCTTTTCAATATCAGTTGCGCTGCGGAGGGCTGGTTCCTGGAGCGCCATCCCAAACTGGCTCCGGTCAGCACCTTCACCGAGGGCGTCTTCATCGCGGGAGCGTGCCAGGGGCCGAAGGACATTCCGGAATCCGTGGCCCAGGCGGGCGCGGCCGCTGCCGAAGCTCTGGCATTGATCGACGCCAAATCGGTTGAGCTGGAGCCCTACACAGCCTCGATCCTGGAAGAGGAGTGCTCCGGTTGCAAGAGCTGCATTCCACTCTGTCCGTATCAAGCCATCGCCTTCGTTGACGAAAAGAAGAAGGCGTATATCAACGAGGTGCTCTGCAAAGGCTGCGGGACCTGTGTCGCGGGCTGCCCGTCGGGTTCGATCAAGCAGAACTTCTTCGAGGATGAAGAAATTTTTGAAGAAATCGAGGGGGTGTTGACCTATGCTTAGCCGCCATCCCAGCGCGCCGGAGACTTCCCAGTCGACATTCGAGCCCCGGATCGTGGCATTTTTCTGCAACTGGTGCACCTATTTGGCGGCGGACCTGGCCGGCACTTCGCGCATGAAATACGCGCCAAACGTGCGCGTGGTTCGCCTGATGTGCTCGGGCCGGGTGGATCCGCAGTTCGTTCTGGACGCTTTCGCGCACGGCGCCGACGGCGTTTTTATCGGCGGCTGCCATCCCGGCGACTGCCATTACCAGGAGGGCAATTACAAGACGCTGAAGCGGTACCACCTGTTGAAACGGGTGGTCAAGGAAATGGGAATCGAGGAAGAGCGTTTTCGCCTGGAGTGGATTTCGGCGGCCGAGGCGGACAGGGTGCGGACAACCATCAATCAGATGGTCGAGAAGGTACGGGAACTCGGACCACTTAATCTGGAGTTAAAAGAGTTAGACAAGGCCCACGCCGAGGAGGTGCTGGTCTAATGCCTAACAAACCGAAAGTAGCGTTCTATTGGTGCGCTTCCTGTGGCGGCTGCGAAGAAGCAGTGGTTGACTTAGCCGAGGCTATCTTAGATGTGGTCGCCATGGTGGACATCGTCTTTTGGCCGGTGGCGATGGACTTCAAGCGCAAGGATGTCGAGTCGATGGCCGACGGTTCGATCACGGCCACATTCCTGAACGGAGCTATCCGCACTTCCGAGCAGGAGTCGATGGCGCGGTTGTTGCGAAACAAATCGCAATTGCTGGTGGCCCTGGGAGCGTGCTCCCATCTCGGCGGCATTCCCGGTCTGGCCAATCTGTTCGATCGCGCCGGCATTATGCAGGAAGCCTATGTGCGGCCGCCAAGCACGATCAATGCCGAAGGCACGCTTCCACGAACGCATTACGGAGACAACGGGCACAGTGTGGAACTCCCCGCTTTCCACGAGACGGTGCGCTCGCTCGATCAGGTGGTGGATGTTGACTACTACATTCCCGGATGCCCGCCCACGCCAAAGACATTTCTCGCCGCGGTGCAAACGCTGCTGGGCGGCGCGCCGCCGGTCAAAGGTACCGTGCTGGCTCCGGACTGCGCTCTGTGCGACGAGTGTCCGCGCAAGGACACGAAGCCGGAAAAGCCGGTTTTTACCGAATTCAAGCGACCGCAGCAGATGCTGGTGGACGAAGAGAAATGCCTGTTGGCGCAAGGCTTGCTGTGCATGGGGCCGGGCACGCGCTCGGGCTGCGAAGCGCTCTGCGTCCGGGGAAACATGCCCTGCACCGGATGTTATGGCCCAACCAGCCGAGTAAGGGACCAGGGCGCGAAGATTCTGTCTTGCCTGGCGTCTTTAGTTGATAGCAAAGACGAGACGGAGATTGACCGCGTCTTGAGCACGATCCCCGACCCAGTGGGAACTTTCTATCGTTACAGCCTTCCCGGTTCGTTATTGCGGCGAAAGAGGCCCGATGGCGCCCGGCAAGCTCCGCTACCGACCAGATAGGGTGACTTATGCCTGACCAGAACGAACCAGCACCGCCCAATGCTTGGCAGGAAGGGATTGCAAAAGCAAACGCCGAGTACGTTCGAAGGCGCATCACCATCGATCCCATTACTCGCCTTGAAGGGCACGGCAAAATCGACATTTTCCTGGACGACTCGGGAGCGGTCGAACGCGCCTACTTCCAAGTGCCCGAGCTGCGCGGATTTGAAAAGTTCGTGCAAGGGCGTCCGGTAGAAGAGATGCCCCAGATTACCTCGCGTATCTGCGGCGTGTGCCCCACCGCCCACCACATGGCGGCGACTAAAGCTCTCGACAACGTCTACAAGGTTGATCCGCCGCCCGCGGCCAAAAAGATTCGCGAGCTGATCTACAGCACTTTCATTGTTGAAGACCACGCGCTCCATTTCTATTTTCTGGGTGGGCCCGATTTTGTGGTCGGTCCGGATGCTCCCGCAGGCGAGCGGAACGTGCTGGGAGTGATCGCCAAAGTAGGGGTGGAGACGGGCAAGAAAGTGATCGCCATGCGGCGGCGCTTACGCGAATTGATGGCGCTGGCTGGCGGAAAAGCCGCGCATCCCGTGTTCGGCTTGCCGGGAGGCGTGGCCAAACGCATAACCGGGGAAGCGCAGAAGCAATTTCAAGAGGTTGCGGCCGAGGCCGTGGATTTCGCTCAGTTCACGCTTAAGTTATTCGAAGACGTTGTGCTCAAGAACAGCGACTATGTCAATCTGATTCTCTCCGACGCGTACACCCATCGCACCTACTACATGGGAATGGTGGATGGCCAGAATCGAGTTAACTTCTATGACGGCCCGCTGCGAGTAGTTACACCCACGGGCAAAGAGTGGAAGAAGTTCGCTCCCGACAAATACTTGGAAAACATAGCGGAACATGTTGAGCCTTGGAGCTATGTTAAGTTCTGTTACTTAAAGCCGGTGGGATGGAAGGGTTTCACCGAAGGCGAAGACAGCGGCGTTTACAGCGTGGCCCCCATGGCGCGCCTGAATGCCAGCGACGGCATGGCCACTCCTCTGGCGCAAAAGGCTTATGAAGCTTACGTTTCGACGCTGGGCGGCAAGCCGGTGCATCACACGCTCGCCAACCACTGGGCGCGCCTGGTGGAGTTACTCTACGGCGCCGAACGAATGCAAGAACTCGCCGCCGATCCCGCGCTGACCGACGATAGCATTCGCGTCTTGCCCACGGAGACGCCGAAGGAAGGCATCGGCATCGTGGAGGCTCCACGAGGGACGCTCATCCATCACTATTGGACGGATGCCAATGGCGTGGTCGAGAAAGCGAATCTCATCGTCGCCACGCAGAACAATGCCGCGCGCATCGCCATGAGCGTGGAGAAGGCCGCCAAGAAGCTGATCTCGGGGGCCAACGTTCCCGAAGGCGTTCTCAATCAGATCGAAATGGCTTTCCGGGCCTACGATCCCTGCCACGGATGCGCGACCCATTCCCTGCCGGGGAGCATGCCGCTGCTGGTGCGGGTACGAAATCAGAGCGGCGCGACTCTGACGACGCTGCGGCGCGACTTCAACGGGAGCGTGCATCGTGAGTAGTGCAGCCGGCGATTCGCATTCACCGCCCGCTGAAGGCGTGCCTGCTCTGCGGGTGTTGTGCCTGGGCAACGAACTGCTGGGCGACGATGCTCTGGGCTGCGTGGTTGCGGAGCGGCTTCAGCCGTTTGCCTCCAAAGACGTGGATATTCTCTGCACGCCGGAAAGTGGTTTCTATCTGCTCGATTGCGTGTTGAACGTGCGCCGCCTGGTGGTAGTTGACACGGTGCAGACCGGCAACGCGCCCCCCGGCACGATCTACAGATTCCGCGATTCCGAGCTTCCGCTGGTTTCTGGAGGATCGCCTCACTATGTGGGGTTGTGCGAGTCTCTGGCTCTCGGGAGAACACTGGGTCTGGCCGTGGCGGAAAAAGTGATCATCCTCGCGGTTGAAGCGGGTGACAGCCTGACCATTGGCGCGGAGATGTCTCCCGAGGTGCGCTCCATCATACCGGCGTTGTTGAGGATGATCCGGGACATGATGCCCACTGCGCAAGACCACAAATCCGGTGATGCGATTGTCCGGCAACACCACCCTTTCGAACGCATCCTGCTCTGGCCATGGTTTCAGGCGAGATCGGCGTACCATGGTCTCGTTTTCGAAGTCAAGAGGGAGACTCATACTTACGAAGAAACTTATACGAGGAGAAGCCTATGATTCGCCGTGCAGTTGCGGTATGGAACGGAGGCCCCGCATCCGGGGAAGGCTCGGTCTCGACCTCCAGCGGGGTAATTAACAATGTGTTGTATTCCTTTGGTTCGGGCACGGGCAATGAGCCTTGCACAAGCCCGTCGGAAATGCTGGCTGCGGCCGTAGCTTCGTGCATATCAGTGATGATTGCCAGGGAGATGGCCAAGGCTGGTCTTAAAGATAAATTCGTGAGGACTGAGTCAGAGTTAACCCTGGAAGAGAACAAAGACCAGTGGGACATCACGGGGATTCAACTGAACGTGATTGCCACCGTGCCCGAAATCCATGCCACGAAGTTCCGGCACATTGCCGAGACCGCGAAAGCCAAGTGTCCAGTTTCCCGGACGCTCAAAGTTCCCATCAAAATGACCGTAAAAGAGGAGTTGGAGATGAAATTGGTCGCCAGATAATCGGCGGTCTCGAGATGATTACAGGATCACCTCGCGACCGCGAACATGCAGGTGACGAAGGACAGCGATTCCAGCTACTTCGAGGATGAAAGTGTTCCCGAGACGGTGTGATGGCCCTCATCGTTCAGGACGAGCAGATGCCCTGCCCGCCGCGCAATGCGCTAGCCTTAGTCTGGCGCTCACCATTGCCGTCCGGATTCCGCTTGGGCGGGCGCGTCGTCACCAAGGCGTTCGTCTTACAGGAACTCATTATATGTATATATTGATACGTACATAATAGGCAGTATAAAGTTCGTCGCGTGAAATACTTCTCCGTTTTGCCAAGGCGGGAAGGCCACCTGCGGAAATGTGTGCTGCTCGCCCTGAAGATTAGCGAGGAGCATCTATGACAACTACGAAGCAACAAGCGCTCGACTACCACTTCGGCGCTCGCCCGGGAAAAATTGAAGTCACTCCCACCAAGCCTTGCCGCACCCAGCGCGATCTAAGTCTGGCCTACACTCCGGGCGTGGCAGATCCGTGCCTGGAGATCCAAAAGAACCCGCACGATGCCTTCAAGTACACTGCCCGCGGAAACCTGGTAGCGGTGGTGACCAATGGGACCGCGGTCCTCGGTCTGGGCGATATCGGCACGCTCGCCGCGAAGCCTGTCATGGAAGGTAAGGCGGTTCTGTTCAAACGCTTCGCCGACGTGGATGTCTTCGACATTGAGATCAACACTGCCGATCCGGACGAGATCATCAAGGTCTGCCAGTTGCTGGAGCTTACCTTCGGCGCCATCAACCTGGAAGACATCAAGGCGCCGGAGTGCTTCTACATCGAAGAGACGTTGAAGAAGACGATGAAGATCCCGGTGTTTCACGACGACCAGCATGGCACGGCCATCATCTCCGGGGCGGCATTGCTGAATGCCCTGGAATTAGTTGGCAAGGACATCGGCAAGATCCGGGTGGTGGTGAACGGCGCCGGGGCCGCGGGTATAGCCTGCGCCGAGCACAGCGTCCGTCTGGGAGTGAAGCGCGAGAACGTCATTCTATGCGACACCAAGGGAGTGATCTACAAGGGTCGCACTGCGGGCATGAATCCTTACAAAGAGCGTTTTGCGACCCGTGCCAGCGCCCGCAGTCTGGTGGAGGCCATGGAAAACGCCGACGTGTTTTTCGGTCTGTCGGTGAAAGACGCAGTCACGGCGGATATGCTGCGTTCGATGGCCGCCCGTCCGATCGTTTTCGCCATGGCCAACCCGGATCCCGAGATCGCCTACGAAGAGGCCAAGGCGAGCCGCGATGACGTCATTCTGGCCACCGGCCGATCCGACTATCCCAACCAGGTGAACAATGTGCTGGGTTTCCCGTTTATTTTCCGCGGCGCCTTGGACGTGCGTGCCACGGTGATTAATGAAGAGATGAAGCTTGCGGCCACGCGCGCCCTGGCAGCCCTGGCCAAGGAAGATGTGCCGGACTCGGTATGCCGCGCCTACGGGGTTGCGCGGCTGCGCTTCGGTCCCGAATACCTGATTCCCAAGCCGTTCGATCCACGGGTGCTGGTGTGGGAATCCGCCGCCGTAGCCCGGGCGGCGATGGAAACCGGAGTGGCCCAGGAGCCGATCGAGATTGAATTCTACCGCGAACAGCTTGAGCGTCATCTGGGGAAAACCCACCAGATTTCACGCATGATCATTCACAAAGCCCAGGCGACACCCAAGCACGTCGTGCTTCCCGAAGGCGACAACGAGAAGATCCTGCGCGCATGCCACTCGATCTTGGATGAAAAGATAGCCACGCCAATCCTGATCGGCAACGCTGCAACGATTCATGCCAAGACCGCTGAGCTGGGATTGGACCTGAAGGGCGCGAAGATCGTGGATCCTGCGACCTCGCCACGCCGTGAACTCTACATCCAGGAGTTGTTCCGCCTGCGCCAACGTCGCGGCGTCACTCTTACCGAGGCGCGCACGCTGATCGACGAGCGCAATATTTTCGCGTCCATGATGGTTCACATGGGAGATGCCGATGCTCTGGTTGCCGGTGTGACTCAGCATTTTCCCGACACCATTCGCCCCGCTCTGCAAATCATCCGCATGCGCGAAGGCCTGCACAAAGTTGCCGGGTGCTATCCCCTGATCACGCGCAGCGGGGACTTGTTATTCCTGGCCGACACCAGCGTCAACATCGATCCCTCCGCGGAAGACCTGGTGGAAATCGCCTTGTGTGTCGCACAAGAGGCTCGGCGTTTTGACGTGGTGCCGCGTGTTGCCATGCTTTCTTTCTCCAGTTTTGGCGGCAGCAAGCACCCGTTCTGCGATAAGGTCCGGAAGGCAGTGGAGTTGCTGCACAAAGCCGACCCGACCCTGATCGTGGATGGAGAAGTCATGGCCGATGTGGCAGTCTCCCCGGAAGTACTCGAGCAGACCTATCCTTTCAGTCCGCTGCAAGGCGGCGCCAACGTGCTGGTGTTCCCTAATCTCGAGTCCGCCAACATTGCCTACAAGCTGCTATCGACGATTGGCGGCGCCGAGATCCTGGGCCCCATCCTTATGGGTATGACTCGGCCCGTGCATTTGGTGGCCCGCGGCGCCGAAGTAGAGGAAATCGTGAACGCTGTCGCCAGCGCGGTGGTGGAGACGAGCGGAGACGAGGTTGGTGCGGCTTCCTACAACGATTCTTCAGAGTGTGAGAGGCCAGGTCAGCAAAGCCGCTTAGCCCCCGACCACAGGAGCGAGGCCAGGTTTTAACTGAACGTTTACTCGGCTGTTGCACTCGGCGGTTATATGCCAGTCGCTGTTGCCGTTCTCCAGCACATGAATAGACGCTGAGCACTGGCCATCGCAGGGCAGAAACAAAACTGCAAAGTCGTGGCGAGATTCAGCGAGTTCTGCTTCATCCTGCTCAATGCCAAGAGACGCAAGCTTCAGCATCCGTTCCTGGTGACTTCCGGTGTTCAACCGCTGGCCCATCGGCAATTGCTGCGCCGCTGTAGGAAGCGTCGTGAGAAGCACAGCAGCAATGCCAGCCATCAACACCCGCCATTTCATTTTCGCAGGATACCACCGGAGTGTAGCCAAAGAACCCCAACTGACCTTGTCAGGCGTGGCAGTTGAAAAGGGAACCAAGGGAGTGATTTCAGCGAATTCCAGCGACTACGACGAACGAAGATGCAATCGCTTGCGAACGAATTTCGCTCGTGATATCCGGTGAAAAGACTTTTTCAACAACCACAGGCGATTACGCTCAAGACCCAGGCTCAAGGGTCAAAGAGTGTGATGGTGATTTAACGACAACTAGGTTCGTGATAGTTGACAAAAACCCGATGCAATCGCCCGGCGACGGAATGTATTGTTTCCGGCGGATTCAAGAAGTGTTCCGAAAGGCCTGGCTATTTTGCTCCAATCAGTGTTGCCTGTTCGAAGCTAACCTTCCACCCGCTTGCGGACTTCTTCCAGAGCCATGTCACGCGCATCTCTTTAGGTAGCGGAGTTCCCTGGTAACTGGCATCCACTTTCATCCTGCAAGTCAGGTAGGCCGCGTTGAGGTCCATCGCTCTTGCCATGCAGTCCGTCAACTCGTAGTGCTTCAGTTGCATATCGGCGAAACCCTTTTCGATGGCCTCAAAGCCATAGACGTTCCCATCCCCGGCGACCTCGGCGAAATCTGCGTCGAGATGGGACTTGACATATGCGAGATCATGCCGCTGCTCGGCGGCATACATCGGATGCAGCACGGCCAGAAGTTCCTTCTCCAGTGCTGGATTGGTACTTTGCGCCACAATCTGCAATGTTGCACAAATGCAGACCAAGACTACGACTGCTTCGATTGCTCTCATCGTTGGCTCCTACGCCAGCACTTTACGCCAGATTCACTGTGACTTCCATCGTCATTGGCGAATACAGGCAATTGCGCTCAAAACCCGTCAATGAGCGCAATCACGATTTATTGCCAACAACCGCACAGTTCTTGTTTGTTGACCACCTGAAAACTGCCCGATCAGTCAATACAAGGGCGTATACCGTTACTAATCCTGTCATTTGTACGTAGTCTATTGATTATGAATGACCTTCTGTGACTTTCGGTTCCCGGAGCCTAGGATCAATCTTTGTTATCCTTTTGCGATCAGGTTCGCGACCACCGTATCTCCGGCCTTGATTGGTTCCAAGCAGATATGGTCGTTGACTGCGTTGCCGACGGCCTCCAATTGCGGTGGCAAAGAGCGCGATCCAAGTAGCGCCGTTGAGGCCAAGCGGTCGCTATAGAGACGAAATCGACTTCCGTCGGAACCCATGGGGTGCCCCCACGAATTCGCTTCCGCATGGGCCGGACGGGTGTCTTTGAGCGGCGCGCCGCGGATTGAAACGCGCACCAATCTGCGTGTCTGAGCGTCAAATCGGGAATCTCAACTGAAAGAACAATATTCACCGCTACGTGGCGGGTGTAGAATTCCGCACAGTTACCAGCTTCTAAACAAACACCCTGCGAAGCGCCCGCGCCGTCGGCGTAGTTGGCCCAGCGTTGTGGTTGAGATCACGTGGACACTGTTTCGTTGTTGCTCTGGCTGACCCGAACTCCGCAGGGAGCTCTGCGGCCATTGTTGGCTCGCAGACCGGTTCAGCTCGGCATGGAGGGAATCATGAAACGGCCTTTATTGATGGCTGTTCTTCTTGGGTTGGCTGTGGTGGTCGTGGGTTCCCCAGCCGCGTTGGCGCAAGGCAGCGGAACCCCCACGGGCGGAATGCAGTGTCTTATCAACGGCAAATATGTATTCGTTGCTCACGGGGGCTGTCCGGGCGGCGGCGGAAATCCGAGGGTCAATCAGCCCAATCAGCCCGCCTATGACAACGGAGCCGCCGCAGCGGCAGCCGCAGCAACGGCCGAAGCCGAGGCCGAACGCAGGCGTCTGGAGGAGATAGATAACGAAATCAAAGAAGAGGTAGATGCGCAGAAGCTGCGCGATGCAGAAGCCGCCCGGCAGGCACGGGCTGATTTCGAGCGCAGAAAAGAGGAGGCGCTCAAAGATTTGAAAGGCACCTCCGAGGGCGAATCCGGCCTGAAGGATGATTCTTCAGGCTCTTATGGCCTCAAAGACCTCGGAGACACCGGCAGCACCGGACTCAAGGATACGCAGCCGGCACAACCCGCATGGGATGTCCGAGTTACCGATCCGAGGGTCGCAAAACTTGCCAGGAGCATTTACGCCATCGTGCCACCCGCACCCGTCCCCAAGGAAGAAGCGCCTATCGAATGGAAACATATTTATCTGAATGAAGAAACGTTGATGAAGTCTGCTGACCGCCTCATGGCCCTCTGGGAGATGACTGAGCCGCTGGGCTCACCTGTCGGCAAGCCTTTGAAAGTCATTATGATCGCCGGCAAAACTTTCATCGCCGGTGAAAACGGCGCTGCGCTCTACCTTGTCAAGCAGGATCAGACCTACAGCCAGGCCCTGAATTATCTGAAGAATCCGGTGCAGTCGCAGCAGTTTGCCCGTCTTGTCCAGGCCATCCGCGAGAACCGTCCCTTGCCTTCATCCGCCGATCCTGGCATGGTCAGCGTGGCGCTCGCAATTGCCGATCCCAAACTGGCCCACGGCACCGCCCCACTCGCGTGGGACTTCATGACCTCTCGAGAGGCTCTCTCAGCCATGCTTCGCAAAGCAGCCATTGATATCGGCTCAGATGTCATCAGTGAAAAGGCGGGCAAATTGCTCACCGATGAGAAGCAGCGTAAAGAGGTATTCGATGCCTTGCGCCTCGAGCGCCGGCAGGCGGTCAACATGATGGGAGCTGCCTCCACAACCACGCCCCAGCACGAGCAACTGAAGATCGTAATCGACCGCGCCAACCGGACCATGGCCGACATCTACCGCGTAGAGAGAATTACCGACACACTGCGGGGTGTGGTCATTGGCGATGCCACTGACAAACTTGCCACCGTGCTCCTCGGCCCTGAAGCCGGGTCACACGAGCATAAGTGAGTGGGCGGGCGCGTCCTCCGCGCATAAAATCAGCACTTGCAGAACATACGTACCAAGGAGATAAGATCTCATGAAGACGAAATCACTTCTTTCGCTGGTAATCCTTCTTTCGACATTTAACAGTGTCATCATTCCGTTGCCAGCACAGACAGCCAAACCTGCACCCACAGCGCATCAACCGACTTCAGACACTGCAGAACGCAAGGCGCTCGCGGCGATGATGGCGGATTTTAAGAATTCTCCGGATGCCGACCTGCGCGGCCGGATCATCGAGCTCGCCAAGAGCTTGAAGCCGGCGCCGCTGGTTCCGCTGGCGGCAAAGGCAGACTTCAGCAAGGCGATAGCGCAGATAAAGACTGCGACCACCCCCGATGACTTCAAAGCCGCTGCCCAGCTCTTGGAGCGGGCCGGCACGGAGGCTCCCTGGTACGCCGATGCCTATCTGAACGCGGCCACGGCCTACTCCAAAGCCGCTGACTACGACAGCGCCAAGCGCAACCTGACACTCTACTTTACCGCCGCTCGCGCAGGCGTTGATACCAGCAAGGGCGATCAACTGCAGCGCGAAATGGAAGAGCAGTTGGCCGCGAAACAACAGCAACAGGCCCTCGCGCAGTTTCGGCAAACATTAGCGCAGTTCAAGGCCAATCCGAATGACAGCACCCGGGCCGAGATCATCCGGCTGGCGTTGGCTTTACCTGCCATGCCCGAGCTGCCCGAGAGCGTGCATGACCTCGCTGGACGCGGCACGTACGGAGTCAAGAACGCATCTTCTGACGCCGACTTCCTCGCCGCATCGGACGCCTACGCGAAGGCGTTGCAGATCGCGCCCTGGGTGGCCGACTACTACTTCAATCAGGGAGTCGCCTACGAGAAGGCCAGGCACTTTGACGACGCGATTGCCGCCTTCAACTGGTATCTGTTGGCCGCGCCAAACGCCAAGGATGCACCCGCTGTGCATGAGCGCATAGGAGGCCTTAAGTTTGCCAAGGAGAAGGCGGAGCGCGACCGGCAGGATGCAATCCGTGCCGAGCAGCAGCGGCAGGAAGCGCACAACCGTCAATGCAACCAGTTTGTACAGGATGTGAACAACGGAAATGCTGCCTACCAGGGCCATCGATATGAAGATGCCATCGACCTCTTCAACAAAAGCTTGCGCGACGGCTGCCCGGAGCACGCGGAAGCCGGAATGGTCTACGCCGGCCTGGCTGCAGCTTACGCAGATAAAGGGAACACTCAGGAGGGTCTGAATATCGCGCGCAAGGGACTCGATCTCTATCCCAACTATCCAAATATTCACGGCATTTTGGGTAATCTCCTTTGGGTTTCTGGCGACAGGAATGGTGCTTGCCAGCACTGGCGCACAGCGTGCAATCTGGGGTTCTCGATGGGTTGCAGTACCCTCAGGCAATATGCGCCTTACTCGCCTTATTGCCAGTAGCATCGCGCTCTCTCGCTGCAATGCGCCAACGGTCTACCATCGCGAGCATTAGAAACATTGCTGTGCCAACGTTGAGATAACTGCACCTTTGTATCTCAATTTGTCCTGTGCGAAATGTAGGCCAACGCGGTTCCCGGTGCGCCGGACAAAAATCGGCGTTTTGATCGGTGTGGATCTTCATTCGAATACTTCTCTTTCAGAGAGACGGTGCCTCCTTGGATCCATCCGCCAGATTAATCCTGAAATGTCGACGTAGCTGAAGCGAACTTTGCGAAGACTTACACATCCGTTGGATTACTGGCGGATCACGGCAAACCGGAAGTAACTGTTGTTAACAGGCGTGGGCGTTGAAAAAGGAACCAACGGAGTAATTTCTGCGAGTTTCTACGCTTGGGCTGAACGAAGATTCAACGGCTTACAGACCGAATTTTGAGCCAAAAACGCGTCAAAAGAGTTTTTCAACACCCACAGGCCTTAACGCGTATTGACCGCTGGTCATTGAGTGATCAAGCGATTCACCAACAGTAATCGTGCTCGCCAAAGTTTCGGCTGTCGCAACCATCAGGAACTTTTCCAAGCAGAGGCTCGTATGTAGAAGCGGAGGATGTATGAGGAAGATTTTTTTGTTTTTTGGGGTACTGACGCTATCGATGGCTTCCTGGGCTCAAACGGAGGCACGCCCGGAGATTCTGGTGCTCGGGACCTATCACATGTCGAATCCGGGACGCGATATCCACAACATGAAAGCCGACGATGTTCTATCGCCGCAGCGCCAGCAAGAAATCGCGCGGCTAATCGAAGTGTTGAAGAAGTTTCATCCCACGAAGATTGCGATTGAAGACGATATCGGGAGCAAGCGCGTGGAGCGGGAGTATTCCGATTACGTGGCGGGAAAGTACACGCTGACGCGTAACGAGACGAATCAAATCGGATACCGGCTGGCCAAGGAGCTTGGCCATAAAGCGGTCTACCCGGTCGATGAAGAAGGTGAATTCCCCTATTATCGAGTGCTCAATTACGCGAAGGCCAATGGCCTCAAAGAAAAGTTCGACGCGATACAGGCGAGCACGGACACGATGGTGAAGGAGGAAGGCGATTTTCTGGGATCGCACACGGTTCTCGAGACGTTGGAATACATCAATTCCGATGCGCGGGCGGCAAAGGACGTCGCCTCGTATTACGCCTACGCTCCCTTCGGGGATCCTAATGACTATGCAGGACCCGACCTGCTGGCGGTCTGGTATCAGAGAAATATTCGCATTTATAGCAACATTGTCAAGCTGGTCGAATCACCGAACGACAGGATTCTCGTGATCTATGGGGCCGGTCACTTGGCATGGTTGAGGCAGGACGTATCCAATGACGCGACCGTTAAATTACGGAAGCTGACCGATTTTACCGATCAGCAATAAGTGGCGGCTCGGTCATTCGCGAACGATACCTGTCGAGAACGGGCCATAGGGCTCAAAACACTCTATCCCGTTACCCAGTGTCACTGCTTGCATCACCCAGGCGGTTTGCCGTAGTTCCCATGCTGCGGCATGGGAGGCCGTCGCCATGGGCAAGCAGAGAATTAAACCGAATTACCGTCGCCGAGTGCTTCGGCTGCCGGATCTGGATCCTTGCAAGTCGGCGGTGCTCAACAGCCTTGGCTCGCCAGCCTCGCGCCGCGTGTACGAGTACGCCATCGATCAATTTATCGCCCGGTACTGCTCCGAGCCCAGGCTGGCCTTCAATCGCATCGTAGTGGTTCGCTATCGCATGCACTTGGAATCCCGCTCGCTGACCTGCGGGAATGGTTCAACGCGCAGGCATGGAGACCGGGGACGTTCAATCGCTGGCGAACCGTACTCAGGTCGATTTATAAGCCAGGCATTGAGAACAAGAAGGCCGAGGGCAATCTGGTGCCATTGTTGAAGCCTCGGAAAACACCGGATGGTCGAGTTCGCTTTCTAAACCGGTTTGAACCGGATGAGGAGAGCCGACTGCGAAAAGTCATCCTGGCGAAGTATGCGCAGCATCTTCCCGAATTTGAAATCGCCCTAAATACAGGAATGGGCCGCAAGGAGCAGTACGTCCGCATCAACTGGTCCTGTGTGGACTTACTGCGCTCTGATCTCTTCGTTCCAGACAGCAAGAATGGAAAAAGCCGACTCATACACTTGAACGCCGAAGCCTTGGTGGCCTTCCATGCGCTCCACGCCCGGACGAAAGGCCAAGGACCGATCTTCGCAGCCGGGCGCGGCGGCGCTTCACTGAAGGGAACTCGCCATTGGTTCGAGGACGCCGTAAGCGAAGCCGGGATCAGTGATTTCACTTGGCACGATTGCAGGCACACGTTTGCCAGTCGTTTAGTCATGGCCGGAGTGGATCTGCCTACTGTCGCCAGCCTGATGGGCCACCTCAATATTCAGATGACCATGCGCTCTGCTCACCTGGCACCGGCCCACAAGGCCGCCGCGGTCGAGAAGCTGTCTGTGTTCAACGCACTGGAAAGGAAGCGCCAAAAAGCTGTTATACTGATTCCCGCTGGCCATGAAAAACCGACTGACACCACTACTGACAACGCAGCAAAAGACGCTCTGGCGGTGGCGAAGGGAAGTTTCAGTTAAGTGTTTTGCTGGCAAGCAGATGAAGTATGGTGAGGGCGCGTAGCTCAGTTGGTAGAGCAACGCCCTTTTAAGGCGTGGGTCGCAGGTTCGATTCCTGCCGCGCTCACCAATTCAGATCCGCACAAAACGACCCGCACCAAATGGCCCTCCGCGCGAGGGCCTGATTATTTTGCGGAGCTTCTTCAGGGCAAATCATGAGACCGGTTCAGCGGGGCTTGCGCTGGGGCGAAGATGGTTCGGTTCCCTTGCGGGCAGCGGCTTCGGACGGTGGGGCGCCGACGGGCAGATCTGCGGACCAGCAATCGGCCAGGATCTTCCATGTGCCGGCGGGCTGTCGCACGAGGACGACCAGGTATTTCCCGCGCTCTTCGCGGCGCTTGCCCATGGCGACAGGCACCAGCATTTTGCAGCGGCCAAGATCGAGAGCAATCTCACCCATCACTTCGAGGCGCAAGGATTCCATTTCCACGTCGCCCAACCCGGCTTCAAGCAGCGAGGCAAGAAACTCCCGGATGGCCGGCAGGCTGCGGACGGGCGGAACGCTGGAGCGAATCAGAGTGGCGTCGGCGGCGTAGAGTTCGAGCAGGTCGTCGATGTGGCGGGTATTGCAGGCCTGGGCCCAGTCCTGGACAACCTGGCGGGCGCTAGCTTCGGCGCGGCCGCCGCTCGAACCCGGAGCACCGGGAGTGCGGCCGCGAGGAACACCGGGCCCGGATTCGCCAGAGGGCATGGCGGAAGGCGTTTCGAGAGTGGGGACAAAATGGTGATAGTGGTGATGAACGTGGTGGTGACCCGAGCCGGCCCGGGATTGAGCGGGCAGATCGCCCGCCGCCTGGGTCGGAGTTCCGCAGGCGGCACAGAAGCGGGCGGCGGGCGCGAGCGGAGTTCCGCAGGCGGAGCAGGCGTTGCCCGGTTCGTCCGCGACGGCGGCGGCCGCCAGGTGTTGCGCTGCCGCGCTGCCGCCCGACATGCGCTGAATGGCTTCCACGGCCGCCGCCAGGGCCTCGGCGTTCGGCTTCGGCCAGCGCAAGTTGGCAGGGAGCCGTTGAAACAACTCTTCGATCTGCTGAGGGTCGACGCGCTGGTCCTTTTCTGGATCGGGAGAATTCGAATTGTCTGCGCTCATGATTCTGGCGTTCCGGAGACCGCTTCTATTGCAGGCCGTTCTGGGTAAATTTATACGCTGTATCCACTCTGTCGGCCATGAAATAAATGCTGGAGGCCCCCGCGTCGGTGCTGAAGTTATCGACGATGACTCCGCTGGGCCCGCCGTTCACAGTTGCGGTGGTCAGGGTGTTCGTGCCGCCGTTGAGCGCCTCCACACAGCCGCCAGCTACTCCCGTTGCGGTACAGTCCTGGGTCAGCCCGAAAAAGAAGAAGTCGGTGCCACCGCTGATGTTGGGATTGTAGAACTCCGTCCATCCCGTGCAGCGAGCGGCGGTGGAGGTAAGGAGCTGCTGGGAAAACGATGGCGTTGTATCCAGGATGAATTGTCCGCTGGTCTCAGTAAATCCGAATGCGTACTGCCAGGGAGTAGTGTCGGCGGCGCCGGTTCCGCAAAGACGGATCAGTCCAGTCGAAGGATTGTTGTAGTAATTGTTGTCGAAGGCGGGTTCGCGGAGGGTGAGCGCGGTCTTGGTGGCTGAGCCCTCGCCGATTACGGCTTTGGACAGCGAAGTCATCAAGGCAGTGTCGACTTCGACAAGAACTGCGGAAAAGCCGCCAGGGGCACTGCTGGCGCCATTGGCGCTAACGACGAAGGTCGTGCCGCTGCCGACATCGATGATGGGCGCGCCTATGACACCGGGGCTGGTGGCACCGCTTTTTCCTACCGCGAGCGATTTGAGCGCGCCGGTCGAGACGTTGATCTGGTACAGGCTTCCGTTCATACTGCCGACCATCAGCAGGCCCCGACTCGAGTCGAGAACGGGAGGAGTCAGGTGAAGGTTGGTGCTGACCGTGACCGGCCAGGGAGCACCGGCAAGCGTGGGCGTTCCTTTGAAAACGCCGGTGATTTTGTAAACCAGGCCATTGTCGGCGCCCAGATAGACGGTGTCGCTGGCGTAATCGACCCACGGAGATGAAGTGGTGCTGCCGGCCGTGGCGGAGAAGGTGATTGAAGTCATCGAGGTTGGGGCCACCGAGACTTTGAGCGCGCCTTGGCCGGCGCTCCAAGTCAGCACATGGAAAATGGCGGAAGTGGTAAGGCTCTCGACGAAAGCGATCTTCGTTCCATCCTCGGAGAGAATTGGGGAAGTTACGATCTTGCCCCCGGCGGCAGTGGTGGTGTTGTAGGCAAATAGGACCTTCGGAGCCGTGCCAGTACAAAACCCGGTGCCGGCGCTGTTGACGTAGAGATTGTTGAAGGCGATCAGATTGGGCACGCCGCCGGTGACACCGGCGACTGCCAGCCCGAATACGACCCAGTCGTTTGTGCAATCCGGCGGCGCGCTGGCATCGAAGGAGTACTTGGCCGGATACATGTCCGGGGAAAGGCGTCCGCCCAAAGCAACATTCCAATCGCGGTCAGTGCCGGAGATGTCGCCGGAAGGCGGCACGGGCGCGACCGCGTGGAAGACATCCGAGCTCGGAGCCTGCCAGCGCTGCATCGCCTGATACAAAACACGAGGCTCCCGGTAAATCAGTTCCGGGTGCTGCGCGAGCGCATCGCGGCTGAACACGATGTGGCGCTGGGACCAGTCTTGCGGAACTCCGGCGGGCTTGGGAGCAGCCGCATCCTGAGCGCCTACGATCGGCGCGAGAGCGAACAACACCACACAGCACACGGCAACGGCGCGATAAGAACGGCTTGGTTTCACAGCTGCCTCCGATTACCATTCGTTTGCCGCTATTGTAGCCGTTTTTCGGCCCAGGCGGATAACGGATTCCAGGGGGCCTTGACTTTCTCGTGCAGCGATGTGGCGGTACGGCGAGTCACGACAGTAACCCTTCTGGAATCACCGAGGTCAGGCGCAGAGGTCGCTTATGACAACCGGGCTGTAGTGTGCCGTGAAAACCTTTAGCGCCAACGGCGTCTGGTTGCCGGCGGATTTCCGATTCTGGGCGTCATGTGGAACAATTAAGATATTCTGAGCTGGGCCCTTTACGAATCCATGACCTTCACGCCGAACAGCCTCCAACTTGCGCTCCTATCGGCGGCGGTCCTTGGCTTCCGTCACGGGTTCGACTACGACCACATTGCCGCCATCTCCGACATCACCAGCGTGCAAACCAACCGCTGGCGCGGGATGCGGCTGGGTTTGCTCTACGCGCTGGGGCACGCGGCCATGGTGGTCGCGCTGGGCAGCGCCGTCATTGTGTTTCAACTCTCGCTGCCGCATGGCATCGATCGCATCGCCGAGCGGTTGGTAGGACTGACCTTGCTGGTCCTCGGGGTCTATGTTCTGGGATCGCTTTTCACGGGGAATGCCGCGCCGCGCAGCCGCTTTCACCTCTTGGCCGGGGCGGCGCGCTGGCTCCATTGGAAGATGAAGGGTTACTGGCACGATCACGACATCCCGCGCCCGGAGGACAAGCCATGGAATTACACTTCCAGATCGGTACTCGTCGTCGGCTTGGTGCACGGCCTCGGCGCAGAGACGCCCAGCCAGCTGATGATCTTCTTACTGGCGGCCAATCTGGGCGGAGTTGGCAAGGGCTTTGTCGGACTGGCGATGTTTATCGCGGGGCTGCTGGTAATGAACACCGTGATGAC